>Ga0307517_10010682_pt1 | contig 12814 bp, 8 predicted proteins | sample 23_EM_MG_FD_194515 | JGI IMG/M metagenome (GOLD analysis project Ga0307517, IMG submission 194515) | Populus trichocarpa ectomycorrhiza microbial communities from riparian zone in the Pacific Northwest, United States - 23_EM | ecosystem: Host-associated > Plants > Roots > Unclassified | place...
AGTAGATGTCACATCCGAAGAGGAAGCAGTGGACGAAGAGAGAGTGGTGGATGAAGAGGGTGAGGTGGACGAAGGGGGAGTGGTAGAGTCAGGGGGTGAGGTGGACGAAGAGGGAGTGGTAGAGTCGGGGGGTGAAGTGGACGAAGAGGGTGTGGTGGACGAAGGGGGAGAGGTAGAGGAAGGGGGAGAAGAGGAAGGCGATGGAGAAACTGGTGGTTCGCTGACCGAGCACGACGTTCCAAATAACGTGGTGAAAAACGTTTGGGATTGCTCGATGGTGACCTGAACGGGAACCTGTCTCGTTACGGGAACTCCTAGAGATTAAACGAGTCAATCAAACTTGAAATTGAAAAAAAGGCAGACGTACCAGGTATGAAAGTGGGAGAAAATACCACAGATGGTGTACACCTCTGCTGTCTTCTGACGATGGGATCCTCGGTTATTGGGATACAAGTAGTAAACGTGACATTGGTAAAATGGCCCTGGGGGGTTATCACCACGTCTGAAGTGGTATTCACAACGGTTGGTGAAGAAGAAACGCGGATGGATGTAAGCGTGGGGCTCGTCAGGCAAATTGTGGACATCTCGATGTGGTTGCTCCCGACAGGATTAAGGAGTTTAAACAGAAAAAATGAGGGTCAAGTTCAACGAAAGGAAAGATTATAGGCGTAGATTGCCTTCAAAGGTATGAGGAAAACCAGGGGCGCTCAAACTGCCACTAGGTTCTTCGTAAAGGAGCAGGATAGACGTGTCGAGGGTTCATCGTTATGACTTAAAGTATAGCAACGAGAGATCTCCGAGCATGTCCGGTATACAATTCAGCCCAACGCAGACCACTACAAGTGGTAATATGACAATATGCAGCTGGAGGTTTTGACAAAGACGCACACGGGTTACCTGTCGGCAACGTTGGCAGCTAGGAGACCTGCGTTCCTTGAGAAGGTAGTACGGCCGAGCGCCCGATGAAAGCTCTCAAGAAGCCCGTCCCAATCCTGGTTCAAGAAATAGTGAGGATCGCAGAAGTGTATGACGGTGGAACAAGGGGAAAGACGCACTTTCCGTAGCCGATCGAACTCGACGAAGATCCCATGTCGAGTTCCAATGTTCGGGATTACACAGATCATTGTCCGCCAATTTAGAGCCCCGTGGTTCCTGGAGTAGTACGACGCGGTCAGGTTATATGACTCTTGACTGGATGATTTGGGGTCAGCGCGCAATCAGGTCTCCACTGTCAACATGGCTGAGGTGTGCTTGAGAGTCGCAGGTCGCTATGTATCATTCTTTGCGTCCCTCTCCAGGACTTAGCGGCTATAAAATATCACCATTCATCCAAGAGGCTTGAGATGAATATATTTCTGACAAGTAATACAGATGGAGGAGAGCCAAGCAAAGTCAGAACGTAAGGTTTGTAGTGAAGGAAAAGGCCCGCTGAACTCCGAGCGCCCGAATGAAAATTCTCAAGAACCCCGTCCCACAAGATTTGTCTCATGATACATTGGAAAGCACCAAGTATTGTGCAAATATGCCGTCCAGGGCTCTCATACGTACACGTTATTGTCATGTAGTCAGGGTTCTCCGCCTCCGACTCTGGCGGTTGATATGTCGATTACAGAGAGGATTAACCGGTTTGGACAGCAAGTTATAATAGAAGTTTTAGGGCCAGCCATAATGGTATAGATTTCACAAAATACTCCATATATCAAAAGGAACCATTGCAAGTGCATTATCACGCTAACGAACCCTAAACGATAATTTTAAAAAATACTCAAGAAGTGGTAATCAAAGGAGACGCACCATGGGGTCCCAAGGGGGCAGAACAATCATTTCGCCTGACTCATATACCTGTACAAGTTCCTTGGGTGCCAGAGGTTTCGGGACTACAACCTGGAAAACATATCTAAAAAAAACGAGTTTGGTCAACGCAGAAGATCTAGAGGGAATGGGAGACGCTCACTCCTCGAACCAAGAATCCGTCATGACATAAAACCCATCCTTTCCAGTGTGATCACCCCATGAATTCTCGACTTTATATCGAACCGGTTGCCCGGTAATCACATCGATATGAACGCCAGTGATCACCATGGCATGCGTCATCGCGGACTCGCACATCTGGAGTCGCTGTGCCTTAGTCAACTTGAGTTCGATATCAAAAGCACTCTGAGGAGAATTATGAGTCAGATGCTGTTGGAGAGAATATGAAATTCACCGTGTATTCAAAGAGCGCGGGGTCCATGATACCAGATGTTTGATCGGAGAATTTCCCGACATCGCATCCAAAAAATACCGGAACACCAGCTTTGACCATCTACAAAAACAATTAAATGACTGCGAAATTCAGCGACGAAAAGCGTGCCTTCACAACGACGGATTTCATGTTCTCGATTTCCGTGTTTACATCTTTTTGAATGTAAGTTACATTGAGGACGTAGAAAGATAAATGAAAACACGCACAAAGGATTGGGCGACCACCCCAAACGTTTCCTAGACTATCAACGGTATACAGTTTGGAGTATTCATTACGAGGATCGTTAATCAGGGAGAAAAATTCTAAAGGCTGCCAGCGATCGAATCAGAGCATGCGGAGATACTGCGAAAGGTCACGAACAGAATAGGGCTTAGTGGCAAACTGTTCAAAGAACTCCTTTGGTGAACCCTCCCAGCGACCAGCCTTCTCATCAGCATCAACATATTCCCAAACAAACCTCTTGGTTGGAGGAGGAGGCACACCAAGGGTTGCAGTCATGATGTTATATATCTCCCTCAACAACTCTTCTTTCTTGACCCGAAGAGTCGCTATAACTGTTTCCTCACGGACGTGTGCCCCGCGGAACGTTTCGGCTAGATTGCGCAGGACAAGTGCATGCTCACGCAGTTTCACCTTAAGCAACCAGTTGAGCGGGGATGAGAGAGAGGAATGCGTCGATTCAGGGTAGAGTGTCTGCGGGACAAGACCGTAGTTTTCGAGCAAGTTTACAACCATGTCCCACTGACCGCCATCGCTGACGAGGTCGTCTGAGCAATGCGTAATGAGCCGGTCGTCGATGGGAAGGTCTGCGTGCTTAATCATGAGCTCGAGGTAGTAGTTGGACTTGTTGAGTTTGTCCCAGAAGAACAGGTAGGACTATCAGAAGGAATGTGTTAGGTACGACGGCAATGTTGCTGATACAACTGACCTGAGAGAACTGAAAGTCTTTCAACTTCAAGCGCTTCATGATAGTATAACGAAGAACATTGGTAGTGGCAAAAAGCCAGCAACGACCGCTGCTCTTCTGGTTGGTAACAGGACCAGTTTTGAAGTCCAGGGTATGGCTGAAGATATGCTGGTCGTGAATCTTAGCGGAACGGGATATGAGGGCGGTGCGGATGTCGGAATGGAAGAGAATAGTCCTTGCTAGCTTTGTCTTTGGATCAGAGCCCGCAGCCGCCTCCCAACCTGAAACATGACCCAAAGTAAGAGACCCGTCACCCGACAAAGGGTCGGATATTGAGAGAGACGAAAACGAGTCGGTTCCTTCGGTGAACGAAAGCTTTTCGTCGAAAGAGGGCTTTGATGGGCTTGGGATCTGGCTCGAGGCCTGATTGCCCATGATATTCTTGAAAATTGAAGGAGGAATTGCGGTAGGGGTGAAGGAGGGAAGACGCAAAAAGGGAGCCTGACCTGCAGGAAGGAAGAAGCACCGGGCCGAAGAGGGAACCGATATTGATCCCGAGTGAAAGGTTAATCAAACTGTACATTAAATTTATAATATAGAAAACTATCTACTTTACACATCGTCAGGTTGGGTGATGAAAGCGCGATACCCTGTAAGCCATCCTGAAAATTTATCAGGAGGCACTTCAATTATAGTCTGACGCCCTTTGGCAGTACTTTGATTAAGCAAGTTGAATCTAAAGCCACAATATTAACATAGAGCGTCACGGTGCAAGTGGGGATAGCTTACTTTGTGAGCACTTCAGTTATTGCCTGCTTTTTCTGCTTTTGATAACGTCTTCCACAATCAACAGTCAAGAGAAGTGATACAGCCCCCGGAGACAAAAGTTCTTCCAACTTTTCTAATAGACGGATCTTCGCGTCATGCTGATCAAGGTCATCGAAGGAAATAAAATCGTCACTATTGAGGGCAGCTCCTATCCGGGATTCTAGTGTCAGTCTCAAGCAACATAGCAGAAGACTAGAACAAACCTTCTTCTCTGCCTCGTCTCTCCTTTCTTTTCAGTTTCTCAAGAACCTTCCGTAAATCATGTAATGTCCCTCCATCAGCGGTGTCTTGTGCTCCCAAGACGTCCATACGAGACTGTATCTCCACTATCTGAGCTTTCGTCAGCAGAATGCGACTCAGACGACTCTCAACATCCGTTGGTATGGTGCTTTGTTCAGTTGCCACCGACTCCGTCTCCATCCGATGTTGCTCCCCATCATCTGGTTCGTCGTTCCCTGCTTCTTCGTTGGCTGGCGCTTCCGTTTCAAGACTCGGCTGTGCATCAGCACTTTGGGTTTTTGCAAGGGCTGACGTCGAAGGAGTAGGAGCAGACATAGCTTGTCGGCTTTCAGTGTCATGATCCACTTGTTTCTCCTCCATCCCCTCTTCAGGCTTCGTCCCTGCCGTCTCCTCTTCAGGCTCCTTCTCCGTTACCTCCTCCTCAGAGTTCTTCTCTGCCATCTCCTCCTCAGACTTCTTCTCTGCCATCTCCTCCTCGGCCTTCTTCGCTGCATTTTCCCCCTCAAAGCTCTTCTCTGCCTCCTCTTCCGATCGTTTCTGTGTTTCTTCTTCCCCTTTGCGTATCCTCTCCTCTTCCAACCGAATTTGTGTCTCTTTCCGCTGTTTCTCTACTCTCTCCGCCTGCTGCTCATTGTGCATCTCTTCCTGCCTGCGCGCCTCCGCAGCTTCTGCCTCTATGCGTTTCTTCTCCAGCTCTTCCAGCCTACTCTTTTCTGCCTCGGCATCCTTGCGCTGTTTCTCTGCTGCATCCTCTTTGCGTTTCCTTTCTAGTTCGTCCAACCTCTTCTCTTCATCCTTGCGCCGTTTCTCTGCTGATTCCTCTAGACGTTTCCGCTCAGCCGCCACCTCTACCAACCTCGACTTTTCTGCCTCCTCTTCCAAAATCCTCGTCCTTTTTGCCTCTTCATCCTTACGTCGTTGCACAGCTGCCTCCTCTTCCAAAATCCTCGTCTTTTCTGCCTCTTCATCCCTACGTCGTTGCTCAGCTGCCTCCTCTTCCAACCTCCTCGTCTTTTCTGCCTCTTCATCCCTACGTCGTTGCTCAGCAGCCTCCTCTTCCAACTTCCTCGTCTTTTCTGCCTCTTCATCCTTACGCCGTTGCTCTGCTGCCTCCTCTTCCAACCTCCTCGTCCTTTCTGCCTCTTCATCCTTACGCCGTTGCTCTGCTGCCTCCTCTTCCAACCTCCTCGTCCTTTCTGCCTCTTCATCCTTACGCCGTTGCTCCGCTGCCTCCTCTTCCAACGTCTTCATCTTTTCTGCCTCTTCATCCTTGCGCCGTTGCTCTGCCGCTTCCTCTTGGCGTTTCTTCTCCGCTGCTTCCTGCTGCAATGTATCCTCTGCTTTGCGCTGCTCATTGACCCGCGTCTCATCTACCTGTTGCCCGCCACCTAGTGTTGACATATTCGCAATAGAGGTATCACCAGCGACAGCTCCTGGAACCTTTCTATCCGACGGATGGTCCTCATAAATGTCATCATGATCGTCTACGTGGTCGAAATAAGGAGGGGGTTGGGAATAACGATATTCATTATTATTAGTATCCCCAAGCCCATGGTCGTTAGCGTTCGTCGATGTCGTAGCAAGAAGTCTCCCCATTCGATTCATGTCAAGCAAATCCTTTGGAGGCGGGGGCGGTGGCTTCTCAGCATCAATTGCATCCTCTCTCTGGACCTGTTCCCAAGGAATTTCTGTATCCGTAGCGTCCTCTCTTTGAATGTTCTCCCATCCATCAGAGGGACCGTCGGACGGAAGGTCTTCAGGCAAATCGGGGATCTGGGGTATCGACGCAGATGACGGTCTGAGCTGGTCAACTTTGGGCAAACGTCGCCTCTGAGGGGGTAGAGAATCCGATGGAGTGGGGGGCAAGAAAAGGGTTATTGTTTGTCTCGGTCCTGTCTCCTCTTCAGGATATTGATCTTTCTTAGCGATCTCTTCTGCCTTCTCCTTTTCCTGTTTCTGCTCTTCGAGTACTTCTTCGTCAGGAATATCCGTTATTTGAGTTGTATCAAAGTCGTCTGTGAGTCGTATGTCATCCGTGAATCGTGTCGTGTCCGCCGGTCCAGTTACAGTTGATTGGGAGGATGCGGAGGAAGATAGTTTGATGTCATCCTCCTCATTTCGTTGACTTGAGGTCTCAGAAGCAAAATCGTCTGCTATAGGGTAAATAGAAAGTCTTCGGCTTGTTCTCTCTGAGTCACGTTGAAAGGTCGAGGGAAGCGGTATGTCACGGCTGACGACTGAGCTCAACACCGACTCGGTATCGGACAGCATCCCTGGAAAGTAGCCAGGAAGCCGGCGCCTAATGGAAACAGATTCGATATTTGCAGAAGCGTCTCGGTCGGTCATGCCTGCAGACGTCGACGAATCTGCGCTGCGGGCTTCTGTGTGCGTGTCCCCATCGGGCTCTTCCTCTTCGTCTGCCTCTGCGATGACGGATGGTTCCCGAGAAGGCGAAAAGCGGACGGTCCGTGTTGGAGGGAAGAACACAACGGTGGGTACACTCTCCGAGATGATGTACAGGTCGCGTCGGAAGCGCCTCCAGACTCTTCGGAGGCCAGAGTCCTCCCAGACTGCAGGCGCAACGTCCGCCAAGATCATGCCCATTCCAGTCCATGTCAAGACCAAGACAAGCCTCGAAACGCTTTCTGTAACGACAAAATCGATGAACAGACGAACTGCAAACGCAAGATAAGGGTCTGTTGATTTCGGCAACTTTTTCAAAAAGTGTAAAAGGATAACACCCTCCCAAAGTCCCACTACAGTTCCTGTAATCTTGAAGTCATGTCGGCTTACTGTATCGACAACATAACGGAGACCAAGACCTGCGATAATAGAATAAATCGACTCCATTAGCGAAACAAGACGATCATTCAGTCCCCAGGACGACGGAGATGTGAAGGTGGAAGGGGCGGAAGACGAAACGCTCATCCTGCGAGTGAAAATGTGATGCAGGGTTCCCTGGCAATCCGGCGCGGAGGCTTTAAATTTCGGAGGCAATAGTCTAAACGTGGCCCGTGCACACACCTCGAGGCCATTGTCTGCAACAACAATAGCATAAATTATCTACCACTACGGATATCACTCTGTGCAGTCGTAACAAACCAATTCCGTCGTATGCCTTGACCGAGGACAGAGTCGTGGCAAGCTCAATTTGCCTCGATTCGAGAAGGGTTGCATATCAGTTTCTGGGGAATAGACCTATCTCAAACCATACGATTCCAAACTGTCCGCCACGGACGTAGTCTCCGTATCTGCGTCGTGGATGATGTCCTCCTTGAACAATCTCCTTCGATTATCGTCCCACCTCCTGAGATACCCCCTTGCTCTACCTTCGAACAGCTCACATCCGTTGAACAAGTCTGTTGGCAGTCTATCCTTCCTTTGATCCCAAGGCTTCACATCCACACTCTCGCACCGATCGAGACACACGATCACCATCCCAAAGCTGTACGCATCAGCCAACAGTGGATCCTGGCATTCGCCTCTTAGGATTTCCGGCGCAGAGAACGGTCGTGTACCGCGATGGATTTGTTCTACTTTAACAGTTGGTAGATTCGACTCTGACGACCGCGTGCGGTGCAGATAAGGGAATGGATCCACGGGCTCCTCGTCTGGAGACCTGAAGCTAGAATCGGCGGAAACGGATCTTCCAAAATCTAATAGCTTTATCGTATTCGTCTTCCTCGTCACCTGGACGTTGAGAAGGGATAAATCACCATGGCTGAGTTGGTATGAATGAAGATGGCTTAGCCCATCCAGAAGTTGATTGTGATAGTCGATCTTTTGTTTCTGTGAAAGCGGCGGTCGTTCTTGAAGGACATCGTACAACGTTCTTCCTTCGATATATGCCAGAACCATACCAACATTCTCGAGACAGCCAAGGAAAGCGCAGATGTTTCTGTGCCGCGCCACTGTTGTATACACCCGCAGTTCTGCGAGGAATTGGATAGTTACATCTGAAGAATTAGAGTTCATCTCTCCATTGATTTCGAGCTGGATGACATCTGGTTTCTTAACAACGCATCTGAACAACTCAGACGCTGAGCCATGTGCGAATGGTGTAAGACTATCTGTCGGATTTGGGGGGGCAGCGTAGGCAGTAGGTGTTGGAAACGAGAAGATGGACGTCGGATGACGGAGAGCTTTGTAGATCGGCGATGGGAAAGGTGAATCCGAAGTAGTGTTGTCCAAAATGTGCTCATTCTCCTCCACACCGTGGTTGTATTGATTATAAGCAGGTGGCGGCTGATATACTGGCTCTGACGACGAGAATGAACTGGAAGCGACGAGGGCAGGTTGTGTCTCTTCCTCCTGGTTCATCTCCACTGTACATGCCACGATAAGGAGACCGAGTCAACGGATGCCGCCATACGGTACTCACCTAGCCACCAATTCTTCTTTGAAGTCAGTGTTACCCGTTTAACGTTCATCCCGGCCGATTGAGGAGGTAAGAAGTTCTGAATCGTGGGTGTATGCATGCCGTCCGCTGGCGAGGAGACCTGAGCACTGATTCTTGTATATGGCATGTGGAATGGGAAAGAATCTTGATTCACCGTGGCCGCAGACATGAAGCGATCGAACGTTGGCGACTGTGATCAGATAAATGTTTATCGCATTGAAAGTTATATATACTAGGAATAATTATAAGCAGACTGACTAAACCCATCAAGGTCGTGTCGAAAGCTTTATTACATAAAACCCTACAATGGTCTCAATGCTTGAATCATCAACGAGACCAAGATGAGGTTATGGACTGTCGTACGCCTTTCACACCGACGAAGATCAGCGCAGGGCCAAGATGATGGCTGGTGGGAGCTGCGAGAATTGCTGTGATATTCCGTGTGTCACCAGTGAACGCGAAGGGGGGGTTCGACATAACGTTGGCTCATAGCTGTAAGGCGACAACGCGACGTACACTTTGTCTGCAGTACCAAGGAACAGGAATCTCGTTCATGCAATCACTTTAACCTGCTGACCACTAACGAGGCTGCTTCCGATAATCTCAAAACCTCCAATGGTCCCAAGTCGAAGGGGCCTGACCCCGAGCACGTAATGGTGCAAGAACGACAAGAAGTTGACCTTCGTGAACTTGAATCGTCATGCTCGCAAGATCAAACGAATTTATTTCTTGTTTTGGTTTCGACCCCCTTCAACTGGCCATCATATATATATAAGTATTAATGCTTGTGCATACATTATATTTTACAAAGAACTTGAATTCAATAGCCCTTCGATCAACTACTGCCCAAGCAAACACTCATCCCACTTCTCACCATGAACAAAGTTTTCAATATCCAACCATGTTTCCTTCTGCCCTATCACACACACATTGCTTGGACGACAAAGGCCACTCCTCTGAATACTTGGGACCCAGAACAGCCTCCGCTGCAGCTGCTGATGATCAACTCCGTTTGTGGGTGCAAACCAACCATCGCTATCAATCCAACATTCATCCAAGTTGATGACCTCTGAGTTATCAGAAGCGGAGCCAATAAGAAGTTGCTTGCGTTTCAAGGCAGCCCGTAGATCCCAAATTCTTATTGTTCGATCGCGTGAAGGTGTAGCCAGATATTGCCCATCTGTCGAAAGTGCAAAGCGATGCAGAGTGTCCAAATGCCCTGCTAAAACCAATGCGTTGTCCAGGGCGATGTCTGAGTCACCTTTGTAGAGCACCTCAAACACTAGAATAGTGTCGTCGATTCCTTTGAATGCCACCTTCCGTCCATCAAGGGCTAATACACTGAAGTTTGAATAACCTCCCCTCGCCTTCACGGGCCCTCTCACAATCTTTCCATTTGAAGAATCCCACAAACACAGGGTAAAATCGCTCGCCACAGAGGTGATGTATCTTCCATCAGAGGAGAACATGAGCGCGGTCACCTCACCACGGGATATGAATGGCCTAGCAATTTTGTCTGTCATTCTGTCCCACATGGTTATCTTCCCTTCGATTCCCACCGCCAAATGTGTCTGCGTCAATGCGAGACAAGATCCAAATATGGAGTAATAGGTAATGAATTTCTTTTGTCCAACCGAAGCACCAGTTGAGGCAGACAAGACGCAGATAGTGCAGCCGGAAGTGACGTAGGCGACGAGATCACTTGATCCTGGTGATAAGGCTAAAGAAGTGATTATATTGTTGTCAATGGATGTCAGAGGACCCGCAACTGCCTTCCCGGTTCGAGTCCAGATGCGTAAACAGTTGCCCGTTGCTGAAGCGATCCAGTTGTCATTCAGTGAAACTTTGTTGTCCCAATGTATGTTATTTCCTTCGGAGATCCTCCCCACTTCATGTCCTGTTGAAGCATCCAGCACCTCAACACTACCAAACTGCCTCCCAACCACAATCCTCTCACCGTCAGGCATAAATTCCACAGAAAAAGGTGCTTGTCTATCATTGGCCTCATTTCCATCCTCATCTACTCGCTGTATGTTCCACACATGGAGAGACCCATCGCCCGATCCAGATGCGATCCGCCGCCCATCCGCTGAGAACGCCAGACACGCTACTTCTCTCGCGCTGAATGGACCACCTGCGAGGCTCCCATCTCCTGTATGCCAGACATGGACGTGATCAGGGGTATATGTCGCAACGAGTGTCCCATCAGTCGAAAAGGCCGCAGTCAGGCTTTCATAAGATCCCCAATCAATTTCCTCTTTCTTTGTGGCTTCGGTCCATGAGCATACATCAAAGCCACTTTTGACACGCGATTTATCAAAATAGAAGTAGTGAGTGTGAACGGCAGTGTGGATTGTGCCAGTGGGTACATCCGTTCTTGTTACTCTTTCTCTTGTCTTCACATTCCAGACTAGCACCATTCGAAATCCTGATCGCGACACAACGTGCTCCTGGTCCAAGAACGACACTGCCCAAACTGGATTACTGTGCCCAATGAAGGACTCTCCCGCTGCCTCCTTCTCCAAATCCCAGATTCGAACTGTGCCGTCGCGCAAGCCAAACACAAGTTGCTTGCCATCTTCTGCAAACGAGACTGCCGAAACAGCCACTTCCCCTTTCAGATCCCTTTTTTTGCCTTCCATTACGTCCCAGAACCAAATCCCCCCTTCTTCAGGGCATATTGCAAGATACTGACCATCGTGTGACATGGTGATGGACACTACTACTTCGTCAAACTCCATCTCGGCAAGAGGCTCCCCCGTTAACGCACTGCGGACATACACTCTATGATACGCCGCCGCTGCAATGTATTCATCATTCCCAGACCATGCAACACACTGCCTCGCAACGTCAGAGATCGTCATTTCCAGTGCAGGCCATTTCGTCCATCTACCACCCTGAAGTCGCAACGTACTGAATCGGGGCGTGTAGAGTTTTGATATAACGGACGAGGAGGGGGAAAATGGTAGAGCAGACAGGTAGATGTGAGGTGCACTTTGTGCGATCGGGAATCCAAAGTAGCGGACGAATGCAATGGCGTCGTCAACCAAGGCATCTATTTCTTCGATCTCAACCTGCTTTCATTACTAAACAAACAGGCGAAACATCGTAAGCATACACACCTGATCTAGCCATCCTTGTAATGATAATAATGCCCGTCGAGCAATCGGCACCTCCCCTCTAACACTCAGCACCTCCAACCAACATAAAAACTGCTCCTTCATGAACACCTGCAAAGTTTCAAACACATCGTGATTAAACTTCGAGGCACGAAGGTGATCTGCCCAAAAGTAACAAGAATACGATAGAGCGGGCGATATATTGTTTGCCACGCGCTCTTCGAGATCTCGAACCTCACTATTGAGGAGGTACGATGTCTCGAGCTTGCATATATTGAATTTCAGCTCTGCCTCCATCGTCCGTAGAGTTGCTAGGGCAAGCTCATCATGAACATCGTTCAGGTTGACATAGTAGTCACCACTTCGGAGCTCATCGGAAAGGAAGTCGCGGAAAGAGGTATGCAGAGGGGCAACAGGGAGTGCCGACTCGGAAGGAGTGACATGACTGAGTAGTGATCCAAGGTTTTTCACAATATTTGAGATTTTCGTAGGGTCGTCCCCCGGGGAAATAAATTGCTTCAGTGTATCAACCGATAGCGGCTTGAAGGCACCCAAGATTTGCCTCATTACAAACTTGAAATTATTGCAGATATCCGGATCTGCCATGTTGAACCTCTGAAGGATTGTCGTATAGAGTTCATACAAAGGATTTAGCGCCATTCCTGTAGTCGTCGGATGTAACACTCTTTGAATGCAGCGTCGGGAATCGAGACCTGAAGGAGGCTTGCCGATGTAATCGCACGCAAGAAACGCCCACTGAAAGTTTCCCTCGGCTTTCTTCACTAACTGTCGGTGGTGGTCATCTGTAACTCCCTCGACGCCATTAAGCTTTGTGCGCATGTAGATGAGAAGATCATTGTTCAGAGATTTGAAATCATTCATGTCCATGTGAACGAATGATGACTTAGGAAATGCTTTCAACAGATCCGGCTCTGGACGAGAAGTGATAAGGATTCGGAAATTCGATGGTAATTCACGTAGACGTGTCGCAAGGAAATCGTGGAACGCAAGTGTATTGCGTGGTCGAGTCCCAGATGCATCCTCGCTCTCGTCAAGTCCATCAATCACAATGAAAA
>Ga0307517_10010683_pt1 | contig 12813 bp, 10 predicted proteins | sample 23_EM_MG_FD_194515 | JGI IMG/M metagenome (GOLD analysis project Ga0307517, IMG submission 194515) | Populus trichocarpa ectomycorrhiza microbial communities from riparian zone in the Pacific Northwest, United States - 23_EM | ecosystem: Host-associated > Plants > Roots > Unclassified | place...
CGTATATTCTTCAACAGGGTATGCGGATCGGTGATCCCGTTGCGATCGTTCTGCCAGCCCTGCTGCTGAAGGGGAATAAAGGGACCGAAGGGTAACTGGAAAAAGGAATGCAGGGTGACGCCCCCGGCATTGATGGCCGCCACTCCCGTAGGCGCTACGATGGCCAGTTTTTTAAAGCAGTTGTCCCGGATATATTTCAGGAAGGTGGTCTTCCCCGTCCCGGCCTTGCCGGTGAGAAAGACGGCCCTGTCCGTCTGGGTGACGAACTGCGCGGCGAGCTGGAAGATGGGATTGTTATTGTCGGGTAGCATAAAGGAGCGCAATTTACCCAAAAGGCATATGCGATCTTAAAAAAAAGCCCTTTTGAAAAACCTGGATGAGTTTTATCAAAAGGGCAGCAAAGTGGAGATGGACGTCATCCATACTTTGGCAATTTCACAAAGGGTTTCTGCTGATAGGGCACGGAGCTACTACTTGTTCCTATTTTTTTAGATCTTCCGTGGGATTAGTCGGAGGACGGGTAAAAAAGGGAAACAGGGAAAAAGAAAATATTTTTCGGCGCGTGGGCGTAGGGGGACGTGTATTGAAAATGAAGGAGTTGTCAAGATTTCGTAGTCTTCTTTTGCCATTCCCGCACAGCGCGGCCGACGGCTTCCAGTTTAGGAACGTGCATTTCTTCATACTCCCGGGATACCATGATGCCTTCTGCTCCGCCTTCGAAGGCCTTGAGGGTAGCCTGGTAGATCTTTTCCGGATCGTCGGAGGGACTGCCGGGAACGTCGAAGCCGATGCCGGCGAAGATCCGGGTCTTGCCATTGGCGGATGCCACGCTGCGCCTTGTCTCACGGTACACAAAATCGGGCGAGAACCCTTTCTTACTCAGTTCATCCACCTTTGGTTCGACAGTCTTATCGTATCCGAAAACGTCATAGTAGAGGTTCAGGGATTCTTCCAGGGACAGCTCGCTAAGGATCGTGCTCTTGAAGCGGTCGAGGTACCAGGCGCGTATCCGGGGACCCAGCACCTCATGGTAAAGGATCAGCTTGATATAATCGGAATAGGGGGCCATCTCTTCGTAGCTCATTTCGGCGCGGTATACAATATCCCAGCTGGTGGGCTGCTGGTCTACATGCCAGCCGACAAGGGCCGTGGGCTTAATGGCCTTGATCGTCTGGTACATCCCTTTGTGCACGTCTTCACGGGAAAGGCGGTACTGGTATTGCCAGGACAGTATTTCAGGATAACGAATGATATGGCGAAGGAAGAGGGTGTAGACCCCTTCGGGCGGTTTCGGCGCATGTGTCTTTAGCTGCTGCACGTATTCGTATAATTTCCGGTAGCCTTCTTTTGCCCGGTCGGGATCGATGTTCGCCGCCTTGCCCCTTGCGATGCAGTGTTCGCAGAAGCAGGTAGGCGCGTCATTATTCCAGGGAAGGATAATGTTCATCAGGGGCCCCATTCTTTCGGCCCCCCATTGAAATCCATCCAGGTCATAGCTCTGGAACAGGTCTTCCACCAGGGCATTCCAGAACTGGCGGTAGTCGGGGTGGCTCCAGCAGGCCCTGCTGCCTTTTTTGCCATAGACGTCGATGGTCTGCACCAGCTCGAAGTTCTCGATGGCGCGGCCCGATCCTTCCAGGATCCGCGCACAGACCTTCATCTTGCGTTGCCGGGCCGGGTGAATGATCTCTTTGAAGAGGTCGCGATCGGCGAATTCCAGGGAAGGGTCCGTAGGCCGTATGCGGAGCCGGGTATTCTTAAAATATTCGTCATGATGCCTGACCCATACCATCGGGACCTTTTTGCGAAAATCCCTGGCCGGCTTGCCATGGTCGGGCGCTAACTCTTCCAGGGGCTGGCCCAGGCTGTTGGTGTGAAAGGCATGACTGTAAGGGAAGACGGCGTTGACGGCGGCCGTTCGCTGAATAAGGTCCAGGCAGGGTTCGATGCCTTCGTATAAGAGGGTATGCGGGCTCATTTGTATGCCGACATAAGGAGCTGCCGCTGCTGCGACGGGCGATGACGCTGTGAGAGACTGTCCCAGGCTGCTGTTACGGATACCGGTAAGGGCCAGCAGGGTGGCGAGGCTGTTAAGGAAATCACGACGGGTGGTTGGGTTCATAAATGGAAGTTATGTAAATTAGCCCGCATCCGGCAGGGAGCAACGCGCGGAAATCACCTTATGTTGAAAAAATGTCAATATGACAATTGAAGAGCTTACCCGGGAATTCGGGCAATGCAGCGGACAGCTGAGATCCTATATCCTGAGGATCACTGCCAGCGTCGCCGATGCGGAAGACATCGTTCAGGACACTTATATAAAGGCGGCAGAAAAGCGGGATGGCTTCAAAGGGGAGTCGTCCCTGAAGACCTGGCTGTTCGCCATCGCTTCCAATCTGGCAAAGGACAATCTGCGGGCCAGAAAACGCTGGGTGGAAAATGTGACCGACCTTTCTAAAGAGGCGGCTCTTTCCGATCAGCAATTCTTCCGGGAGGCCCTGTTCATCCGGAACAGCTCACCGCAGGGACAGTTTGAAATAAGGGAGCATATCGCATTCTGTTTTACCTGCGTCGCCAAATCACTACCCCTGGAACAACAGATCAGCCTACTTTTGAAGGAGGTATACACATTCAAGGTCGCCGAGATCGCACAGATCCTGGACACGACGGAGGCGATGGTGAAGTATTATTTACATGGCGGCCGCTCGAAAATGGTGACCATCTTTGAAGGCCGCTGCGCCCTGATCAACAAGCAGGGGATCTGTCATCAATGTTCCGAGTTGAACGGCATCTTCAATCCCCGGCAAAAATTCCAGGAGGAAGCCCTGAAGATCGATCTGGTCCGGGAGGCCGGCAACGCGGACCGGGAACACTTATTCGATCTGCGGATAAAGGTCCTGCAGGGCATCGATCCTTTTACGTCGGACGCCGCCGAACTGCAATTGCATCATTTGGCGTATAATAGCAAGGTGATGGAAACTTATTTAGAAAAAAACACCCTTTAGCCTATCGTTTTGCCGGACCCTGCCGTCCAAGTAGAAATTGATACGCCATGAAAAATAAGATCGGAACAAAGGAAAAGCCCCTTGCGCTGAAAACGCCGCCGTTAAGTTCGGACTATACCATGCATGTGGATGAAAAGGAGGGTAAAGAGGTCCTCGTCTGCACGGTCGGCAAGACCGTCCTGTACTATGACTACCGTTGCCTGGCGGACCTGCATGCGATGCTTAAAAAGCATGGGGATTGGATGGAACTGGGCAGCGCGGACGAACAGAAACCGGCTAAAGAAGGCACGGTCGAAGCCTGGGGGCGTTCCCCCAAAAACCCTGTCGGCGGCTGGTACGGACTTAAAAAAGGGCTCCGCGGGCGATTGGGGATGTACATTCCGCCCTTGATGGAGGCCCTGGGATTGGCGGAACTGACCCATGAGGCGAAAGGGAACAGGATGCGGGCAAAATAGCGGGGATCGGACGAAGGGCCGGCACTGCTTTGCCTTTAGGAAAATGAAAGACGCCCTACGGATAAAATAAGGCTTGCTTTTAGGGGCTGGCATGATTATTTCGATCAAAAATGCAGCCCCGGAGAAAGCCCAATTCCCCCTTGTTTCGACCCGGAATAAGGGTTTTAATGCAAAAAATAGCGGATTCCCGGCTGGTTTTACACTATTTTGGGCTTTAATATTTTTGTAAATAAGTATGCTGTTCAACACCGTAGGATTTGCTATCTTTTTTTTCCTCGTTTTTCTTATTTACTGGTTCGTTGCGAACAAAGACCTGCGTCTTCAGAACCTCTTTTTGCTGGGGGCCAGCTATTTTTTCTATGCCTGCTGGGATTGGCGGTTCCTATTCCTCCTGCTTTTTTCTACGGCCCTGGATTTCTTTACCGGCATCAAGATAGGAGGGACGGAGAACAAGCGCCGGAGGAAATGTTGGTTTTTGCTGAGCATCTGCGTGAACCTGGGGTTTCTCGGGCTATTTAAATATTATAACTTTTTTGCGCTTTCTTTTGCCAGGGCCCTGGAGCATCTGGGACTGCAGGTCCATCCATGGACCTTACAGGTGATCCTGCCGGTAGGCATATCCTTTTATACCTTCCACGGGTTGTCCTATGTGATCGATCTCTACAGGGGGAAGATTAGGCCCGAGCGAAATTTCGTGGATTATGCCGTCTTTGTAGGCTTCTTCCCGTTATTAGTGGCCGGTCCCATCGAAAGGGCGACGCACCTGCTGCCGCAGATCAAACGGCCACGGAGGTTCGATTACGGCCAGGCCGTGGACGGGCTCCGCCAGATCTTGTGGGGGCTGTTCAAAAAGGTCGTTATTGCAGACGGCTGCGCCGGCTACGTGAACAGCATTTTCAGCCACCCGGAGGGCTACCCCGGCAGCGTTCACTTACTGGCGGCGCTGTTCTTTGCCTTTCAGATCTATTGCGATTTCTCCGGCTATTCCGATATAGCCCTGGGGACTGCCCGGTTATTGGGGATCGACCTGCTGCGGAATTTCGCCTTTCCCTATTTCTCCCGGGATATCGCCGAGTTCTGGCGGCGCTGGCATATTTCCCTGACTACCTGGTTCAGGGATTATTTATACATCCCGCTTGGGGGCAGCCAGGTGGGGACCTGGAAAAAGATCAGGAATGTTTTTATTATCTTCCTGGTCAGTGGGTTCTGGCATGGGGCAAACTGGACCTTTATCGTTTGGGGAGCGCTGAATGCCTTTTTTATACTGCCTTCCATCCTTTTCAGGACCCATCGGAATAACCTGGATATCGTGGCTAAGGGGAGGCTCCTGCCTTCGGTGAAAGAGTTCTTCTCCATGGCGCTCACTTTCGGACTGACGGTCTTCGCTTGGATCTTTTTCCGGTCGGAGAGCCTGGGAGCGGCGATCCGTTACTGTAAAACGCTGTTTTCATCCAGTCTTTTTACCATGCCCGATCCGACCGACCGGCCCAGGGCAGGTTTTATATTGCTGGCGGGTTTATTTTTAGTCGTGGAGTGGCTGGGGCGGCAGGAACAGTACGCCATCGCCCGGCTGGGTATCCGGTGGCCCGTCGCTCTGCGGTGGCTGGCCTATTATGCTATATTCTATTTCGTGGCGGACCGGTATTTTTTCACCGGTACGCGGCAACAGTTCATTTATTTCCAATTTTAGACGATGCGTTTATTTATACGAAGAATGCTCCTGTTTATCTCTCCCGTAGTGGTGATCGTACTCCTCTCCGAGATCTTTTTGAGGAATATGGACACCACCTATACGATCAAGCATGAGCAGCTGCTGGCATCCTCCAGGGACATCGAGCTGCTGATCGTGGGAAATTCCCATGCGGCCTATGGGCTGGATCCCGAACAGTTCTCCTTACAGGCTTTCAACCTGGCGGAGGTGGGCCAATCCCTGTACTTCGATAAAAGGATCACCCTGAAATATATCGACCGGCTGAATAAATTAAAATATGTGCTGATCAGCGTCGACTTTCATTCCCTGTATTTTTCAGACCAGGGCAACCGGAATAGCTGGTCTTATTATGGGTATGGGGTGAGCTATAAGAACGCGATGCCCGTCTCCGCCAAATATTCCTACCTCATCGGCTTCAAGGCGCAGATGCTGGTCGAATTCGCCAGGAGGGCTCTTGACAAGAAATATAACACGGTGAGGGCCCTGGACGTGGAATCCGGCGCAACCCTGCATCAGCCTTTTGCCAAAGGGTTCCTGCCTTTGAAAGATAGCATCACCGACCTGGAAGTGCCTCAATTAAATGAGCGGGCCGGCTTTTTTAACGATATGGTCCATCTTTCCCATGAAAGGGAAGAGGTGATCGCCGACCTGGAGGATTTTATCGGCGAGCTGCAAAAAAGGAAGATCACCCCGATCTTGATCACGCTGCCGGTGTATACCGATCTGAGGGACCGGCTGGATAAGAAGGTGCTGGAGCAGAATGACGCGGATATCCGGCGGGTATCCGATAAATATCATGTTCCTTACTGGGACTATTTTTCGATGCGCCTGAGCTCCTATTATTTTTACAATGCCGACCATCTGAGTAAAAGGGGCGCCGCCTACGTCTCGGCTATCGTCAATAAGCGGATGGGTGAGCTGACAGGTGACCAGGCGGGGAAATAAGAGGTCGTGTCACTTATTTAAAATCGTCAAAAGGAAATACTATGCAGCAACAAAAGATCTCGAACGATCCTTTACATGGATTGACCCTGGAAAAGATCGTGACGCACCTGGTGGAAAGCTATGGGTGGGAGGCCTTGGGCATGCAGATCCGGATCAAATGCTTTACGGATAACCCATCGGTGCAGTCCAGCTTAAAATTTCTGCGCAAGACGCCCTGGGCCAGGACAAAGGTGGAGGACTTTTATAAATATTCGCTCCGGAAGAATAAATTGAAGCCCTGACTATTTCTTTTTTGCGCCTCTTGTCTTTGGTCTGCCATACTTCTTTTGCATGCGGTCGGCATGGCGCGTGACGACATTGACCTTTTTATTCTTTTCCGATTTTTCATGGAACGCTCCTTTGGCAAATTCAGGCTTGGGGATATCTAATGGGATGACTTTCGTGTACGGCTTTGGCTTTTCGTCCTCCGTAAGTACGTCGGAGATCTCCAGCCCTACCGGTAAGGGTGCGACAGGGATCTTAAAGCTCATCAGGTTCTCTATCCCCGTCCGGATCTCTTTTTCTTTTGGGGTGATAAAACTGATGGCTATTCCTTTTCGATCGGCCCTTCCCGTTCTTCCGATCCGGTGAATATAGTTTTCCGGGACCTCGGGCATATCGAAGTTAAGGACGTGCGAGACCTCGGCTACGTCGAGCCCCCTTGCTATAATATCGGTAGCGATCACCGTATTGTATTCTCCCGTCTTGAATTTATCGACTGTATTGAACCGGTAATTCTGGTCTTTATTGGAGTGGATGACCCCGGTTGTGCCGGGAAATTTTGCAACCAATCGTTCATAGAGCTGATCGGCCAATTGCTTGGTCGAGACAAAGACAAGGACCCTGGTCATTTCAGGATTATGCTTAAGGAGGAATTCCAGGAGGTTGATCTTGGTGTTGAAGTTGGGGACTTCATACGCTTTTTGATCGATATTCTCGACCGGGGTGCCGGTGGGCGCCGCTTCGATCCTCTCCGGGTTGTTAAAATAAGTATCGATCAGGCCATCCACCTCATCGGTAATAGTAGCGGAGAACAGGAGGTTTTGCCTTTTGGCAGGCAGCAGATCCAGGATATTGCGTAATTGGGTACGGAAACCCATATTCAACATTTCGTCCACTTCGTCGATCACCAGCTTTTTAATGCCATTCAATCGTAAAGAGCCGCTGAGGGCCAGATCGTATAATCTACCGGGGGTAGCGACCAGTATGTCCAACCCCTTTTCTACTTCCGCTCTTTGCGTATTGGTATTCACGCCACCATAGACGCCTACCGTCTGAAGGGTCATATAGGAGGTGAGCTCTTTTATGGATGTTACGACCTGCAAGACCAGCTCGCGGGTCGGGACAATGATCAGGAACTGCGGGGTCCTGCTCTTTGAAAAAGTCAATTGCCGCAGGCAGGGCAGTAAATAAGCGAAGGTCTTGCCGGTGCCTGTCTGGGCAATTCCACATACATCCCGCCCGGACATGATCACGGAGAAGGCTTTTTGCTGAATAGAGGTAGGGTGCCGGTAACCCAGATCATCTAAGGCGCTCAGCAAAGGTTTGCTCAGATTTAAATCGCTAAAAGTCATTACCACTCAAATTAAGAGGCGAAGATAGCTTAAATCCGCCAGAGGCCTGCCCTATGAGTCGAAACCTTGTCTTTTATCAAGGCCGCGAATTTATCAGGTTCTTCATAGTGCGGCATATGGGCAGACTGCTCAAAACCGGTAAAAGACTTTACAGGCGCCTGTAAAAATTCATAATAATCAACGGCCGTTTGGAACGGTGCGATCCCATCTTTTTTGCCTTGCACAAAATGAACGGGGACTTCTATTTCTTCAATTCTGTTAAAAAGATTAAGGGTGTTCATTTCCGGCAGGATCGCATTTTGACAGAACTCCATGCCCTTTATCGTCTTAGGGATATCCGATAGCGTATAAGCGCTGCTGCAAAGCATGTTTTTTATAGTGGTAAACAACAACCGGTCGTAGCTGGCCTTTGTATGTATACCACCCAGGTTGGTAAGCAATTTGGCGCGGGTTTGAAAAGCCTTTGTCTCTTCAATGGGTTTCAAACCCAGTTCATCGGCCTGTTTAGCCCATTTGCTATTGCCGGTCTCCCGCGCTTTTTTGGCAGCGAAACTCAATGCATGGGCATTTGCCGTTGGAAGATCGATGTCGATTCCCACCAAAAATAATTGACTAAAAAGTTGCTTTTCTTTCACGGCAGCCATCAATGAAATAGTGGCTCCTATGGAATACCCTATCAGGATGGCATTTTGTTGATGGTATTTTTTTAATAAGTGCCTGGTACACTCTATTAGATCATCGGCCAATTGAGCAAAATTGATCGACCCGGGATCGATGTCCTTACTGAAAGATTTTCCGCAACCTCGCTGATCCCAGTAGGCTACCACATAATCCTGCTCCAGGTGCAGTAGTTTTTCCAGGCTGCCGGCTTCGGGGATCATAGGTAAACCCGGGCCAGCCTGTACATGGATCATTAATGGGCTATCCGCTTTTTGACCACGTACCAGGACCCATTGTTCTGTGCCATTGATCAGTATTTTGTTTAGCGAGTTCATTTTCATTTATTTTCAGACAAAATAAAGAAATGAAAACCCGCGGATCGTTCGCATTTGCGAATAAATCTATTTATTGGCTCTTAGCCGGCTGAGGTGCTGCGGGCCTATTCCCAGGTAGGATGCGATGTGATATTGGGCGGCCTTTTGTATAATGGAAGGCTTGGTTTTAATAAGATCTTCATATCGTTCCTTGGGCGTCTTCAAAATGAAGGACACTGTCCTGTTATAAAAGTTTAAAAAAGTAGATTCTACGAGTAGCCTGTTCAAATGTTCAAGGGCCATGGATCTTTCACAAAGCTTATTAAACTCAACGTAAGAAAAAGTTGTCAATAAGGTAGGCTGCATGGCAATAACATTCGAGGCAGGCTTGATTTTGCCGATGATGGATGGCAGATCGGCACAGAGATCGTTCTCAAAGTAAAAGGAGTCCGTGATTTCATTGCCATCCTTTAAATAGTACTTTCTTAAATAGCCTTTATCCAGGAAGGCGATAGCGTTATTTGTTTTTCCTTCCTCAAGCCAGTGCTGGCCCTTTTTCAATTCCCGGGTTTTAACGATCCCTAAAACATCGTCCTTATCTTTTTCGGATAATGGATGAATACTGTTCAATACCGTGATGAATGTAGGAGCCATAGAAAGACGGAATATGCTTAAACATAAATATAATCAATGGAATATATAAATTTCTACTCTTCGGTTCAGGTCTTTTGTCGGGTAGACCCTGGATATTCCCCTGCCTTCTGCCTCTATGAGAGCGGGGGGTATGTCGAATTTCGATGACAGCAGGCGGGCGATCTCACGGGCTCTTTTTTTGGAAAGATCCAGGTTGTAGGTTTCCGGGCCGGTATCATCCGTAAATCCCACCACTTCTATCTTTCGGATGCCCGGTCGGGTCAGGAGGCTCCGGTAGCGCTGTAAGGTGTCCGGATTTTGTATCAGGTATTTGTCGAAGTCAAACTGGATATTATGGATGATAATGGTGTCAGTTGCCGCCGGAGGATGGGATACCTTCGGTGTATCGATCACCCGGCGAGGCTCGGGCCCAAAAAGGGGGTCTTTGATGGGGTTGGTTCCCGGACGCCGGAGACTATCGGTAGAACGCACGGGATCTTGTTCCGGGGGCACGACGTTCCAGGAGTCCTCGGGCTCGTTGTCGGAATGTCGCCTGACGATGGCATACAGCGAATCTTTTATTTTCTCATAATTTGTACAGGCGGTCCCCTCCATCCGGACGATAGAGATATCGTCCACCAGGATATCGATGGAGGGACTGGGCCAGCTCCGTTGTTCCATGATGTCGGCGTTAGAGGTCCGGACGAAGTTGCCGACGATCAGAATGGTGGAATTGGAGGTGGGGATGAATTCTTTTTTAATCTCAAACCAGCCATTCTTCAGGTCCTTCGTCGTTGCACCTGGGAAAGATAGGTAGCTTCGGGGTTGTAAGATCGAGTCTCCCTGCACAAAAACGAAACGGGTGGTAAACCATAGACCTATGTCACGCAGATTGGGACAGATGGTGCGAAGCTCCGTTTTGTTGGCCGGGCTGGCGATCTTCAGGCTGATGCTGTATCGTTCCCCGGCCTGAAGGGGGCATAAGAGCATGGTTTCCCAATATTGACGGTTGACGGTCTCCCGGCTGGCGGCAACGATCTGCAGATGACGGCCTCCCGTGGCGGAAGGATATCGGGGGAAGTAACCGGTCGTAAACTTCCGGCTGGAATAGAACCAGGCGGAGGGGCTGCAAGGCTGGCTGAATTCAGCGCAGGTGTTGACGTCTTCAAAGGAAGGATTCGCCACGAGGTTCTGGCATTGGATCCTTTGACACAATAGGAGTAGGAGGAGCGGCCAGGCTGCATAACGAAAAAAAGTTTGCATATTGAGCTCGTAGAATAGAGGATGAAGATAGGAATTTTAGCCGGTTTGTTATTGGCGGCGCGATGGGGGTAACTTCGCGCAGGCCCATCCTCGTATTCTTAAACGTATAAAAATGAGACGACTATGAAAAATGTACTAACGCTCCATCGGCACCCTGTTCCTGGCGCTGGCGGCCTCCGGCCTGTCCTTCTGGCATCCTGAACTGGGATTTTCCATTATCTGCGGCTGTTTCTTATTATATCTAAGACCAGAGGCGTCGTCAACCGCTTAAAGGTATCCTTATTCTGTTCTCAGGCTTTTCACCGGGTTTGCCAGCGCGGCCTGCACACACTTATAGCTGACGGTTATCATGGTGATAAGCAGCGTCATGGCCCCCGCGGCAGCAAATACCCACCAACTTATGCCGGTACGGTAGGCATAACCCTGCAAAAAGCTGTTGAGTCCGTACCAGGCCACGGGGAAGGCAATGGCAGCAGCAATCAGTACCAGTATCAAAAAATCCTTTGACAACAGGCCTACGATATGCGGCACCCCTGCGCCTAATACTTTCCGCACGCCTATCTCTTTCACTTTGCTCTCGGCAGTAAAGGTTACCAGCCCGAACAAACCCAGGCAGGAAATTAATATGGTTATCACGGCAAAGCAATTAAACAGCAGCCCAACGTGCCGATCGCTTTTGTACAGATCGTTAAACGCGCTGTCTAAAAAGGTATAATCAAAGTTGTAGTCCGGGTTATATTTTTTCCACAGGCTCTGTACAGCAGCCAGGGCTTTGGATGCATCCTTGCCAGTGGTCCTTACATACATTTTCCCGCGCCATTTTTTGTCGTATTGGATCAACAGCGGGCCTATTTTTGTGTGCATATTTTGAAAATGAAAATCCTTCACCACACCGGCAATCACGCCTTTTATATGATGAAATGTAAAACGTTTGCCCACTGCAGGTTCCTTTATGCCGGTTGCTTTAATGGCAGTTTCGTTCAGTATGAAATTGCTGTTGTCGGCATCTGTTCCGGTAAAGCCTTTACCTTCGGAAAGCTGAATGCCCATCACCTCCAGAAAATCTCTTTCCACCGGCATTTGACCAATGGTAAACGCTTGCTGGTCCTCCCTCTTGCCATCCCAGTCTGCATCACTGGATCCCGTGCCGCTGTTGATGATATCCACTCCCGATTCGGTAACGCCTAGTACGCCCGGCTGATGCAATAGCTCGGCTTTCGCGGCCTCATAATGGCTGTCGATATTGCGCATCCAGAAGCTGAAAATATTCTCCTTGTCATAGCCCAGGTTCTTCTCGCGTATATACTTCAATTGTTTGCCAATGATAATGGTGCTTGTGATAAGGATGATGGAAAAGCTAAATTGCACCACCACCAGCACTTTGCGGAAACCGCCCTTGCTGCCTATGCCGCTCAGCTTGCCCTTCATGGCCTCCAATGGTTTGAAGGACGACAAGGTTACGGCCGGGTAAATGCCTGCCAACAGCAGGGTTGCCAGCAGGGTAAGGCCGTACACCGCAAGCACATCGGGCGCCCAGGGTTTGAAAACAATATTTTTGCCGGAAATATTATTATATAGGGGCATCACCAGGTAAATAAGGCCTGTTGCGCATGCCAATGCAATGAGAAAGGTGAGCAGCGATTCGCTTAAGAACTGCAGGAACAGTCCTGTCTTGCCTGCGCCGACAATTTTGCGCAGACTTATTTCCTTGCTGCGCTTCATGGCTCTTGCAGTAATAAGGTTGACATAATTTATGCAGGCTATCAGCAGCACAATTACAGCCACTATAAAAAATACCCGCACCACCATCATGCCCTGCTCCTTGCCGTCCGAGGTATACAGGTGTATTTTGGTAAGCGGGTTTAGCAGGTAAACAAGGTTTTTGTTAAACTCGGTATTTTGGTTGCGGCGATGTATCGCGCCCATCTTTTGGCCTGCCGCAACAGGGTCGGCGCCGGGCTTTAACAGCACATATGTTGCATAATTATACTGGCCCCAGTTAGCGTCAATGGGAAGGGATTTATAGTAGCCGGTGGTGTCATTCTCCGTTTCCAGTATTTGAAAATTAAAAAGGATGTTGAATTGGATAGATGAATTTTCGGGCATGTCCTTCATCACGCCTGTTACCTGGTATATTTTTTTGTCGTCACCTTTTAATACCTTGCCCATAGGGTCTTCATCGCCAAAAAACGTTTTCGCTGTTGTTTCGGACAG
>Ga0307517_10010685_pt1 | contig 12813 bp, 20 predicted proteins | sample 23_EM_MG_FD_194515 | JGI IMG/M metagenome (GOLD analysis project Ga0307517, IMG submission 194515) | Populus trichocarpa ectomycorrhiza microbial communities from riparian zone in the Pacific Northwest, United States - 23_EM | ecosystem: Host-associated > Plants > Roots > Unclassified | place...
CAATACAGCCATGAGGTTCTCGCGTCCCGTTCCGTCTGCAGGGTCCAATCACTATCTCCGGACTTGCACCCCGACCTGGTCAAAGGGCATCTGTTGCAACGGGTAAATCGTGGCACTGTGAGCATATTGAACAGGCTGAGGCATCTCCTCAGCTTGAAGCCACCAAAGCTATAAGGCCGCAGCATCGCCCTTGCTCGGATGTCTATTTCTCCGGGATAGAATTGGGTTCGTGAGTAATCCTGACTCTTCAAGCTTTCAGCTTAAGGGCCTGATACAAGTGAAACCACACTCAAGCGTCAGTCCGTGATAGACACCAGGGGCCTGGATCGCAATTTGACCACCAATCACTGCTATAATTATGTAAACCATTGTGTTGATTGAAAACTTGACATACCTTCAATCCCCCATAACCAGTGCACTACGTCACCATTACTGCTGCTTGCCCGACCAAGATATATAAAAATTAGAACTTGGGGTCTGCGGGCTTCCATTTCCATAGACAAGGTCCCTGGCACTTTTGTGGTGGCTCACCGCCTAAGGCACAATGTGGAATTGCAGGACAAAGTTTGAGTCATTGAAATGGTGGAATATTCCGCGACAGAAAGCATGGTTCAAGAAAGAAAGAATTACGATGAAGTTCATCGCTGTTCACGGAAGACAGCCAAATGGCAGTGGTTCAGGTCGTTGCTTCAAGTTTGGGTCGCATGTTTGTTGATCAACAAATACGGGCCGCTGTACCGCCAGGTCTTTCCATCCCCTTATTCCGAGTCTTTCCAACTTCATTCAAGGAATCTTCCTGAGGTACGTACATGTTTCCTTGAGCTATTTTTTTTTGTGATTCGTCAGCTTAAATTTATAATTATAACCATTATCACAAGCGTTGGCCAGATGTTTGTCACTACTATGTTTATCAGTGTCTCCACTGGTTGTCGTCGAAACAGAGGGTCGATGCGCGGTTCACGGAAGCGGTGAGATAAGAAAATCCCACGTAGACCTTCCTTCAAGTTGGATCTTCTCAATACTACTGCGCAATCATCGATGCCTGCAAGACCGTTCGAAACAGAAATCACGAATCTCATAGCTGCATTTGCAGCGCTCAGTGTGTTGAAACTATTCACTCCCGCATTCTCCAAAATTGGAGGATTTTTTTCGTCGTCTCCACCCGAAGTTATCGTCGAGGGGCTGAAAGACGACCATTTTAACGCAGCAACAGTAGAGGATTTCGTAGATGGGACTCCAACGCTTTCGGCAGGGCCTTTCTGGGAGAAGGTATTTCCATATGTCGAATATCGACTCATCGATACTCAAATACTCTGCCTACCTAGCTATACAGGAAGAAATTGTTATTGATTTTTCTGCAAGGGGTAGCCATCGCCAACTGGTGCTACAAACTATCGACATACTGTGGCCCCGATCCGCCGTGCCGCCTTTCATCGTTCCTTAGCGCTGTACCTTCTCTTTTTGTGTCGATTTGTCTTCTTGCTATCATCGTTTCTGGGATGTCTCGTTACAACGACCACTCTCACAGCCTCGCAATCGCCCACTTGTCATTCCTGCTGACAATTCAAGTGTTTTCGATGGGCGCAATCTCTTTACTCCCTACTTCTGACAGAGATTCTGGAATCAAACTGGACTTTCCTCGCATCGGTACCTCGACAGTCGATTTTATTTGCACATTTTTGTCGTGGATGATTGTGATCACCACTCCAAATTCACCTCCAACACATTATCCACAAGAAAGGATCTACAGTCTCAAGACCCTGTCAACGTCTGGGGACTTTCCCAAGGAAAATGTTTCAGGGGAATACAGTATGTTCATCGCTATTTCGTTGATAGCAGATTATAATTCAATGATAGCGGTCTCTCTTCTCGGCAAATGGTTCTTCTCCTATTGCGGCGGCGTCTTCATGCTTGGAGGTTCAAAAAAATTGATTACGTTTGACGAACTGCCCATCCTCCCAGCCCGCCTGCGAGCTGTCGTAAATTTGTCCCAGATGAGATATGCCAGGCGCTATATCAAGCTACCGTTCGAGAGTCTCCGTCGACCAGGTTCAGGATACGAATTGGCCTACCAACTCCTCCGTGTTAACTTCCCGCTCGTGTGCACTATCCAGCTCGTCTCGGTCATGGCAGCATTCGCGTATTATGCTCCAATCGCATTCGTCCAGTTTTTTTTGAAGTATTTGGAAACTGACCCTCAGCGCAAGGATACCTCCTGGGGCTGGTTTCATGTCGCTGGGATATTTGTAGGGCACCTCTTCCTCGTTCTATGTGAGTTCTATCTCTTTCTCTGCGTGCGATGGTTCTCATGAAATATTAAACAGCTAATGGCCAGCTCTGGTCTCTAGCTGGCACCACCTTGAAGACGAACATCATCCTCCAGCTGAATACGCTTCTGTACTCTAAAACATTGGTCAGAAAGGACTTGCCTTCCAACACAAATACATCATCATCTGATGAGTCGGGACCTTCCATCGACTTTTCGAGCAAGGCAGAAGTTATGACGTTGATGACTACTGACGTTGGACGCGCTCGTGAGCTTTCAAGGCTTATATTTTCTCTGACAGGTGCTTTGCCTCCCTTTTGTATAATTACTACCTAGGCTTACTAGATGCCTGATAGATGCTGCCATCGGAATTAGCATCGGAACGTACATGCTGTACAGCCTACTTGGTATGACATTAAGACCTACAGCTCCTCTGCTTTTTCGTATTGAAGTCAAGCTCCCTAGGTGTCTCGACATTCGTTGGTTTGGGTGTCACAATCCTCATGACACCCTTGAACCAATTCGCGGGGCATTCAGTGGTTCACCTCCAAAAGTTGGTCATGTCGTGTCGTGATGAACGCGTTGCTCTTACGAACGAGGTCCGTTTCGTCCATAAAGAAATTAAAGTTACGGAACTGAATTCGATGACTGCTTAGTTCCTTGGAGCCATCCGTATGATCAAGGTCGCCCATTTATTTCATTTCCACGGATCGATGGTCACATTGCTGACTTTTGATCTGTAGTCCATGGCTTGGGAACGAAGCTTTCAAAAACGAATTTTGGATGTCAGGATGCGGGAGCTCAAGTACCAGAAGAAGATATTCCACCTCCAGGTAGGCTCATCCATTGGCAACACCTCATGTTAACCGCTGAAATGAACTTATAGACTCTGTGGAATTCACTGGGGTAATAACTATCTTATAACTCAAAAATCATTGACAACTTCGGTTGCAGGAATTCCATCCCATTGATGTTCGCGCTGGGCTGCTTTTGGCACTTCACTGTAATACGCGGAGAGGAATTGACTCCTTCCATTGCGTTCACGGCGGTACGTATACGTTGAGAAATCCAATTGCCTAAACGAGTTGTGTTGATCTATAAGCCTGTCCTATAGATTGTTAGTGCGTGGAAATGCACTTTGTTGTATCCTGAACGGTCAAATTAATTTCCGCCATTAGTTTTCGGCGAAATCAAATACAGCCTCAACGAGCTTCCCGAATTCTTCGTGGCATTTTTGCAGGTATATTCATAGCCTTCCTTTCATCTAGAACTTCATACCAACGAGCAACACTTAATAGGCATTCGTATCCCTGAGAAGAATAGAAAAATACCTTCATGTTGCAGAAGTACAGGCATCCAGCGAACATCCAGATGGGCGCGTTCTCAGCGTTGCCTTCCAATCCGCAACAGTGGGATGGCCCCAAATCCGACCAGCCCTCTCAGAAAGAGCGACACCAAGTAACGGCTTCTCGCTTATTGATATCAGCACAACTTTTCCTCGAGGCGAACTCTCTCTCGTTTGTGGCAAGATTGGGTCTGGAAAGACCCTCCTTTTATTAGGCAAGTCCGGGAGTCTTCTTTATTACGATCGCTGATTGGTTTACATTGCATAAAGCTCTGTTGGGGGAGGCAGACGTACTTGCTGGCCAAGTCCTCTGTCCCCGTTCGGCCCCTGATTCGTACTCGCTCCTCTCAGAAGTAGATGTGATGGGACCTTGGATTATGGATGGGATATGTGCATACGTTCCACAGGTACAAAAAATCACCTGACTATATTTTTATTTGATCTAACGAAATTCATGTAGACGGCATGGCTTCGGAATCAAAGCATAAAAGGTGCCTCGCCTTCCTCAAAAATCCGCGCCATTTCTCACATCTATTTTCAAGAAAACATTTTATTTGGTTTGCCCTATCATTCTGAGCGTTACGACGCTGTCCTCGAGGTGTGTTAAAGGTATAAAGCCCCACTCTATATATCTTGATCACATTTTTCGTGTGCAAGGCCTGTGCGTTGGTCCATGATTTGAACATCCTCGAGGATGGAGATGAAAGCGAAGTTGGAGAGCAAGGGGTATGCCATGCCTCGTTTGCCATCGATTCTGCTCACAGGCTCAAATATTTTGCCCGTAGATTAATCTTTCAGGCGGACAAAAAGCAAGAAGTATGACAACCATTTTCCTCTCACAGGATATATTGTTGAAACATGCATAAAGTTTCGCTTGCCCGTGCTGTGTACTCTAGAGCTTCTATCCTGTTGCTCGATGACGTCCTATCTGCTGGTAGGCATTACCTTTTCTTTGTCCTGATAACAGATCCAATCGAGTCACAGTCGACGCTCATACTGCCCATCACCTTTGGAACCACTGCTTCAAAAGCGAATTGATGCATCACCGGACGACCATTCTCGTCTCCCATCATATTCAACTTTGTGGGCCGGACTCTAAACTCATCCTCACTCTGGATGGCGGCAGAGTACGCTTCTCAGGACCGTGGGTCGAATTTCAGGGGTCGGATGTCATGAACTCGATCCTTTTGTCAAACCCCGCCCAGAAGGAGGCCCCAGAGACTGAAAAAAATGTCGAGAGAACGGCGAGCATAGTTGCTGAATCCGCCTCCCAATATGAAGCCACAGTCGTTACGAATCTCAATGGGAAGCCTCCTGCAGAAAAAAAGATTGCCCAGGAAGCACGTAAGCTCATTAAAGACGAAGGACGCTTTGAAGGCACAATATCCATGGATGTTTGGCTCTTATATATACGAGCAAATGGGAACTTCTCTTTTTGGTTGATCTTTTGGGTTGTATTGCTCCTGAGTTCCTTTTCGCCTGTCTGGGAAAATGGATGGCTCAAGTGTGTGCATCTCATTTTAGTTCCTGGTAATTTGGCTGACCATGTCCCGGATAGAATTTGGTCCGCGTCGGGAGCTCCACCAGAGAAAGCTGTGTTCTTCATCAGTATCTATGCCGGAGCAAGTACTTTCGTCAGGTCCTTCACGTACAAATATCTGATCATTGGAATGTAGATCATAGCATTGGGTATTGCTGACCCTGTCGGTCTAACTCTCATCTCATTATCTTTTCAACAGAAATGACAATCAAAGTCGTCCGTTGGCTAATCCTCTGTAAAGTTCTGTCTGTCTGCTGCCTGGTAAGTCTGTTAACCCCGAGGCTTTAGTTTCAGGGTCCATCCATGCATCAAAAGTTCTGTATGGGAGTGAGTTCCCTTCGAAATGCAACCACTTTTGATAATCTCATCAAACCTTAGAACTTTTGGAGACTGTGCTCTTCGCCAACATACGATTCCATGACACTATTTCACGGGGCCGGCTCCTCAACCGTTTCGGAAAAGATTTTGAAGGTCTGGAATGTCTAGTTGTTTGAAAGTTACCTAACCCTGAACGGACTTACTGTGAAGCCGTCGACAATGAGCTACCCAATCACCTCGGTCAAACATTGATGATCGCCATCAGTCTTACTTTAACAATAGTAGCTCTGATATTTGTTGGAGGTTTACCACTTCTTATTGCATCAATACTGGTCCTTGGTGCTGCGTCTCTACGTAAGTCATTGTGGTTCCTCGTTAGTTACTTATTCTTAAATTTATCCAAGTTGCCCAGGTTTGGACCTCATTCAAAAATGTTTTCCTTGAAATTGATGCAACATCATTCTCAAGATGTTTGGCCGCGTTGCGCGAGACATACGCAGGTTATGTGAGTGATACGGCACTCATTGTTTCTCCCACTTGTAAAGGCGACTGTATAGCGTCGGTCACCAGCTCGCCGCTCTTTTCAACCTATGGAGAGACTATTTCGGGCCTGACAGTTATCCGTGCATTTGGAATGTCAACCAAGTTTTTGAAGGATATGATAATATGTGCTGACACGGTACGTATGTCAGGAATAAAACATGAGAGCTATTGCCTCACGAGGCATCCCAGAACATTAACCCAACTTATTGGTCCATGGGATGTGAGTGAATATCCTAACTTTGATCAAAATTTAGAGCCAGTTCTCCTCAGTGTATCGCTGGCTGTGTGTTCGGTTCCAAATGGCCACAGGGGCCTTGATGGGATGTATGGCATTAATCATCCTCTTGAACCCCTCTATTGATGCATCATGGGCTGGGCTTGCTCTCGCTTTTTCTTCAACCTTGACCCTTGACGTATGTGTCCCATTGGTCACATATCAAAAATATTGATGTCTAAAGATCATGGACTAAAATTTAGTTGTACTGGCTCGTAAGCTGCGCAGTCCGGAAAATCCCCCACTGGTGTTTATTGTTTTCTCCAGGTCAGGCGCTGGGTCGTTGTCCAGGAAGTTATGGTCTGTCCCTCACTTTGAGGTCGAGTCGCGTCTCAGTGTTGAATTTACGCTTACAGGTTGCCCTGGAGCGTATCAAAGAATATTCCGACCTGCCTACTGAACCACCGGAATACATTGAACCTAGACCTCCTGCTGCATGGCCAACGTCCGGTTCGGTCCGTTGTGAAAATCTTTCTGTGAGATACGCGGTAAGCGACATCACTCTTTGGGTTGAAAACTAAAATCCTACATAAATTTGTAGCCAGAGTTGCCGGACGTTCTACATAGCTTGACGTTCGAAGTGAGGCCAGGTGAAAAAGTTGGACTCATCGGTCGTACCGGTTCGGGTAAAAGCACGGTTGGACTAGCCCTCATGAGATTTGTGGAAGCCCGGGAAGGACGTATTTTAATTGACGACATTGACATTGCCAAGATCGGGTTGACGGACCTACGAAGTAGATTGACGATTGTCCCCCGTGAGTCTTGCATCAGTGTCGAGCTGAAAAATATTTAACAAATCAGAGGATCCGGTTCTTCTGAGTGGTACTTTGCGTTCTACCTTGGATATTTTCGGAGATTATGAGGACGCAGAAATTGTGCGTATTTTGCTCCACTTTATTAGATTCGGAGCACCTTCCTCATGTTTTACGAAAGTACGAGGCACTGAGGCGTGTTAACCTGCTGAAATCTAGTCAATCCCAGTCTGCATCAATCCCAGGAGAAAATGTTTCCGTCTTTACGAACTTGGACACGCCAGTTTCAGAACTCGGAGATAACTTTTCTACTGGGTGAACAATTGCCTTTTTTTTCTTTTTCTTGAGAAGTTGGCTGATGGTGTCGCATCAGGGAGAAGCAGCTGCTTTGCATGGCCAGGGCTCTCCTTCGTAGGTCCAAAGTATTGCTCATGGATGAGGTCAGCTTTCTCGATGTTGCATCAAAAGTAACCGCGAACTAAGAACGTCTTTACGCTTCGTGGTAGGCGACGGCAAGGTGAGGAGTATTCAAGATACACCCGAATAATTCCATCAACCCTTCTCTCTCAGCGTGGATTATGCCACGGACGAGATCATTAGCAAGACAATTCGCGAGTAAGTCTCGCTATAAAATGAGGAATGTCTACATACTCATGCACCTCAAGAGAATTTGCAGATAGTACAATTATTACCATCGCACACAGGCTGAGGACCGTCATTGACTACGACCGGGTTTGTGCTACAAGCTAGGCTGTGAATATCTCCTGATATGGTTATGCAGATCATGGTCATGGATGAAGGGCAAATTGTTGAATTTGACAGGTGTGGTGCGATTCTCAATCTATTCCCGCTGACATCGATCATCTTTGATAGCCCCGGTGTGCTCATCGATGACGAGGGATCGAGATTCCACAAGTTGTGTAAGGCAGCGGGGATCGAAGAATTTGCCAAACTCAAGGCGATGGCTCATTAAGCGCTCATTGAAGATGGACCTGTTCTTCCAATGCTCTTTGCATCAATAAGTAGTGCTGGCTCACTTGAGATTTACAAATTCTTTCTATCATTGGAAGTGTGTATTTAGTTGTGCATACATACATATGTTATGTAGGCGCTCATAACGTGGCTATCTTGAGCACCTATTAATATCTCTAAGCCGAACGACCGATGTTCAAGGATTCTCCACCAGTGGCTTCAAAGTTCTTTGTGGCTGCTGTGGTACGGGAGCACCGGGAGCGTTGGTGACCGATGTGTGAATCGCGAGCTTCAATATAGCATGGATCTCTTTTTTTTTTTCAATTAAAACGGGATTGTTGAATGAATCTGATAGTTCTTTTAAGATGCTCTGATGTGGCGCTTACACGGGCCTTTTGGAGCATCATCGATCATCGATCATCAATCAAACTCTAACTTGACACATGACCGCGTCTGGCGGAACAGGACTCAAAGCTTGTCCGTCCCGTTCTCCTTTCAATCGCACTCCAAGTTCATACACAAATAACTACATCCGAAGAATATTCGACATGGTGTGTGTCTCGAAAATTATGATTAATTACATCAACTAGTGGACAGCAAATGTGAGGTTTATTGAGATGGAAGTGCAGAGCGCCGGTGAGCTGAAATAGCTTCATATGCGGGTGGGGAAGAAACTGATATCCTAGAAGAAAGACCACTTGCAGGTGAAGCAATGCTAGTGAGGTTTGTTGCACTCAAAGAAGTGACGTCACTCGTACTTCCTGCCGTCAACGATGCTGGAGAGGGCCCACTTGTCGAGCCTGAGAGGTTGTCATTTCGGACTTGCTTGCGATCGGCAAAGGTGGAAAGACCATGGTGTGCGGGTGGGCTGGAACCTTCGTCTTGGAAGGGAGAAACTATGGAGCTATCCAAGGGGGAACGGAATGAGTTTGAGAATGTTTGTGCCTGCAATTGAGCAGGTGGAGGAGCATTCCAATCTAAAAACCAGAATTCAGTCAGGATAATTCCTCAAGAGAGGCAGAAGCGTAAACGAGAGACGCACTCTGTGGTTTCCCCTCTTGTGATACACCAAAGGGTGAGGCTACATTTTCCCTGGCCTTTCTTCTTCGAAGCCAGAAGATTAGAAGAGGTATTAAAACAAGCGCCAGCAAACCCCCAACAACACCGCCAACAATTGCCCCCACTGGGGTGCGCTTCGAGCCTGAGACATGTGATGATGTTGGAGAAGCGGATGAAGCGGAGGTTGAGGCTGGGGGGGTGAAAACAAGAGTGGGCATGGAAGCGAGACTGGAAAATGAAGGGGTGTATGTGATGTAGTCGAAGATAAATGTATGGTTCAGGCATTGAGTGACGTTGATAACCAGTGTGTGGTCACCAGCGGACAGACTATCCAACAAAAAGAATGGGAAGTTCGAATTTTCGAGAGCACCACCGACATATCTTGTTGAACTTGTGGTGACAGGATAGGATTCAGCAACGGGGGTTCCGCCGTCTATCGCATATGTTGCAGCGAGAGTACCGATGTCTCCCCATGAGAAAATTCCGTAGACTGCTACAGACGTGCCTGATGTGGTGAAAATTTAGCATCAAAACCATACCAAACAGTATGGGACCTACCAGTAAATAGAAAGGTGATCGTATCTCCTGGTGTTGTGCTCCGATGGGTACTATTTCGAAAAGGAAGGCCTTTTGGAATACCTCCTGGGACGAATTCGCTTGTATTTCGTATCCAGTTACCAGAATAATGAACAGCAGGGTCGTCGTTGTCAACTATGATTTTTTTTCCTGACAACGAAGTATTTTGGCCCACAGTGATCGTAGCATAATCAAGAGCAGTTCCGGCTAAACCATCCACATGGATGGTATGCTTGCCCTCAGACAACGTTGGGGACTGATACCATTGGAGGTATGATTGAGGTGTGGGGTCCATGTACGATGTGTTATATGCGGTGCCGCCATCGATGCTGACCATGATTGATTGTGGAAGCGTGGCATCGGGTGTGTTGCCGGAGAAAGCGATCGATATCCCTGCAAATCCAATCTTACATGACTGAAAGGCATCGAAGAACACGACGTACCTTCAAAGGACACGTCAAACGAACCAAATGTTTGAGCATTGGCAAACGCAGGATAGGTCGAGGTTCCACCATACCAAGGAGGCTGGGTATTCACGGTCCAATTCTGAGGACCACCATAAGTGAAGTCCGTAGAGAGATCGTCAAGGACCAAGAATAATGTGCTGGCCATGACGCGGCGGGAGAAGAGAGACGCATTCGTGAGGCCGAGAGTGAAGGAGCGTTTTGTACTTTCCACAAGGAGTTGTGCAGGGCTGCTAAGCGTGATGAACTTTATAATTAGATAAATACTTAGACCCAAAGAAATATGGGTGACAGCCGTTGAGGAGTTATGGTGACAGCCGGCAGGTGGGGGTCCCCATGTGTCAAAGCTCCTGGAGTACCGCATGGATCGTGAATTAGGCCACCAGGTTTCATTGTATCAAATCGTTGGACAAAATCAGACTTTTACATTTGTCACAATCCCAGAGTGAAAAGGCAAGACCTGCTGACAAGGCACAGATCCCATGTTCGCTTGACAGGACATTGTGTTGACAGTTGTGACATATGTATCAACCGAGGCTAATGGAATCATTGGAATGTTCCCATCATCATTCGCGGGCGATTATACCGGAAGGGATGCGATAATCGTAGCGTTGTTAGTCAACTAGTCACTTGTTAGTCAAGCGAAATTTGGTTTGATTTTAAATTTTGGGGGGTTGTTTGGTTCAGGAAGTGATGGCAAACATAATCCTTGGCATTGCTCCTGTCCCGAACCAAACCGGCGCGCATCATGGCATCCGACTCTCCACCAGAGCCATATCACCACCACTCCAAGCACACTCATGGAGGAAACAGGCACCAAACCCACCCACCCCGATTACCTGTCATTCCCGACCTCCGCTTCGAATACAGCTATCTGCGAAGCATCGGTCCATATGTCAGTGTTGAGAGGATCAGCGCTCGATCAACAATGAATGTCGAGCTCGTTGCGGAAGATGACTATATTTCTCTGGGTGCAGAGGGAAAGGAGAAGGAGGTTCTGGAGGAAGACAAGCGCGTGGTTAAACTTCAGTCCACGATGGTGTCTAGTCCGAGAGAGATCATCCATTTGCAATGGCAGAAGATCTTTTGGGTGACGCTGCGCGACCAGGTTATTAGCCCCTTCCTGCAGGGTGCACTCTGGTGCGTTCGACTCGTTGGTTTTGTTGCAAAAAGATTCCTAAAATTCACATACTAGGGCACTTGCGAGTTATTATCTATCACCGTTCTCTGCGCGACTCGGTTCGCAGATGGGAACATACGTTCGTGGGCTTCTACCGTCGAAGGAAGGAGCAGGGATCACTTGGATTCGAGGTTGGTCAAGAAACCTCGGACTTTCAGGCGACAGGACATCCAAGTTACACTAAGTAGCGCAAGTAACATATAAGAGGTATACTACAGAGGGGTTATAAATTAAACTATACATGGTTCCACAAATTTTAACCGCACACGCTATATATGATCGTTTCTGCCCGTAATGTATTTCCGTGTCGCGTGAGGAGATGAAGCCCTCATGCTTGCAATTCCACATAGGCGTTCACCCACAGGTATTTCGAGAAGGCAACATTCAAATACCTAAACCACACGAGCTGGCTTTCATGGGCCTGCATCGATTCGAGGGCCTTTTGGTACCCCCGGAAATCGGAAACAAACACGGGCATGGCGTAGGCATCCTGGTTCAGAGGTATCGCCGGTGTCAAAATCTCGGGATACCAAATCGAAAGAATATCGATGATGAGGAGTTCCAGTTTTTGCATGCCCTTGAAGGCGTACATTTCGGCTTTGCCCAGACAGACGGAGATAAAGCTCAGATATTTGTAAGGAAGTGATGCGGTGACGAGAGTGAACAGACGGAGGGGGTGTTTCGACGATGTTTCGCCGAGGTTTTTCATCAGTGCCTGTACACCGGAGGGAATGGATATGTGGTTGGGGTGAGAGGAAATGCCTCGCTCGTCGAAGGTCAGGATCTAAATGAGAGAGTTTATGAGCCCGATCCAGAATCATAAATGGGATATAACAAACGGTATCAATGCTGTGGTCAGAAACATATTTTTTGAGGACTGTTGCAATAACATCAGCGTCCCAGTGCGCTGTCATGTTGTCCTGGAGATTTCTAGTTAGAGAAGAATATTTCGTGTGAGTGTCCAGTCAACGAGGATATGTAGAGGGAACGCACGGGTGATCAATGACCCATCGCTTTTTCTCTGGTACACCGAGAACATCCAAGCTGCGACCGAGTTCAATTTTTCTGGTCTGTCCAAGTCCTTCAGCATTGCCAACTGAAAGACAGAGCTGGTAGAAGTTGATAGGCGCGTTCCTTGACTCTTCTACGAGTGACAAGATCGTCGGTGCGAAGAAGAGGGATTCATCGTCAGGGTGTGCTGTGACAAGTAGAATATTTTTGGCAACAACATCGTATTCCCCCCGTTTTTGAGTAGCAAAGAGACCATTAGATTCCAGAGGCTGGTACAAAGCGCCGAGAAGAAGAGAGATGACGAGGACAATTAAAGTGGGTGTTGAGACCATAATGGTAGAAGTTTGCCCGTTCTATCAGCTGGATGGTGGTTTTGTCGAAGGTGCAAGCTTGGGGAAGCTCTTCGCGCCTGGTTTACGCGTACGACGCGTGAGTAGTATACATAGTAACAAGAACACATTCCACCAGGACGAAACAGTGCTCTCGGCACGCGGCATAGTCCGGCCCGTTGTG
>Ga0307517_10010687_pt1 | contig 12811 bp, 4 predicted proteins | sample 23_EM_MG_FD_194515 | JGI IMG/M metagenome (GOLD analysis project Ga0307517, IMG submission 194515) | Populus trichocarpa ectomycorrhiza microbial communities from riparian zone in the Pacific Northwest, United States - 23_EM | ecosystem: Host-associated > Plants > Roots > Unclassified | place...
AAATCCTTTAAATTAATCTGATATATTCAGAGAAACTTCATAAATTTATCTAAATTCTGACTCCAAGATTTGAATCCAACAAGTTATATCAGCTTTTTTTCCAAGAAAAGATTAAAAGCTTATCAACGATGCAGTCATAACCAATCGATTACTTGGTTACAGGATAGGACCCCTCAAGAAGGAAAATAAAAGAATGTTGCCACACATTACCAGGTCATTTTAAACTGAGGAAGGCCGTAAAAAAGTAAATGGTACAGCATTTGTCACTTGAAGCAACAATTTTCATACAATTTTACAAAGTTAAATTCGAAAGAATATTTAAGTGAAGAATCTCCATGTTTTCACCGTTCCTCGATCATGTTACCGCACAAAAAAATGGACAATGGCAAACCAGTATCCAGCCAACTGAGAAAAAAAGAGGTCATTTAATCAAAACTAATAGTAATAGGCAATAACATCCAGTCACTGAAAGGATAAAAGTCCATACACTTAACGAAATGACCACTGCACAGACCTTCTGAATTGAATGCAATCAATGGGAGCAGACTTTACCTGTTCCAGTATGCTTTTACCAGTGTGACCTTCAATGACCAAGCCTGCCGTGAGGCCAATCATTGCCCATGCTCCGTTAATTGCTTCAATTTGGCGCCGTCTCTGCAGTAGCAGCATTATTAGCATCAAAATAGTAACTTATCAAGATTGAAGATAGACATTAAGGTTGGTTTGATCAATGCAAAATTAAAACTAATGAGATGATACGCCCCTTTGGAAAGATGAGCATCAGAAATTTCAGGATACGCTAGCACGGAAAGCTTGGACATCCATGCAAACCCAAATACTGGCCCAAGTGGTTTGGTATAAAGAATATCATCTATGTATTTTTACGGGAAAGGAAAGCATATCAGCTTCCTCAGTATTTTATTACTAATTGTAACAGTAATGGGTGCCTATGCTGGAAGAGATGAGCACTGGCTACATTGTAGCTCAAACCTAAGAACAGAGAGATGTGATACATGAAACTTGCTCTTAATTGGGCAAACATAATTCCCCTTCGGGAAAATGACCACACATGCAACCCTAAAACCTTAATCGGAAAGCCAAGAAATTTTTAAGAGATCCAGGGAGATTTTTAGACTAGTTCCAGTTTTAAATGAAAATGTCATCACTTAATTGTCTGTCATCAATATCCTGTCATAACATGGATTTTTTTAGACAAGTGGATATGAAATCTTAAAAGCACATGAAATGTCTTTCACCTTGAATCTCTCTCTTTTTTGAATTTCTTTCATTTGTTTGGCTGCTAATCGTTTGGCTTCCAGAGGATCAACCATGATGACCTCCTTCATTGGGCTGCTCTTCCCTGACACCTGGATCATTGGGTAAAAGAGAAAATAAAGAATTATTCAGTTTAACATGATCAAAGATAAAACATGTCAAGCAAGAATAAATTAAATAGCAAGGTAATCAAACAACAATAAAGAAAATATAAAAGAACTGCAATTTGCAACTCCATTAAATAGGAATGACGGAAGGGAATTAAAGAAAAAGAAAGGGGGGAAAATTAACGAAAAAAACTTAACAGGTAAACATTTTAAGCACTGACTTCATGGTTAAGCCGGGAGTTTTCTTTCCTAAGAAGAGAGATCATCGTCCTTTCTCCATGTATTTAATACCCGGAAATGAGCAATGCTTGAATAACTGAGATTCAGGAAATGAACAGACATTATTGCAATTGACAGCATCCAAAACTCAAGGCTGTCACTAACTCATAATGTCATAGTTTAGTTTCCCTGACAGTTTAGCTCTTGAATTGCTGGGGGAACTCTAAATGTTCCTATACTTACCTCAGTATTCCCAGCAAACGAATAGAGGGGAGATTTGCATCATCTTGCAACTTATTTGGCAAAGCAATTCCATGAGATTTAAAAGCACAGGTAGGCCACAGCTACAGCATTGTAGACTCCAATTTAAACAAGTCATTTCCAGGCTTCTAACAAATTTAGAAATGAACAGGTTGAACAGAGAAAATTTATGCAACCAGACACATCCCTTGAATGCTTTCTATCAACCAACTCACAATCAATCTTAAAACTTTGATGTCTAAATGAAAACGCCTAGATGACACCTTGACTGTAAGATGTCACTATAGCTTTGCTTTAAGGTCAATTCCTACATCATTACTAGATAAATAGTCAACCCCTTAAGAAACCTTCACTATGTCAAGTTAAGAAACCTTCACTATGTCAAGTGCAATACTTTAATAGATGCCAACTTCCCTGAAATTCAACTAAATGGAATCACGTTAAACAATCAAGGCATGAGCAATTTTCTATGAATAAAAAACCTGTTGTCTACAAATCATAGTAGAAAACCCAAGAAATCACATTCATTGACTTTAAATACAAATCTTATTAACCTTTGTTACAAAATTATGGTTGGAAAACATGGATTAGGCTACAAATATATCAACAAGATAAAATTATTTATCACATCCTCCATAGATGTGGATTTCCTGTGTTTCATAACACACGAGCAAAATACCCCCTCGTGCAAAGCAGCTAAGAAAATAATGTATATAAATCAAATGTTTGCCATAAAGCGGAAGAAATCTACATGAATGTACTCCAATAATATTAGGAATGGTATTGGCAGTAAAATTAGGAAACTGAATAAGTTCCGAGCTACAGTTAGGAAAGCAAATTACAGAAATTTTGCTCAGTGTTAAAATAGATTTCCAGAAGCATCCATTACATCATAGGCAGAGAGAGTGGCAAGGGCTCCAGGGTAATGGATTATGGCCTGGATAAGTTCTTGGTACTAAAACCTCAGAGTCACAGATAATCAATCAAGTACTCGTTGGAGGTGGTCTTGAAGGCATGCTTTTGGGAAAAAAAAAAAAACACGCGGGAAAGTTTTCTTCTCCAAGTTTTAGAAAGGGTTGGAATGCGGTTCTCCCATGAAACCATGAACCCTCTATGTGAATGGCTGCTGAGAAGATTTTTGAACGGGCTATAAGATATGGCTAAAGGGACTTGACTGCATTAAGCTTTAGGGTTCTTTTTCGGAAGCTTTGCCACATATGGAAAATTATGTTATGGACATGTAGTATTCATTTCTATATAGGTGGCCAAGAATTCCATGTTCTGGATACATAGATTAGTTGTGGTGTTCTTTACTGGTTAGAATGGTGAGAGTCAAGAGGAATAATTTTTAGGATGCTTTTACTATGTGATATGCTCCTAAACTATTCCTCCTGAAGAAGGAAAAACAAATCTTTGTTCTCAAATGTCTCAACTGAACATTTGAAGTAATGTGTTCATTCATTTCAATGCTTTTTAATTCCATTATGCACAGTGAACTTCAACAGTAAACAAGAGAGCTAAGCTAAAAAAAGCATATCGACCACAATAAGAGATCTAGAGTCATCGTCAATTTGTTTCCCAGGATTATTGAAATCAAGCAATCAATTCGATGCTTTGTTTTCATCTTAGCAGACGTCTTTTTATTTTTGTTCTTAATTTGATAGCAATCCAATATATCAAATGATACAAACCCCAAAACACCAAAAATTTCACTACCACGAGTCATTTAGCATAAAATCACCAATCACATACCTAAGAAAACGTTTGATAATATTCAAACCAAATTTATTGGCATTACTCAAGAGGAAGCCTTGGTCAATTCATACATTAGGATTTGCCAAGATTCGAAATGCTTGGCTCTTGATTCGCTTCGTAACTGAGCTTCCATCCTGATCCATCCTAAATCCCCATCTGAAAATGATCATTTTTTATTAACATAAAATTAACAACAGAATATATATATATATATATATATATATATATATATATATATAAACAAATAGAGAGCAACTCAACCAGCTACTGAATAGAAAAAAAAAGTTCATTCGCTGTTAGCATGATTATTACAATCATCTGGTGTTAAAATCTCTACTCTCCCCAGCATGAAAACAAAAGCCCAGGTATACAATAACCATAATTTATAGAAGAACATGGAAAAGAAGAGGGCTTTCTTTGTTTTAAAGTTTAAACATCCTGTTTAACATAGAGTGTTTCCTACTTATTTCAAGATTAACATGGCAATTCATATTTAACATTCAAAGAACATAGAGAATGAATATAAAAAAAGAAAAGAAAAAAAGAACAGAAATGAAAGAAGAGAGGGAGATTGGGTTGTGTGAGTTTTAACTTACTTGACAAGTGTGGGCGGGCGAGACGGGTATTGAGAAGAAAGAAGGAAGTTTCCATTGATGGATAGCAAACAGGAAGACATGGACACCATCTCCATAGCCTTTGCTGTATGTGGATGTATGTATCTGTTTTTTTTTTTTTTTGCTACTTTATCTGTATTCTCAAAATTGCTTTCATTTTCAGTGTTTTTATAATTATTTATACTTCTATGCCCACGCGCCTAGCAACTAAGAAATAAATTAATAATAAGTAATAATCAAATTGTTTTTTTTTAACTAATATTTTTTTTAGTTTAACATGGGTGTTCGGGCAACTTGCACGCACATCGACTAATCTCACGAGCATTTAACCAATATATTATTACTATTATTGTTACTGTTACTGTTAGTTTGCTATTAATAGCACTGAAACAGGATGACATTCACTGTTTATTGACGGTTGAGCATTGAAAGGCCTTGATGGTGCATCCCTTTCTTTAACTTTTTCATTACTTGGTCCCTATTGTTTCATTGGAAGTTCATTTTAGCCTTATAGTTTTTCATTATTTTTTGTAATTAATCCCTGTATTTTCTGTATGTTTACCTCTCAGTAATTCAACAGAACGGCCTTTCACAAAATGGTTGTTAAACTGTTCATTGAAAAGTTGAGGGACATTTTGGTCCTTTAATTTTTATTCTTTTTCATATTTGGTACATGTTGTTTCATTAAGAGTTCATTTTAGTCTTTTAGTTTTTCATATTTGGTAAATGTTTCAGCAATGGCCTTTCACAAAATGGCTTTTCATTGTTCATTGAATAGTTGAAGGCCAACCTTGGTTTTTTTTATTTTTTCATGTGTGGTCCCTATTATTCCATTGAAAATTTATTTTGATCCGTTATTTTTTTATATTGTTTTATTCGATCCTTCTAGTTTGTGTATTTATGTTTTAGTAATATACTAAAACAAAATAGCCTTTCACTATTCATTGAACCGTTGAAGGCCATTTTGATCCCTCAATCTTTTTTATCTTTTTATATTTGGTCCATGTTGTTCCATTAAAAGTTCATTTTGGTCTTTTGATTTTTTTTATATATTTTTTATTTGGTCCTTGTAATTTTGTGTATTCTAAATCTTATTTTCCTCATGTTTCATTCCCTTAGTTTTTTAACTTTTCCATTTTATTTGGTCCTTGTGGTTTCATTGAAAGTTCATTTTGATCCTTTAATTTTTCATATTTTAGCTAGCTATTGTCAGGAATGACTCGCGTCAAGGGATTCGTGTAGTATCAATGTCTTTCAAAGTCCTACTTTAAATAATAAATAATTTAAACACCACCAACAACAAAGTTGAGTATGTTTGGGAGTGTGGTAGTGGTCACTTTTCAAAGTGCTTTTCGTCTAGAAATATATAAAAATAATATATTTTTTATTTTAAAAAAATATTTTTGACATCAGTACATCAAAACAATCTGAAAATATAAAAAAACAATTAAGCAAAAAAACATAATTTAATCCTCCAACCATTATTATTACAAAAAAAAAAAGCGTGTTTTACAATCTTTTTTTATTTTGTACGCTTATTACAGTATGTCAAATATTTTTTTTTTTATAGAAATGGAGTAATATTAGTAATATTAAATTGATACAAAATAAATTATTCTCTTTATATATGTTAAAGGAAATAAATATAATAAAATCCTTGGTGAGTTATGGTTTTTTCATGGATGATAAATAGAGTTCTTTGAACTTTCCTGACTGTAGTTTCTTAAAACACTTCTCTTTATCAATGGGCTTAGACATGCCCCCGAGACCAACATTCTTGGACTTGGACGTGTATCCTGAGCCTAACATGCTTGGGTCTAATTAGTGCGTCTGAACTTATTTTTCACATCTAAGAGGCTCAAGCAAGGCACTTACTTAGGGATTTTTCTAGGACTCCATGCAAGTCTTTTAATATTCTTCATTGATCTTATATGTATTATTTTGAGTAAAATCCAACTTAAAATATCATAAGGATAAAATTACACTTCAGCCCTTCATCTTCATAAAAAAACAAGACTCATGAGCTATAAATACATCATGAATCTTTCAAATTTAAGGTTCATAGTCCCTTTATTTTTAACATTTTCAGCATACATATTTTTAAAGTCTATTTCTCTAAATTATCATTGCATTTTCTTTTGCTATAAGGTTACTAGAATTGTAAAGTCTCCATGTCCATCAAATGAGGGTTTTTTTTTTTATAGGTACCGGCTACTAATCATCTCAACTTAGTAGACATCATCTACTACTATCATAACTATCAATCATCTCGACTTACCACACATCACCTGCTACCACCACAACTACCAGCCACCTCGGCTTACCAAATATTACCTGAAACTACCAACCACTTGAGCTTTCCATGTTAAGTCCTCAGATACCTTGACTAGAGAAAATGAATTAGATTACTTGAACTAAAAATTAACTAATTATCCAAAATATTAACTTATTCTTAAACATCTTACATTTTTAGACTCATCACTTAATTTGTCCTAATAAACAATTTTAAAATCACTAACAAAGCAAGGGTGAGGGTGACATCGTCTAGTATTGATAACATTTGGAACAAAATTAATAAAAATTAAAAGATTTGTAATTCAATTAATAAAGGCTAATAACCATAGTTATTAAACCCGGATTGGCTCACGCGGGTCGACCCAAGGGCTGGACCAGTCTGGGCTTGTCAAAAAACCAACCGGTGCAACGACCCGGCCAAACCCGGTCGACCTGGCGGTCAACCCGTGACCCGGGCGAGACCCGATGTTTTTTTTTTTTTTTTCAAATGTGGGATTTGAAACTCATCAGTATATATACTCTATGTTCCCAAGAAAAAAATTATGTTTTTTCAATGTGGGATAAAAAAACCTTTTGGTTTAAATACTTCAACTTGAAAGGATAACATAATATCTTTTTAATGTGGGATTTGAAACTCATTAGTATATATACTTTATGTTCCAAAGAAAAAAATTATTTTTTTTCAATGTGGAATTTAAAACTCATTAGTATATATACTCTATATTCATAAGAAAAAAGTTATATTTTTCAATGTGGGATTTGAAACCTATTAGTATATATATTTTATGTTCCTAAGAAAAAATATATCTTTTTTCAATGTGAGATTTGAAACTCATTAGTATATATACTTTATGTTCACAAGAAAAAATCTATGTTTTTTCAATGTGCAATAAAAAACTTTTTTTGTTTAAATACTTCAACTTAAAAGCTTTTTTAATGTAGGATAAAAAACTTTTTAAAATATTTTTTTAAACTTCATTATTTACAATATGTATAAACTATATTTTCATGGATTTTTTTCTTAATTTTTTCATATAAATATATTAAATTTTTTTTTTAATTTTTTTGAGTTAACCCGAGTTAATCCGAGTTTATCCGAGTTTATCCATGAAACCAGAGACCCGACTTCTTAACCAGGTCAACCTCGGACTGGTTTAATAACTATGCTACTAGCCTAATATGCTAGGGGCTAAATTGAGGTTTCTCTATTTTTAAAATCGTAATGTAGTTTTTAGAGACACGTTGACCACATCTCTTTAAATTCCGTGTCTCGGAACCTGTGGCTCACATCTCTTTAAATATTGACCACGTCTCTTTAAATTCCATTGCCAACGCAACCTTATCATTCATTGTAACGTGTTTTTTTTTAATTAATTTTTTAAAAAAGTTTTAAATTGATTTTTAATGTTTTTTTAATATATTAATATTAAAAATTAATTTTAAAAAATAAAAAAATATTTTAATATATTTTAAAATAAAAAAAACTTTAAAAAATAATACTTAATACACTCTAGCATAATGTGGAAGCCACGGGAGGCACAAGGTAGTTTGTATGTGTCTAGGCTAATATTAATTACTTTCAGTGTTTTTTTATCCCTTGCAAATTAATTAAATTTTTTTAAAAAAAATCATATAAATGTTTGATGAAAATTAACTTTTGATTTAAATAAAAAACTGTTATATAAATATATTTTAATGAAGAGTTAAGATTTTTATTTTTTAAACTTATTAATTCTAACTTATATTACTTAATTTTTTTTTATTAATCTTACTTCTTACTTGGTTTATTTTCGGCATAAGTTATTGATAAAAAAAAATAAATTTTAAATTATGAAAATAAAATAAAAATTACTTTCATAAATAGAAACAAATAGACTTTAATCGTCGCTTCCCCAATAACTCTTTACATTCCACATTATTTTGATTTCCAGTGTTACGACATGAGATTACAGGATGGAGCTTTTTTTTTCTTAACACAAAAAATTATGCTGGTGTTGTTAAACTTTTTTTACCACCAAGAAATTTTTTTATTACAAACTGACTATTAAATAATTCAAAAAAATAAAAAATAAAATAAGGTTTTAATTGATACTTCATGATCTGATCACAATAATTTAAAGGAATAAATTTAACTTAAATACAAAGAGATTTTATATAGACTAAAATAAAAATAAAATAAAATGAAATATTATTCTACTCTTAATAAATAAAACAAAATAACCTTATATTTTTAACATCTCCCCCCAGACTTACAATACAACAACTACAAGTATCGAGAGTTTGCTAATTAGAAAATAAAAATGAAAAATAAAATACGATTTAGTAAAGACACCTGCAATCTGTAAAGAAGAAGAAACAAAAGGCAAAATAATGGTGTCATGCTTAAGATGACAATCAATCTCAATGTGCTTAGTTCGTTTATGAAAAACTGAGTTGTGAGCAATTTGAATAGAATTATAGTTGTCACAATACATAAGAGTGAGATAAGAAAGAGAAACTCTCATATTTGCAAGTAACCAATGCAATCAAACAATCTCTTTGTTGGTAAATGACATGGCATGATATTCTACTTCGATTGAAGAATGAGAAATAATAGATTGTTTCTTGTTATTCCAATAAATAAGAGAATCACCTAAAAAGATACAGAAACTAGTAACAAACTTGCGATATATGGGATTATTATGCAGGTATTTTCAAGGAAGAAATGGATGAAAGTAAAAAAATCTGAAAGACTGTACCCTGAAGATATCGCAAAATACGAAGAACAACTGTTCAATGAATGTTAGTAGGAGAAGCAACAAACAAACTAACAACATGAACATCATATGCAATATCTGAACGAGTAATAGTGAAATATACCAAGCTCCTAATAATAGTACGGTATAAAATAGGATCTAACAAAAGTAAACTTCAATGAGAGTTTCTACAATCTTATTATTGGTTAGTCTAGTCCGCTTAAGAATATTTGCAACATATTTCGACCAAGAAAGAAGATAACCTTTAGGTGAGTATGCTACCTTAATACCCAAGAAATATTATGAAGAACCCAAATCCTTCATTTTAAACTATATAGCTAACTTTGTTTTTAAAACTGAAATACAATTAATGTCATCACCAATAATAATCATGTCATCAATATATAAATACATAATAATATGACTTGCATCAGTACACTTAACAAAAAGAGAAGACTATTAAAAACAAATCCGAAAGAACATATATATCACAATAGAAAAATTTCTCAAACCAAACACAAGGAGCTTGTTTAAGACTATATAAAGCTTTCTTGATATTGTAACATATCCAAAGTCATGTGAAACACTAAAAGGGGGCGCCATATAAACTTCTTGAAAATCTCTATTCAAGAAGGCATTTTTAACATCAAGTTAAGAGAAATGCCATTGACGAACCGAACCAACTGTAATAAGAGTACGAATAATAGTCATTTTTGCTATAAGAGCAATTGTCTCCTTATAATCCATACCATATTGTTAAGAATATCCCTTGGCAATCAACCTAACTTTGTATCGCTCAATAGACCCATCTGAATTAGTCTTGATCTTATACACCCAATGAAAACCAACAACAATCTTGCTAGGAGGTAGAGGAACCAAATCCCAAGTATCTGTCTTGTGTAAAGCAGAAAGTTCCTCATCCATAGCTTGCTGCCAAATAGAATAAAAAAATTACCTCTTTATAGGAAGAGGCCTCAGAGAGACAATGAATAGAAGCTAAAAATAAAGTAAAAGATGAAGAATAACAAGAATAGATAAAATTTAGTAACTTTGTCGACTTACGAATGCGTATGGATTGACGTAGAGCTGTATCCATAATCTTTGACAAAGCTTGAGAGACTATAGAAGAAAAAGGGAGCTTTAGGTGTACCGGAGAATAAAGTGTCAGTAATTGCAGAATGATCAATATGAATTGGTTGAACATAAAACGAGGTATTTGAAGTACTAGGAACCTGAGATGATAAACTATTAAAATCCTCAGAAAAAAGATCTATACGAATAAGATCAGATGATAAAGATTATGAGTAGTGGATGAAATAAAAAAAGATATATGCTCAAGAAAGACAATATGATGAGACATATAATGTTTCTGAGTTATTGGATTAAAATAACAATATCTCTTTTTACCTTTACCATAACCAAGAAAGACACAAATAGTAAATCGAGAGGACAACTTACTATGTTCTACATGAGGACAAAGAACGAAACAAGTACTATAAAAAATTCTAAAGAAGGAATAATCAAGGACATACCCACACAACTTTTTGAAAGGAGAAAAACCTAAAATATAAGAAGATGAAATTGTATTAATCAAACCTACAGCAGTAAGAACAACTTCTCCCAAAAACACACTTGGAACAAAAGTAGACAACAAGAAAGAATGAACAATTTCAATAATATGCCTATGTTTTCTTTCAGCAAAGCCATTTTGCTCAGGATTATCTATACACAAAGTTTGGTGAATGGTTCCATCTAAGACAAACAACTCATAAAATTTATTGGAGGTGTATTCCCCACCTAAATCACACCTAAAACATTTGATAACAACAAAATATTCAATTTTGACAAGAGCTTGGAAAGTTGTATATATCTTAAAGAATTTAGAACGATGTTTCATTAAATAAACCTAATAATAATGAGTATGATCATCAATAAAAGAAACATAATATTGAGACCCTCCTTTTATGACAATAGAAGAAGGTCCCTGTACATCAGAATGAATCAAATTAAATGAAGAAGAAGAAAAAAAAATACTTCAATTAAAAGATAAAAAGAAATATTTTGTTAGTTTACATCAGAAATATCACAAGTTTACAAATTTTCTAAAGCTCATGTGGATGCTAAAAATCTCAAACAAAAAGACAAAACATGACCTATATGAGAATTCCATAAATAAAAACTAGAAGAAGAAGGACTTAAACGAAAAAAAGATAAATCAATACTAGTAACAACAACAACAACAACAGTAGTAGTAACTAGCACTTTTAAGTCATCCAAAATATATAGTCCCTTCTTTCTATGGCCTGTCCTAATCAGCTTTTGAGACTGCAGATACTATACACAAAAAAAGAAAGGAAAAAATGACTAAATAATCATTATAATCACATAACTGACCATCAGAAGCAAGATTCAATGTGAGTTTCAGAATAAGATAAACATTAAGGAGAAATAAGTGAGACGTGATACCAAAACCAACACTTGCTAAGGGCGTGGGAGTATCATCAACAGTCATGATAAGAATAAAAGGCAAATGGGACATATAAGCAAAAGATGAAGAATTTAAAGACATATGATGTGAAACACCATAATCCAAGACCCATTCAAAATATGACACACCTGAAAAACTGTAAGGCAACTGACCTACGAAAGAAGAAGCTAACATAACTTGTGTTTATAAAGAGAGAAACTTCTGAAATTGCTCAGCCAGAGTACTAGGATTGGTGAAATGACCTAATAAAACTACTGCTGTAGTATTATGGGGTGGTGGTTTGTAGCCTTGAATGGTTTATAAACATTAGATTATGATTGGTTGTTAAGCTTTCAAGTTTGATTCTGTTGTCTAAACTTGGAACACTAAGCATTCTAATGACCTTTCTACTTATAAAAACTACACTCGTTGAAGGCAACTTTTATGTAAGACTTATTTGGATTATTAGAGAATGACTTAGAAGGTATTGCTAGCACATAAGGATTAGAAGTAGAAAGAATTTTCTTTTTAAAATAAGATTGATGATGTATTTCTTCAGTCTATAACTCACTAACAACTGAGTCAACAGAAGGTAATGGAGAACGATGTAAAATTGAACCTCTAAATTATTCAAAATCAGGATGAAATGCCATTAAAAACTCCACCCATCATTGCTGCTCTCTACGAGCAATATAGGAACCACATGTCTTTAATTCTGCTGATTTTGTAAGATTCATTTGAAAGGGTATTTGAATGTGTGATAGTGGTTATTTTTTAAAGTGTTTTTTGTATTGTTTTTTAAAGTAATTTTTACTCAGAAATACATTAAAATAATATTTTTTTAAAATTATTTTTGATATTAGCACATCAAAATGATTTGAAAACACTAAAAAAATATTAATTTAAAGTAAAAAAAATAAAAAAAATTCATTTTTTTTCAAATATACTTTTAAAATACAAAAACAAAATTCCCTTGTTACCATATATTTCACTGAAACTTTTGGCTTTTGCGTTAGTTAGATGTTAACAATTCTTTCTTGTATGTAACAGCCTCGAGGACTAGTTCATCCTTAGTTTTCTAAT
>Ga0307517_10010688_pt1 | contig 12810 bp, 11 predicted proteins | sample 23_EM_MG_FD_194515 | JGI IMG/M metagenome (GOLD analysis project Ga0307517, IMG submission 194515) | Populus trichocarpa ectomycorrhiza microbial communities from riparian zone in the Pacific Northwest, United States - 23_EM | ecosystem: Host-associated > Plants > Roots > Unclassified | place...
CCAAAAAAGCTGCAATTTTTAGAGCCTAAAAGAGGGAGAACCGAGGTTTTCTTTTCTGTTTTATACCGCAACTTTGTGCAGCCATTCCGTTTATTCTCCAGGTACTTCATCTTTGCTTTTTTTTTTTTTCTATCTAGGCTTCTGGGTTTTGTTTAAAATTCAACTTTTGTAGAAATGTTGAATTTGGCCTTCAACTTTTGTTTTACAGTAGTTTTGTATGGTTTATTGACTGATTAATCGAGGAGGGGAATGGTTATATTTCGATTTTGAGCGTGTTTATGGTGATTCTTTTTTTGTTTTCTTGTAATGAGCGGTGGATATAAGTAAGAACAGGATCACGAGGTTGCTACACTTGCTCAAATTTGAGGACAATTTGAACTGTGATGTGTTTTGTCTTTTGAAAAACTAGAATGGATGGAAGGTCAATTAAAGTTGCCTAATTATTTTAGTAAACCAAGTTCAATTTTTTTGTGCCTAAAGTTGCCTAAATTTTATTTTTTTGTGCGGTGTTTTGTATCTTTAAATTGGGAACTAATCAAGCACATGATAAGGCTGAATTTTTGTACTGGTAGTTACTGGGTGGTTTCCAATATCTTTCCATTGTTGTGACACATCATGCATGTTTAGAAAGGATTTATGTCATTGTGGCATGGCAATGTTGATTGTGTTTTCTGATATTGGATTAGATAATGGGATTAACGAGAATTATACAGTTAATGTGATGACACAGTTGAGAGATTATTCTTGGCATAGAACTTGATCTGGATTAAATGAAAGGAAAGGGAGAGTTGAGAGATTATTCTTGGCATAGAACTTGATCTGGGAAGAAAACGATAAGGGGTGGCAGAGGTCAAGGGAGTCTTGATAATATAGTTGTGATTGATTTTGATAATGATGAGTTTGAAAACGCTATCATCATTGATGTTCCAGAGTCTTTACAGCTGAAATCAAGAGGCTCTAGTGTTGTTAGAGAAGATGATTTCCATGCATAATAAGCATTGATGATGATGACAACGATGATGACAGTGATGTTCATCCAAATGTTGAAGTAGAAAACAGGACCAAACAAAAATCAGAACCTGCTGTTTGCTCCAGTTCAAATAACGTAAATTTTGAGAAAGTGAACTCTTATGACTCTATTGCCACTGGAGATGGAGTTCTAGGTGGTTTTTCTCCCAGTGCCAAGATGGGAAACCCTTTTGCAAAATGTAATCAGAAAGGTGAAAGCTTTTCAGGGTTGTGGAAATTGAGAGCAGATGAGAATATTCATTGTCATTGAACTAGTGATGGTCTTTTTGGAGGAGAGACATTCATGGGTAATGGTATATTTCTTGTAACCTGTAAATGGCCTTGGCAGTAGGTTTCCTCCAGGATCATCTTCATGGTCCAGTCAAGATAAGGATGATAAACAGTATCATATACATGTTTTTGACCAGACTGTTCCAGTAGAGTTGTGAACTTAAACCTACCGAGCTTTTACTTTTGTTTTTGTTCTTTGTTGGTGTTAATCTTTTCCGATGTCCTCTCCATAACTTTAGGTTGCAATGTTGATCATTCTTTTTATTCTTTTCATAAGTTTTATGATATATGCATCAGTCAAAAGGCTGAAATGCCACACATGATTTTATATGCTTTATCAGCAAAAGAGAGACAAAATTAATTTGAAAAACAAAGTTGTAGAAATATATGAGTAAATAAAGAAATCATTTTCTTTGAAAAAAGGAGAAGGCAAGCCTAGGCTAGCTGTCGCTTGGGCCTGGCTTGCCAGGTCCTCGTGCACCTGGATCAGATGCCTCTGGCCAGCACCCTTAATTATGAAAGAAAAAAGAAAACACCCCAAGCTGTTTCTCAAAGTGTTGCTTCCCTTTAACTGGCAGCAAGACAGACACTAAGAAAGATGTCATTGTCTCGAATTTCGAGGATCACCAGAAATGGCAGCCGTTGGTTTCTCTCTCATCAACCCTCATCGTATGGATTCTTGCTCTCCAACAATTCTCACTCTTCTACTCCAAAGGTAATACTAACAAATCTCTTTCTTTATTGATTTTCTTATTTTCTATGACATTAGCAAGCTCATTCCCAAATGGGGTTCTTCATTCTTTTTTTCTTTTTCATCTTGGCTTGTTTCATTGTTTTTTCAAGTGTGTGTGTGTGGAATTGGAAGGGAAAAAATGAGAACATTGCTTTCTTTTTTGGAGCTGTCAGGTGAGCTTTAAAAATGCGGAAATGAAATGACAGGGTTAGTTTAGACCATTTTCAAAGCTGTGTTTTACTAATATACTGCTAATGTAGTGATGTGTTGTTGTTGTGGCAATCAAAGCCAGTGTTTAGAGGGCCCTTTGGGCTTGGAATGAACTTAAATAAAATACTCAAGTTTTTTGTCTTTGTTTGAACTGTCGGTATGTTTTGAGTACAAGATTTTCCTAGTAATTTGTGCCAAATAGAGCTTTCTTGATGACGATCAGGGTGTGCTAACCCAATCATATGTAAAAGATGACTGAGAAAATGACATAAATAACTGTAGTTTAAATCTGAAAAGCTTCAAAATTGTGATAGAGTGATTCTACTGCAAAGTGTGTATAAATTATCATTTGCTAGTGTTGCGTTAGCCTTCTTTATGATTTGGAATGAAATGGTTGGGATTTAGCACTAAAACTAAACGTCTGTGATGAGAATTTGAATTTTTTATAAGTTTTAGTCTCATTATACATTGTTAGACTTGAGAAGATTGGATGTTATTTTAATTTTGGTAGCTATCAATTTCTTTAAAGGATCAATAAGGTTTAGACTCCTGTCTTAATTAGAAAGTTTTATTTTGGGATTATAATTTCATGTTTGCATTAAGCTTTATACGTGATGTTTTAGGAGCTCAATCTTTTATCTCTGTTTCAATTTTCTACAGTTGATTGAGACTTACAATTGTCTTACATATGTTGTGACCAATTATATTTTACTCGTTTTTGTTTCTGGTGATTAGTAGGTTTTTAGTTGCAGAGAAACTTATTCATGGACTGTACCTTCCTTGCATGTTTTCAAACATCAAATTCATCACCAGAGCAGTTCCTTAGTGGAGGTTAGATGTAGCACTCTCTTTTCATTTCTCTCTGTGTTCTTTTTTTTTAATGTGTTTATGCATATGCATTCTACTATATATTCTGGGTCTGTAATAATCTTTTCACTAATAACATGTACATGAGGCATTGGAATGCGGGGGTTCATGATTGTGGGATATTTGCTATTCTTGAAGGATATTAGGGTTGCACCTTCTTTCCCTTCTCCTGTAGGCACCTTTTAGTGTGTGTTCTGTATCTAAAGAAGCAAAAAGAACACACTTCAATTATTATCCAATACTCTTTAATGATGTGTTGTGGACTTGGTGAGGAGTTTCATTAAAAAAAAGGTGTTATACAGTATTGTAAGCTTAGCGATAAATTTGATTGTGGACCTTTTGTTTGGAATGGATTAGCATTTGGGTAGTTGAGTTAGGTTGTGCCTTGATATATTCCTATTCCAAATTTATTTACAGATTTTAAATCCTTTCCTCCTGAAAGTTGAGGCCACAAGTTTCGAATTTTGAGATCTTTTAAGTTTTATGGTGTTGGGAATTAGGGTAGATTTAACATTTGGTCCATTCCCTTTTATCTATTTATTCATCAAATAACAAAGGCTTCACAGGGTAGTGAGGTACTCGATACTTTGAATTAGGTAGCTTGATTGTTCTTGACTTCCTTGGTATATTTCAAGTGTATGAGAGGTAGTGTTCTTGGGGCCTTGATTGTCAAACACTTGTTTTTCTGTGTTACTTGATACTGCTTCTGATCCGTTACATATTTTCTCGTGTGCTATGTTGCTTACTCCTATGAATGGATGCTTTATTTTCCAGGAACAACTTGACCCGTTTTCACTTGTTGCTGATGAGCTATCAGTTCTTGCTAATAGATTGCGGTCAATGGTAATTGCTGAGGTATTTGTTCTGTTTTTTTGCACATGTCATATATGCTTGGTGGCAGTAATAGATATGACTTTCCGTTCTGATTTAATCATACCGATTTGATATGATTTGATAAAATTTGGATTCAAATTTCATTCACAGGTACCTAAGCTTGCCTCAGCCGCTGAGTACTTTTTCAAAATGGGAGTAGAAGGAAAGAGGTTCCGTCCCACGGTAACTGCAATAATTCCTATGCGCTCATTATTTGGGTTTGGTTCAAAATTGTGCTCTGCTAGTGTCTTATGAGTTAATCTAATCTATGTTAAGTGTATTTTGGTGGCTACTTTCCTAAAAGGAAGTTGTCCATATACTTCGTTGCCTGTTTGAAACGTTTAACTGTGTTGTGCATATTTTACTTTTTGGTTGTAATTAGTTAATCTAAGCTTGTCGCTTTCAGACTAGGAAAGTGTCTCAAAGTTCAAACTTGAGGCTTTGTGACTTAAGCTCACAGTAAAGTCTGAGACCCCAAGTTTATTATTGATTCTCCTTGCTGTACTTGAAACTCGTCTCACATTCGGAAAATCTGCCCATTAGCTAGTCAATTCAATCCAATATCCTATGTTACTACTTTTTTACTGATTTCTGGCTTTGAAATTCTGCAATTATGAAAATATATGAATAAATAATCTAAAAAATGCATAGGAAGAAACCATGATAACATTGCTTATGAAACGTTTTGTAAGGTAACATGCCTAGCTTAAGTCCTTTGAACTTTAGTCTGAAGCTACAAGCAATTGATTATTTCTTGTTGAAGCTTCTAAACTCTTTTTTTTTTTTAACTGTTATCAACTAAAGTTGTGTTTTTTTTCCCTTTTCAAACACATTATATAACTCTTAAGTTCTGTATAGGTTTTGTTGCTGATGGCAACAGCTTTGAATGTGCGTATACTCGAAACAACAACTAGTGGTGTAGAAACAACAACTAGGGGTGTAGGAGATGCTTTGACAACAGAACTACGAAAAAGACAGCAATCTGTAGCTGAAATTACCGAGATGATCCATGTCAGTTTCTCATAATTCAGTATTTTTCCTTTACCAAATGTCATTTTGCTATAACTTCATTCATTCATGCTTTGGTATCAAGTGAAGAAACATGTTTGTTATTGCTTCAGTACTGATGCAGCGGTTCCACGTGTTAGGTGGCGAGTCTTCTGCATGATGATGTGTTGGATGATGCAGATACGAGACGTGGTATTGGTTCGTTAAATTTTGTTATGGGCAATAAGGTACTGTGATTTTTCTTTTCTATTTAAGTTCCACTCGTCATTTTTATTTTCTATAATTTCTGCACTATTTTATTTTATTATACTGGTATTGGGTCTCTCTATTATACAATTCTGAATTCATCCTTTTTTTTGAAATGTGGAGTTGCAAAGTACATTTGGTTAGCGTGTAAATCCTTTTCACATATTGCTTTTCAAACTGTGCTTTCTCAAGCTAGGTTTCTTGGGAGTTATGAGTTTAAAATTATTGTTGTATGTGGAATTTCAATTGCTCTTGTATCCATCATTGTAGGAAGAATTTTGATATATTATCCAAACTGATAATTCCATCTGACCTTCCAACACTGGCAGGCTTCAGGCTCCATATAAAAAAAGGAGGAAAGTAACAAATTCTTAGGGGGGTTGTCTTTTATGCATCCTCTCTTTTTCTTGAATTTTGTATCCGATTTTTTCTTTTCTCTTTACCTTCTACCACACATTTGGAGACACAAATATATATTATTTCATATTTTTATACTTGCATTCAACTTCGAATTTGATTTGACTAGTAGGGGGACCACAATTACCCACGATCTTTAACATTCTTACCAAAAACCATTAACCCCTTTTATATTCTTCACCTCCTTTTTTTTATAGCTATATTTTTAACCTCCTTGATATTTCACTTCACCCCTCCCCAAAACTGTACCGAACACAGGGTGGTGAAAAATTACCCATGTGAGTTTCATTCCCTTTACCCTCATAATAAACACATCCATAGTAGATCTCCTCTATCCACTGTGATGATCATGTTGCTGCCTCTTTCATTTAGAGGAGTTTGCATTTAGATTTGTATGTTCTCAAGTCTTTAGAGGCCATTTTCTTGTGCAATTTTAGGAGCTTAAGAGGTTGCAGGTTTGGATGTTGATGGAATTTGATTCAAGAGTAAAATGTTGATGTTGAGCATCGCATCGAGTTCCGATAGTATAGAGATATTGATGGGACATTACCACAGGTGCAGAAGTTAGGTGTTAATAATGTAGGACATTACTGGTAAATATGGAGAACTAGTAATTTCTTGAATTGTTAAGGTAAATTGTATCGAGGAAAACACAAATAAATCTCTGGCAGCTATATGTTTTTGGAGGGATTATAAAATTTTGTGCTTATGACATCCCATAGCTATATGTTTTGGGGATGCTCAAGTGGTTTTTCTTATGATGAACTGTTTGCTTGCTCTGGCCCTTTATTTATATTTGTCTTTATATTCAATACCTTTTCCAAGGTACTGATTATGGTGATAACATTGACCTTCCCTGACAAGATCTTTTCATTGGTTTTCATAGCAAATCATATGTTATGCAATTCCCTCTGCATGTGGCAATCTACTGGTAGTGAATCTGCTAATGAACAATAGCATCACAGAACTCTCCCATCTATTATCAGGCAGTTTTTTTTTGTCTTTTCAATTAGTATTTTGCAATTGAGTTCTATGTCACTTTTATGCATTGCTTAGAATAATAAAATTGCAGAGGATTGTAGCCTAAGGTCTTCTTGTTTTTAATTTTCTCCTTTTCATTTGTTTTGTAGGTGGCAGTACTAGCTGGAGATTTTCTACTTTCACGAGCTTGTGTAGCCCTTGCTTCTTTGAAAAACACAGAAGTAAGAATACGTTAATGTTGTACATCTAAGCATGCAAACCTAAAATTTAACCATAATCTTTTCTCTATTTAAGCAATGATATCGAGTCTTTCCACCCCTCTTGCTTTCTTTCGACTTTAGTTGCAAGCTCATAAGCTCCTCAAAAGTAATCCTTTTTCTTCAAACTTGTTCCTAATGGTAAAAATGGTGGTGAAAAATCCTTGGGGATGAGTAGCATAATGGATTGTCAAGTTTTAGCCTTTGTCTTCCACTCCCTTTTACTACCTTTTCATTTTGGATTTAACTGAATAACATTATTTTGGTGTCAAAATTCATCATTTGTCAGTTCATTGGTCCATGCATCTCCATGTCCCATGATTAATGAGATGAGTTAGTATTACTAAAGAGCCATGATAAGGACACAATGATATTTGTGTGTGTGTGTGTGTTGGGTAGTGGGGGTGGGGGTCAGGGTGGGGAGAGAGATTTACATCATATTTGCTCAGCACTACTGTTACCTGCCTGTAGGTTGTTACATTACTAGCGACAGTTGTAGAGCATCTTGTTACTGGTGAAACTATGCAGATGACTTCAACATCTGAGCAACGTTGTAGGTATGCTGCTTTGCTTTCACTTTTCATAAATAATTTGCATTTATTTGATTGGGATGGAGAATTAAATTTGTATGACATCATGAACTCCCTATAAAGGTTTTCATTGCTGAATACCTGTCTTCTGATAGCCATTGTTTCTCCATTTTGTTTCTCACTTACAATCTTGTAGTGTCCCCCCCCTTGGTCCCATGTAGTCTAATGACCATGAATGCTTTAATTTACTTTGCATGAAGGGTTCTAAAAAGATGCACTTGCATGTGAATTGGCAGGATGATTGGTAGGCTGCGGCACTTCTTTTTACTTGTCTGTATATGATCACACCTGTCTAGGCAATGACATGCTATTTATCGTATTGATGATACCTTGATTTGCAATTACACCTCAATGCTCTTCTGTTTTTTTTGGCTTATTTGACTTAAAAGGTGTTGCTATTGCAGCATGGAGTATTATATGCAAAAGACGTACTACAAGACGGCATCTTTGATTTCAAATAGCTGCAAGGCAATTGCCCTTCTTGCAGGGCAAACAACAGAAGTTGCAATGTTGGCTTTTGAGTACGGCAAAAATCTGGTATGTGAATTTTTTTTTCCTGTTGTGGGGAGGGGGGCTCTTTTATTTGTTCTAGGTTGTGTTTTAGTTGGTGTGGACAAATTGATGGATACCCAACCTGTCTATGGTTGTTCCTTTTCCTATATTCTAACTGTTTTCTTTTCCAGGGATTGGCATATCAATTGATTGATGATGTTCTCGATTTCACAGGCACTTCTGCTTCCCTTGGAAAGGGTTCATTATCTGACATTCGCCATGTAATTATTCTATCCCTAATATGATATCTAATGGCTGGAGATGATAATTGTTGTTAGCTTGAACTGGTTGTGATTGAACAACCTCATTAGATAGTTAACAAGTTTGCATTATTTTCCTTGAAAGAATATATATATTTTGCCAACTGTCTTATGGGCACTTTTCTTCTTAATCAATCATGGTATATTTTTTTCCCTTTGCAACATTGTTTTATAGTTTAGACCAAATTTTGATTTAGTTTGAGACTTTGTTCTCAAATAAGATTGAGAACAGGCAATCTTGATTCAATTATCTTCTTATGTGAATGCAAACAAGAAATGACTGGTTCTTTTTTTTTTTATTGTGACACTCATTGTACAACGACAGGAAAGGTTAAATGTTAACTATTTCAAACAAAGCTGAAGCATTTTGTTTGATACCATTCAGTCTTTTATTATCATGAAGTTGGATAAAAGTTAACTATTCCGGAAAGGTTATGCATAATCAGGGCTGTAGATTTTCCGCCTGTCAACTTCTTGGGCTTATGGCACTATCCCTGGGACCAAATGACATAATGGCCGCTAAAATTTCTGGTTGTCACTTGGTTCAAAAATCCATAGCTATCTTTATTAGCTTTGACACTAAAACCATGCTTAGTTGTATCTTGCACTGGATTGATATGAGCTATTTGTACTAGCATGATGTAGAATAGTGTATAGCATTTGATCTCAATGAACCGCTTTTACATTTTAAAGTCCCTACATTTGTCAGTGTCATTTCATTTGTGACTTGAAGACAACTTCCAACATTCTTTCTGATTCTGTTACATTTTGAGTTGCGCGTCAGAGCTAATTTTCATAATCTCATGTTTAACAATATGACATTTTATTGTAGGGAATTGTAACAGCTCCAATGTTATTTGCTATGGAGGAGTTCCCTCAGTTGCGTTCAGTTATTGACTGGGGCTTTGACAAGCCTGAAAACATTGATGTAGTAAGTTCATCTTCATTTTCTTTTAACACGACCTTGGAAATATTTTGATAAAGCTGAAGCTACTGCAGAGAATTGCGAAAGTCTACATTTTTTTCATGGTTTTTATGTGCATCAATTCTGTGATGTGCCTAACATTCTTGCTTAATATCACTGGGCAACAAAAAAGCCTACATTGCATGCCTTTCTGTCGTCAATCAGATGACTCTGAAACTCATGATTCTGGTGTGGAGACTGAATTTTAGTGGACTTTAGCTTTGGCATTCCAATATGGAATTTTGGAGAATGCTTAGTATTTTTACTTATTCAAAATATTTTTAATGATTTGGAACTCCTTTTTGAATAAAAAAATTGATCAAAATGGACATTAGTTTTCTATACGCATGAGGTGAAATACCAACGTATAATTTGGCCCTTTGGGAGGTGTTTGCTATTGGGCATTCCCATTTTCCACGGAGCATGATATGTTCATCCCGCCATTTCTATTTATGCAAACTACATTGCTTTCTGATGTTTTCTTTACGTTGGACTGAGGAACTTGCTACCATCTAATCCCCATTCCTTTCACTCCTTTGTTCATGTTTTACATAGACTTTTGATTCCAATCCATAGGCAAGTGATAATGTGAATGAGCTTTCTTCTTGGTCTGGAGTTTGATGCTCTGATTGTTTCTACTTTTTGTCTATTGGTCATCTGTTTTTTTTTCTTTCCCATAGAAATTAATGTTAATTTATCCGAGCTGTCCTGTCTATGGATTCAGGCCCTTGAGTACCTTGGGAAGAGCCGTGGAATACAGAGAACAAGGGAGCTAGCTGCAAAGCATGCGATCCTGGCTGCAGCAGCAATTGATTCTTTACCTGAAACTGATGATGAAGAAGTAAGAAAATCACGGAGGGCACTAGTTGATCTTACTCAAAGAGTAATCACAAGAAATAAATGACAGAATATGAATTCTAGCAACATAAATAAATGACAATTTGAATTCTAGCAACAGTGTACTAGATTTGTGCTTGTTTTTCATTTTATTGTTCCTACATTTGAGGGCCAATCTGCCCTCTTGTTCCACATTAATTTATTCAATTACATAAATTTTAGTTCCATAATATTTGTTTCAACAACCTGGTTCTTGTAAATTCTACTCCGTACAGTAGAAAGATAGTTTGTACCATGTATTCTCACAATAGACTTGAAGAAAAGTTCCTCAAGTAGCTACAAGGACGATGAACAATTTCAGAGTGTTCCTAAAGTGGGATTAAATTTCAATTGGAAGGTGATCGCTTTGGAGTGAACAAGTGAGAAATTCCCTGAAAAGTTAAGCAGATATATACCTGGTATTACCAGTGCAATTTGGTGCAGTCAATACCTAGGTTTGTGATCCGGGAATTAGTTTACGAGGGTGCAAGAGTTCAATGGCTTCACAATCAAATGATTCAGATCTTATTCTCAGTTTTGACGAGTACTGGTGCTGATGCCAATATTCCATTTACAGAACAGTAGTTGATCGAATTGCAGGTTGTAGATTTAAAGATATTCAATAGATTTTAGGAACGATAATCATTCAATATGAGGAAATCAGTGTTTAATCTCCCTTTCTGACCAATATCTTCTTCAAATAGCTATCTGCCATCATGCCATCCATTGATCCATCCTGAGAAAAACTTGTATCAATACCCCTGGTTTTAATATAGAACCTTGGTCCCAGGATGCAAGAATTTTAGGAAGCACATTTGCGAAGGTGGGAAAGATTGCTAGCATTGGCAATTCTGCATTAGGCACTCTACACAAAAGCATTTGCTACTTCATTTTCTTTGTTGTACACACACACATCATCACCCTCTCGATTTCACGAGCCAAGTTAGTCTGAGTAGAAGTATGGAGTGTTTGCTCAAGTAAGTGCTTAAGATTGACGTTTAGTTTTAAGTGCTCAATTAAGTGCTTAAGATACACTAAAATTACAGAAAACATTAGAGAAGTGACAGAGAACGGTCACCAAACATCAAAAGACCTGCAAGTCTTCGTTACAGCTCTTAAAAACTTGAACGTTCCTATTGGAAACCAAAAAGTTACATAGATGTGATATCGCATCCCTTGCTTGCAGATCTACTAATACGTAAAGTAAAAAACGCCCCTCAAAAAGTTTCCGGGAGATGATAGCTAAAATAGATCAATCCTGAACATCAATTACGCCTTTAGCAGAGATCTGGAACCACTTCGGCTAAACAAGGAGAACATGTTGCTTTACAGATGCGCTCCTCCTCTCTCCCTTCCAAAGAGCAAGCCTGTGGCAATTATACAATAACTAGCTAAGAATTTTCAAGTACGAAACCTTCACACTTGAGAGGAGAATTGGAGGGAATTACCGACCTTGTTGTAGAAGCATGAGCCTTGATGTTAACGCCAATAGGCTTGATTTGAGGTCCAGCGAAAATAGCAGAACCGTCAACTTGTGCAACTTGTGTTAACGCCAATAGATTGCATCACTAGGTTGATGATTTTAGCTAACATAAACATTGAAAGCATTCCATAGATGGTAAGCTGGCGTACACGACAAGATAAGAGACTCGATTCATCTGGTGTGAAACCAAACAAGTAGACAAGGCACCTTGAAAAGGCATTTTGCTATGCGCTGATTTGTATGGTTATTCTTATTCAGTCCATAAATATTTGCTTCAACTTTTAAAGCAACAGAAGATGCAAAACTAAATAATGGAATTAAACTCGTCTCTCTTATTTCAAAGCTATTCACGAAGAAAAAAATGTTCTTACTTAGCAAGTGACGCAAAGTGTGTGGCACAGCTGAGTTTTTCCAGAGCGGAACTCACCATGTATCTCAGTAATAGATCCTGCCTCAACCCCTCCTGTCAAAAGCTAGCTGTTTGAGGTTACAACACTACAGGACATGGCAAGTGCTAATGTTCTTAAGCAGCATTGCTACAAAAACACAGTCTAATGTAAAAGGATCGTTGTTAAGAGTTGAAAGAAATCTTTGATACTTGCCTTCTAAAATTTTGTCAAGTTCTCTTGATCCAGATGTTATCTGAATTATCTCTTGCCTCCGAGCATGGAGTTGGCTCGGACTAGCAAAACCCAGAGGCACCAGTTTGGAAGCTGTAGATATTAGTCGAAGTAAAGTTATGAGTCTCTATCTAAACTATGAAAAATATCAGACAAAAAATCTTGAAGAAACAAAAACAGGCTAAGCAATGACATGCCTGCTTCAATGATTTTGTCAACTTTAGCTTCACTGATTCCTTTAATCGGCTCTTTACTGGGAGAAAAGGCAAAACAATTTATATATTTTTTAATATTTTATTGATTTTTAATTGTGAAATTGCTTACTGTGATATCAAAAAATTTGATATTTAGTTATTTTATGAGTATTTTTTTCTATCATATAATTAAATAAAAAATTATAACAAAAAATTATTAAATCTAATGGAGTTAATGATTAAAATTATAGACGTGTCTAGTTAGAAATTGAGCATTTTCATTTGTTTTGGTTATAAAAATAATTATTAATTTATTTAATTAAATACATGTATAAATTTTTAAATTTATAATTGATATTTTTTATGTAAAAAAAACATAA
>Ga0307517_10010689_pt1 | contig 12810 bp, 10 predicted proteins | sample 23_EM_MG_FD_194515 | JGI IMG/M metagenome (GOLD analysis project Ga0307517, IMG submission 194515) | Populus trichocarpa ectomycorrhiza microbial communities from riparian zone in the Pacific Northwest, United States - 23_EM | ecosystem: Host-associated > Plants > Roots > Unclassified | place...
TAAGGATATCAACATTATCATGGCATAACATGTTCTCCGGTAATTATGGTTCGATGATTCCAAAATCAATAACAAAATTAGTATAGGGGTGGTCATAACATCCCTCACCGGTCATAAAGTGACCTTATCTTTTTAAATTGTTTTTTCTTGTATAAACAATCGAGCTGAATAAAAAACCTTGATCATAGGCATTGAAATACTCATCGAGTTAGGAGCACAATTAGTCATAGTGACTAGAAATGAGGCACTACACTAGTTAACCAAGATGGGGCGCTACACTATTGATTGATCAATGATTAGTATTTAAATAAATATTACTATTATCAAGATACTAATTTAGTTGATGGTGTTTTTGGAGGAACTAAAGGATTGATCTCGAAAATCACAACCACAAGTTTACACGAGGTTTATAGTCATGTGCTTAGGCTTTGTTCTATTAGTTATCCTATCAAAAACCTTAGTCCCAGTAGATTGGAATCAATTAAAGTCCATGCTTTTCTTTACATTAAGAATTTACGCTGACTAATTAAGCATAATTAAGTTGTGAGAACAAGTTTATTTAGAGGAATGAGAAGGAAACTCAAAACTGTTTCACGTTTAAGCAAACATGTACTAATTTGAGTCAGGTTGTTCTTAAACAATTTAAGTATTTTAATTTTCCATAAGGATTTGAATTGATGAACAATTTTATTCAATGATTATAATCAGAGGCAATCTTGTCTGAAGGTCAATATATCAAGATAAAAATAATTTTGTTTTTACATAATACAAATTGATGGAACTGTTAGAAGTGTAAAAGTACAAAGATTATTTGTTATAATATATAGTTTGAAAATTCCTTTATAAGTCCCAGGTAGAGAGATGGCACCAAAAGGGGGTGCCTCGGTTTCTTTTTATATTGTTGCTGCAATATGTTTGGATGCTTACTTGAGATTGATGTAGGAATATTGAGCTATGAAGAGGCTATTTTCTTCTACTCGTTAAAATACGTAAGATTTTCTAGATGAGGGTATTATTTTTCTTTATGTCATTTTCCAATTTTGTCCACTAGTATTTTAGAACTCCAATTCGAAACATAATTAGTATGGTGAAGGAAATGAAGTAAAGATTTCATTCTGATGGAGATTATAGCTCTAACTTCATTTATTCCCTAAATATTAGTGGAAGGTTTGGATTTTATAGAGAATATGGTATTATTACTAGGTAAAGTAATTGATTATGACTCATGTTTGCATGTGCATAAACTTAAATATCACACCTCCGAGCACGTGTAATTTTTAAATTAAAGAAATTGGATGAAGCATTTGACATTTCAAAACATGTTTTAAAACATGATTGATTGATTTTAGATAAATAATATTATGTTTAAATCAATTTTAGTACAAGTATAATGAGGTTAATATTTTTTTATTTAAAAAACAAAGCAATATAGGGGCATTATTTACACCTGAAATAAACATACACATGTTAAATGACATGATAAGATTAATTGATGTCTTTTTTCTAAATACATGAGTGTCAATGTAATAATTAATCCGATAAGACCGAGGTTGATACACATGGAGGTTAAGGACACAAAACCATAAATAATAAAAGAAATAGAGTTAAAAAGATATAAAATATGTGATATCAATGTAAAGATTTAACAGAGATAAAATAGTTGTTAAGGTTAGAGGATCCACTAATGGTATTTCAAGTAAGTATAGTTCAAACTTTTTTTATTACCCAACTAAAAACCACACACAAATGAGGTTTCAATCGGATGATTTATCATTAATGACTCATTTTAAGTTATTAACATGATCATATTAATTATCTTTATTTATCTTATTTGAGTAACACCAACACATGTAAATGTTGACAATTATTCATGGTGCTAACTTATATCATTAACAGATCAAAATTCTTTCATAGCAGAAGTGCTGGTTCTCCATTAGATAAGCTATAAAAAGAATCAAGTATTTGTTGTGCAAATGATTGTACACCACGAATCAAGACTCACCACTTAACAAGGATGGTATTAATATTAGTTAAGATAACAATGAAAACACGTGTTAATAACAAACTTTCTTAAATTTAAACATTAAATTCCATGTTGAGTTTGTACTATCCTTTTCACCTTGGAAAAAATAAACTTAAATAAACATAATTAAAAAGAAAAACATAAATAAACAACATACGAACATCACTATGATATAAATTAACTAAGTATAATAAAGAAAAAATAAGCGTAAACAAGAGATCGATTATAATATAACATGAAATGAAACTTGAATATTACAAAAATACCAAGAAAAAAAAGTAAGAGCATGGATCTTGATCTGAAAACCAAAATGTCTAAATGAATGGAAAATACCTCCATTTATAGGCTAAAATTTAAAGTTATTGCTATGGTGGCTAATTAATTTGGTGGTTAACTAACTTGGTAATTAATTATTGATTTGGCAGCTGGACAAAACATTATTGATAATATCATAATATGAATATATGGTCTTCATGAAAGTTGTAAGTATTTCTCACAACTTTACAAAAAAAAAAGGGGGGGGGCTTATTTGGACTTCTAAAACTTTAGATATATGCTAAATATCGAACAATGTCTGAGTTGCAAGACAGATTCAAACTTCTCTTTTGTTGCTAAGATTTGAATTGAAAAACAACAATATTGAGTCTTGTGATTTTCATGAATGTTTTAAGCCTACATATTATATTTCCATCAAGATAAACCACACTTGAATCCAATGTCGATAGCTTCGGTTATAACCTAAAAATAAAATGGCATTCCAGTTTGAATAGAATCAACCCAACTAGATTCTTTTCTCTAAGCCTAGTCTTCTCTTTGTCTCTTTATATAAACTTCAATTTTAATAATTAAACACATCAATCAGTCCTCTTAATTATGAGATATTCCTATTTTACAAACCTGCATTAAAAACTGAGCATTTACCATAAATTAAATATATTTTATATAATCAGACTTGTTATTATAAAATGTGCTTAAGTTAGGAAATTTAATGATGTTTTAAGTGCAATCTGATGATAGAAAATCTTAATGAAAATGCATTTTTAAGTATTTATCATTAAACATAGAGAATTGTGATTATTTACCATAAAACAAGGGGAAAAAAGCTAAAATCACTTATGAATCGGAAGAATCAATCGAGTTATAAAAGTCCTTGATTGAAAAAAAGTATTCAAGGAGCAGTCGACCAATCAACCAAACAATCAGAAATCACAATTGACAAAAAAAAATGCGATCAACCAACAAAGTTTACGTGCACACACTACTAAAATTTTTAGATTTACCGATGGAATTTTCTATTGGTATTTATACTCATAGTTCGTTAGCATGAATTTTACTAACGGGCTCGTGGATAGAAATAATCCGTCAAAAAAACTCTCGTCAGTAATTTGTGGCCTGTTGATGAGTTCGTTGGTAATAATTTTACCGATGGATTTACTAACGGAAAAAATACGCCAAAAAAAATTATTTGCTTCATTCCATTAGTATTTCCATCAATGAATATAACATATCACCGACAAACAAACCGTATGTCATTTCATTGGTGATTTTTTTTTATTCGTTGGTATTTTCTTTGGTGAATTTGATATATAACTGTCAAACATACCGTCTATTATTCTATTAGTGAGTAAACAATGGCAGTGATATTTTCAATAAGTCTTTACCAATTCTCTAGAATATATCGACGGACTTAGTCCGTCGGTAACCCTATCAATAATAATTTAAAAATATTTTTTAAAAATCTATTAAATAGAAATAGAAAATAATTAAAATCAAATAAGTTAATATAAAAATCAAATATTTATTACAAATTTAAACATCTATAAGTTCAAATACAATTAATTTAGAATAGAAACACTGGAGGATGAGGAGAAGGCGGGTCTTCGCCGGGACTGTGGGCTGAATAAGAGGGAGCACATATATCACCCATCAGTGATCTCATCTTCATTATCAATCGGTGGAGTTCAATTGACATAACACTGAGTCATTCATAATCAGCAGCAAGATCGGGCGTCTGAGCTTGAACTTGCTGATCTAATATCGCTTTGAACTCTAAAGTTTGAGTGCTCGGAACCAATTGCAAGAATTCAATGGTTAAAACACTATAGGTTGTCCACAAGTTCTCGGTCATAGTGTTAGAAAGACCGTACACTCAATTTCTATTGGGTCCACTAAACAATCCTACCAATTACCACAAAACTAGATCAAGATCCAGATGGGTCGAAGGATCGTCACTGTATCTCTCCTTCAACCAGGTGTTATATGTATCCCGAAAAAAAATCAAAAAATTCAAAAAAATAATAACTTAAGAAAAAACGGTTGAAAACAACATACCACAAAGTGTTGAGCTTGGCTATCCACGAATTGTTGCATCTCTTTTTGGTGGTCATCAATTCGCACTTACGTTTCCATAAAAAACTTCATCAGGCTTGGTTCATGTCCACGAAATGTAGACTGCAAGAGAAAATTGTTGTTAGTTAAATATATTTATAAAAAGTAAAAAATTGGATGTAATTAAGAAAGAATCTTATCATCTGCTTCGCATGTGAAACGAATGGAATGGAGTCGCTAATGTGCATGGTAATGGAACCGTGAACACACCAGTCTCGATTCTCTACACTGGAGTGTGATCATCGCACGAAATGATCGGATGTCATGTGCTAAATATATTCCATCCACATGGCCTCCGAGACGTATAGCAGTCTGAAATCCTTGCACACTGCCACCTTCTTCCAGCCTAGAAGCTCTTTTTCTTTCACATATTTTTATGCTTTTTTTTGTGTCTCATACCAAAAATCATGCAACCTATATGGTACAAATGAATTATCTGTTAGTAAATGAATAATAAAATTGAGTAAAAGGATTTAAAAAATTTATTTTGATTTCAATCTTACATAGTTGTAGTGTGATTTTCTCAAACCCTCCTTGCAATAGCGTTGTCAACTTTATCTCATTCAAATTTGTTCTTGCAGTTAAAATTTGTACAAGAAAAAATTCATTAATAAGTTAATAAACTAACCAAATTAACATAATAAAAAAAAAATTAAGTTAATACTAACATTACACCTTCCAAACCATACATCAATCATAAGTTTCTATTCAGGATGTTTGGAAACCTGACTCCATTGAAACAATGAAATTTACATTGATGATTTCATTGCCGATGTTATGGTTTTGGTAGCCTCAATGTTTGTAAATCTAAAATTACACTCATTACTTAAAATTAAATTTTCAAAAATTATTAACATGTCGATGTGATAGGAAAACAAACTTACATTGAAAGGTCATTCTTCCACGAAGTCTGGTACTTCCGGGTAAATGGATCCAGTTGTGAAGGGATCCCCCTTTAACGTGGCGGCATCTCACTCGATGAGCATAGATCGTGAGTGGATGTTTGTGTCTCAAGTGCTTGTGTTTAGTCTGCACCTAACGACTCATAGTTATCTGAATCACTGCTAGAAGAACTAGCAGTGATCTTGTCCACACGACATACTCTTGACTTCTCCCTAGCCATCTACACAAATTAAAGGATTAAAGTACCGTAAAACATTTATATTTAAAAAAAAAATCAGTAGTACCTCCTTTGTACGAGAGACTATCCAAAATGAACATGAAAATACAAAATAATTTAAATTGGATTGCCACAAACCAATTGATTTTATTTCAATCTATGTCAATCGAATAATTTCAATTACGTTCATTTAACTAAATTTTAAATTAACTATGCTATGGTCATTTGCGAAATGATCATAGGAGGTAAATATAAACAAATTAAAGGATCTGTAGTATCAATATTTCACAATAAAAACTATTCATTTATCCTAACTATTATCTTAGCTATTTTTAATTTTATTTATTTATGATGGCTATTATTTTTATTTATTTTATTTATTAATTTTAAATAAATTTCATTTTTCATGAAATTAAAAATTATTTGTTAACACCAACAAATCAATTAGCTACCAATATTAATAACAGAAAATTAAAAAAAATTAAAAACATCCAATAATCTATATACAATCATGGAAGAACATAAAAATTAAAAACAATTCCAACAACATTTATACAATCATTAAATATCAAAAAAATTAAGAAAAAATAAAAAAAACAAATCCAACAATCTATATACAATCATTAAATGAAAAAAAATAAAAAATAAATAAAAAATAAATTCAACATTCTATATACGATCATTAAATAGCATAAAAATTAAAACAATTCCAACAATCTATAAGCAATCATTAAAGAACAGAAAACATAAAAAAAATTAAAAATTTCCAATAACATTTATACAATTAATAATAACAAAAAAAATAAAAAAAAATCCATCAACATTTATATAATTATTTATAATAGAAAAAATAAAACAAATAAAAAATTTTCATTAACATTTATACAATTATTAATAACAGAAAAATTAAAAATAATAATAAATTCCCAATAACATTTACACAATTAATAATAAGAGAAAACAAATGCAAAACAAAAGGAAGGAAAAAGAAAAATATTACCTTATTGTTGATTTTTCCCAAGCTTTAGAAGAGAAAAAAAGTCGAACAAATCATTAAAAAAACAAGAGAAAAGAAGACAAAGAAGAGATGAGAAGACATACATGGGCGTGGAGTAGAAGAGAATAAAAGAGAAAGGGTTGAGGAGACAAAGAGAGAGAGAAGAGAAAGAAAGATGAAAATTTGGGAGAAGGAGAGAAGAAGAGATGTTTATGTCTGTTCTGATTTTAGGGATTCTGGTCTTCTAATTTTGGATTTTTTTACCGAGTTTTACCTACAGTAAATTAAATATTAATATTTTAATTTTTTCGTTGGTGTTTTTGCCTGTAAAGTATAATTGAAAATTTCAATTTAATAAAAAATTATCAGAAACTCGCAACGTATCACCGACATCTTTACCGATGGTAAAATAAATATTAATTTTTTTAATTTTTCTGTCAGTGTAGCCGTCTTTAAATTCTAATTGAAAATTTTTATTTAATCAAAAATATTTAAAAAACACGACAAGTATTATCGACGTCTTTAATATCAGAAAATTAAAAATTAATATTTAATTTGTCTGTCAGTGTTTTCATCTGTAAAGTTTAATTGAAAATTTCAATTTAATCCAAGATTTCCAGAAACCCGCCAACTATCACCAACTACTTTTTAGTCCATCGGTGATTCTGTCTACAAAGAAGAATAATAGACAGTGCATGTGAGAGATGAACAATGATTTAGCTCTCGAGAAAATATCGATGTACATTAATCGTCGGTGATCCGGTATGTACTAAATAATAATAAACAGTGCGAGTGAGAAGTTAACATTACCTTAGTGCTCGAGAAAATATCGATGTACATCAATTGTCGGTGATCTTGTATGTATTGAACAGTAATAAACAGTGCAAGTGAGAAGTGAACAATACCTTAGCTATCGGGAAAATACCGACGTACATTAACCGTTGGTGATCTTGTATGTACTGAAGAGTAATAAACAATGCAAGTAAGAAGTGAACAGTACCTTAGCTGTCGGGAAGATATCGACAGGCATTAATTATTGGTGTCCCGTATGCATTGAACACAATGAATAGTGTCAGGAAGAAGAAAATAGTTCCAATACTCTCTGTAATATACCGACAAACTTAATTCATCGATGAATCCGTTTGTATTTTATAGGTCCGTTGGTATTTTCATCGCTGCAAAAACATTTATGTTGCCAGATTGTATTTGTATTCGTTATGTATACATCCTGCAAATACTTAAAATCACAGCAGTACACACAGCGCAAGTTTTGTGTGTAATAATAAAATCATATAAAATAAATGTTTCATTGTGTTTTAATAATAAATAAATGTCATTGTCATTGTCATTAAAGTTAATTTCATCCAGAAATATTACATTATAGTTTATGGCATTACACATTCATGTTGTGCAAATTAATCAGAATTGTCTTCTTCTTCAATTTCATCAACGTCATATCCATCGCAATCTTCTACGTTAATTTCGCCGCTATCATCATCTTTATCGATTTGTGTGTGTCCACTGGTTCTCAAAACATCATTTAACTCTTTAATGTCAACATCAACAAAATTATTCTTGGTGATGCGAAAATTTGAATTTTCTTCCAAGTCATTAGATAGAACAACTCGATATAGATCAACTAACTCATCAAGTTGAAAAATATCATCTCCCACAGTTATTTCATCTTTGTCATCCTAAACAATCTAGACACGACCCTGGGTTTGGTTTTCACTACAAATAACCAATCAACTCTTGAATGATCATTTCTAAAGGAGTGTATGTGAAATAAACTTGTTGACATTGTTTGGCAAAAACAAAGACATCATCAATGTTGTGGAGTCTAGCCTTTGTATTAATTTTGACCAAACCATGATGGGATCTACTTGGATTCCTTTATTAGTGGTATCATATCCATAGCATTTGAATAAAAAATAATCTATTCTGCTCACTATGATATTGCAATTTGATGACTTCTTCTAACTTCTCATAGTAGTCAACTTTAAATTCATTAGAATTCAATCCCTTAACACAGACCCCAGTGTTACATGTCTTTCTACCCTGACCATACTCTTTAGTATGAAACGCGTGTCAATTGATGAAATACTCGTTATAGCACTTCACTTTTCTTTTAGGACTCAAACTTAGTAAATTTAAAGTAACACTAGCATTCTCTCCCAATTGATAAACTCGGTACATGAATTACATCTCCATCACAGTTAACGAGAAATGTGTAATTAAATTAAGTACACCAAAAGATAAGAATAATTAAAAAGTCTTTACATGTGTTCTGAACCACGTGGAAAATTGTTCATCTTGTAATCAAAATATACCTTTTGATAATAAATCCTAGTAAGCTAGTTGAATGAGTGTTTGCATAAACACGTGGCGGTCATAACTCATCATTTCATACAATCTGCAATCCTCTAAATTCACCAACCTCGACATGTTCGAAGCATGTTCATTAGAAAAACACAGACGCTTAAGTCATTGGTAGATAAGTAACTGTGCATTCTTGTCTATGGTGAAGCTGGCTTTGGGCTTTACAACCAGAAACCATCATAAGACTAGGGGTAAGCAAAAAAACTAAAAAACTGATTAAACTGAGAAAACAAAAAAAAATTAACCGAAAAAACCGAACTGTGAAAGAAAACCGATTAAACCGATTAGAATATTTTAAAAACCAACCGGTTTGGTTCGGTATCAGTTCAATAAGCCTAAAACCGAAAAATCAAACCGAACCGAGCCAAACCAAACAAAACATAGCCAAACCAGAAAAAACCGAGCCAAACCGAAACCCATTGGAAATTACAAAAAAAAAAACCAAAAAAACAATATAGTTTTTGGTTTTTAATATAAAATAACCAAATCGAACTGAACCGAAACCGAACCGAACTGAAAATAAGCTGGTTGGGTTTCAATTTTTATCCTAAAATAACCGAACCAAAATTGGTCGGTTTGAACCGGTTTCGGTATTTTTTTTAATTCGGTTTGGTTATTTTTTTAGATAAAAACCGAACAGAACCAAAAATGATCACCCCTACATAAAACAACTCTATATTTTTATGGTGACAAAACAAAGATATATTCATTCTAGCTTTGATGTTGTCCTTTGTCTTCCCTTTCACATCCATAACTGTGTTGAAAGTATTTTCAAACACGTTCTTTTCAATGTGCATGGCATCAAGATTATGATGGAGGAGATTGGTCTTTCAATAAGAAAGCTCCCAGAAAATACTTCACTTTACCCAATTATAGGTCAAACTAAAACCATGAAACTTTTGCTTACCATATTGAAAACCAAATATAATGTCATCGTACTCTGACACCATGTCATACATTTATTTACCCGATGGTAGTGGCAGTGTAATATCCCTTTCAACTCTGCCACCAAAGAAGTCATTTCTATTATTTCTGTACTTGTGATCCGTTGGCAAGAACCGCCTTTGGCAATAGAAAAGACATTTTACCATCATTTATTAACGTGAAGACCTTGTTATTTTCCATACAGTATTGGCATGCTAGTTTTCTATGTGTGCTCCAACCAAAAACCATTTCATATGCAGGAAAATCATTGATAGTTCACATATAAGCTACCTTCATCTGAAAATATGTTTTCTCAATACATCATAAGTCAAAGCCCTAGATGACCACAACTGCTTTAACTCATTAATAGCCGGATAAAGACAAACATCTATACTCCAACCTAGACTATTAGGATCGAGTATGATAGTAGATAAAAACATAAACTTTAGCCTCATACACATCTCTGATGACAAGTTATAAACTATGAGTATCACCAGCCAACAAGAATAATGAGCAACAAATGACCTGAATGGATTGAATCTGTATGTACATAACCCAAGACGCATGTTTCTTGATTACACTGAAAATTGAGGATGCACCTTATTAAAATATTTCCAGGCTTCACCATCGGAAGGGTGCACCATCACTTCATCCACCGCATCATGTGAATGATGTAATATCATGTGCTCAGCAGTCTTTGGTGACATGAATAACCTTTATAGTCTAGATGTTATTGGGAAGTATCTAAGTTTTCTATGAGCGACAAGATTCTTTCCCCTACCAGTTCTGGGTTTATAACAAGTATGCCCACATGTTTTGCACTCAGCCAATTATGCATTTTTAAGGTAGTACAACATGCAGAAGTTTGGATACATGTCAATTTTTTAGTATCCTAAGCCAAGGGGTTTCATCATAGATTTGCAGCATAAAGTTCTCTTTCAATCTATTCCCTTCAGGTAAAATGTTTTTCGTCCATTCAACAATTATGTCGTAATTGGCCTCACTTAGCCCATGATCTAACTTGATGATGAACATTTGTGCAATGACCGATAATTTACTGTGATTTATGCACCCATCCCATAATAGTTTGTCGGAGTCTTTCAAAAGATTAAAAAAATTTGCCACGTCTACATTAGATTCTCCATCTAATTTTGGACATTGACCAATATAACTCTAATTCATTCTCATCGCATTCATAACCATATTCTTATAATGATTACTATTGTTATCTACAACTTTATGCACGTTGCTAGAACTAGAAGCTGACCTAACCATTCTTTCTACCATGGTCTCATAAAGAGCATACAGTTCTCCGTGTGCAAACCAACATAGGTATCTTTCTATGAACCCTTTTTGTAGATGTATCGTTACAACATTTGGACCGAAAAACTTTTTATTTTTAACCTCTTACATGGACATCTAATACCGTATTCACTAATATTTCTTGAATTAGATAGTGCGTATTTAACAAAACTTTGAACCCCATTACAATAATTCATCATACGCAATCCTTCAGGTGAATCTCAATACATCCATGAACGATCATCCATTACTTACATCAAACCTACATAGAATATTGATGACAACATGTATTAATTAATTACGTAAGCTAAATAAATAACAGAACATTGGTTTAACTCAAAATTTTTCAAACTATTTTAATAGTACAACTAATTCATTATCAATTATCTACATAAATTCAAATTTCTATACATTTACCAAAAATTTCAGGTCAACAATAAAATTAACAAAATATAAAACGGACCCATTAAATAAGTCATTATTTATTTCATCAAAAAACACTAAATAACAAATTCAAATTAAATTTCATCAATTTACAAACAAATACAGTTTTACAAAATCTCGAACAAACCCTAACATGACCAAATCATACATTCATACAACAAATTTAAATGGGAAAAAGCTATAAAACAAGTAAACACCCAAACAAAATACATATACTACAAAAATATGCAATAAAAATTAACATTTTAAAATTGAGTTCAAATAAAAAAAAATGGATAGTTTTGCTTACTTGAAGTGAGAAATCCTCAATAAAATTTGAATCAAAACAGAAATGTTGGCAAACTGAGTATTAGAATGACTGGATATATAGTAGGAAGTTGATTTGTGATAAAATTGGAGGGGGGAGGGGGTTGTGTTGTTTATAGCTGAGAAAAATAGAGGAAATGAAGAAATGGGAGAGGGAGAGAGAAAGGTCGTTTATCAGGTCATAAATTAAATATTACAGATGGATTTATCAATGAATTTAAATTTATCGGTAATTATGTTTGTAAAAATAACATGTCATCGTATTTTTTGGCTTTTTTTTTTTAATTCCTTCTTTTTCTACTTTAATTCTCTTGGTATAAACCGAGAGAATATGTTTGTTGGTATTTACTGATGAATACTGCGAGGATATATTCAATTGGAGAAATTCACCGTAATTTACTGATGAAAATATTTTATGAGTGTGTCCATTTGTATTTGTCAATTTTCTGGTAGTAGCAGCAGAATAAGAAAGATACAATCCTATTCATAGTAGAAATTCTTAATAAAATAACTAATTAAAAGTTAAATATTAGACTAAGATTCACGTATGTATGTATACAATAAGAGTTTAACTTTTATTAGAATTTAATAAATCTCTTTTATCTTTATCTGATACCATTATCTATGTATTATTAAAATTACTTACGTAGATAGGGTGTATTCTGTGTAACAATATAACTAAGGTAAGACAGTATTATAAATGATGGTGAGTCCCACATTTTCAGTTTCTTGCAAATTTATTTATCTTCTCTTCCCCCTAAAGTGTTTTATTGCTCTTTTTATTTATTTTATCTTTATTGCTTTCTTTACTTAAAGTCTTTTTGCAAACTTATTCTCCCTTGAAAATCTTGTACTTTCTTTACACGGCTGTTCTTGTAGAATATTTTACTCTTATTGAGGTTTTAAGATCTAGAATCCCTATTTTGT
>Ga0307517_10010690_pt1 | contig 12809 bp, 8 predicted proteins | sample 23_EM_MG_FD_194515 | JGI IMG/M metagenome (GOLD analysis project Ga0307517, IMG submission 194515) | Populus trichocarpa ectomycorrhiza microbial communities from riparian zone in the Pacific Northwest, United States - 23_EM | ecosystem: Host-associated > Plants > Roots > Unclassified | place...
AGAGAATTTAGCTTTGTATTTTTTTTGCTTTTTATTAACTGAAAAGCTAAATCATGTGGCGAAAGCACTGTATCTTTCCTTACAAAACACTATAGATTGCTACAAATCATTTTGTTCAGTCTCTAGGTTTTTGATCACTAACACAACTTTTTTTTCGGTCATGAAATATTTGCTCCATCATAGCTTTAATTTCTATTACTTATCTAGCGCTGGTTCACAATTATAACACTATCAAGTGCATTTGTTTTATAAGCCCGCGGTAGCGTGCGGGCAAGTCATCTCGTTTTATAGAAAGTAGGACGAAATGTTCTCTTTTGTATTTTTTTTTTAAATTTTAATTAATGCCCTTACTCTTATTTTGTTATTTGTTTTTACTTTGCATTAATTTTTCAATTTGAATTTTATTTAATACCCTATATCTTATTTTTAAATTGTTTAATTCACTTTTTTAAAATAGTAGTTATTTTTTAATTTTATAATATTTCAAATAGATTATTTTAATTTATCTTGAATTTTTTTATATTTATATAAATAAATTTTATTTACATGATGTATTTATGAAATGAAAGTCATTTTTTTTTCTTGTAAGAACAAATAATCTCTAAGATAAAATAAATAAAAAAGATATAAAATACAAAAGGATAATAGAAGTTGAATGTTTACATATAAATCTATTTTTTTTTTGTTTTTAAGAGAAAGACTAGCTTTCCATTTTGGTATAATTAATTGGTTGATATATTATATAATTTATTTTATTAATTAAAAAAATATTTATGTTTTTTAATTAAAAAATCATGATATTTAAAAATATATTTATGAAATTGACACATTATTTTATTTGAAGCCAGCAGTGTACAAAATGGTTGAAAGAAGCGTGCACAAATAGCGGCGAGGCCCACGGATAAGCATGGACTGGCAACTAGTGTTGATCGAATTTCCAACCGTTAGAAGTCTCGTAAGCAGCTAGGCAGTGTTTGAGAACGCGGTTTAACCTGTGTTTCCAAAAATTTGAATTTTTTTTTTGTTAAAATTTAATATGGTTTGTACGTTTTGGATCGTTTTAATGTGCTGATGTCAAAAATAATTTTTAAAAAATAAAAAAATATTATTGACATGCATTTTGGTACAAAAAATTATTTGAAAAGTACTCGCAACCACACTGCGAAACACTGCGAAGCTTATGTTTGTTTGTACATCTAGAAATTATAGAACACACGAAGTAGATGCAAAACCAAACTGAAGCATTGCTTTTTTTCTTTTTCTTTTTTTTTTCCTTTTAGATCCCTGAATTTTTTTTGGCACTTCGGTTATTAATTAAACTTTATTTCTTTGTAAGTTTATTTCCCTGATTTTCTATATACTGTGATCTTTTTTTGATTTGTTCCAATGTTAAATTAAAAATTGATTTTATAAAATATAATTTTTGGTTATTATTAGAAAATATTGAAAGATGAATGGCCAAAATTAATATAAAAAAGAGCTTTTTTTCATTTAAGGCATGAAAAATTCAATTTGGTCCCTCAAATTTCAACTCTAGCATATTTTACCCCAGTTTTTTTTTGTTGTCATATTTTAATCTTAAACTTTAATTTTATTACATTTCTATTCCTAGATGTTTGGAATGAGAGAAAAAGTTATTGGAAAAAGGAGAGGAGCGAGAAAATATTTAATCAATCACAATTCTGTTTAAAAAGTCAATCTTAGAGTTAATAAATTCGTTTTTATGAGAAGAATTCAATGAAGGAGGTGTCGCCTTTTAACTATATTGAAAAATATAAACCGAGGTCTATATATTTGTTTTTATACGGTTTGATGTTTTTTTAGAGTGATTAAATGACATTTTAAAGTTGAGAATGTATTTTCTAATATTTGTATGGTCATTTTAGAATATTTTCAAATAAAAACAAGGTAACAATTAGATTTTTAGGGTTACAAGATCAAGACTTACATTTTCAATGATTTATCATCAAATCTATTAAAAAAATTAGACGGTAACATGTGGTATATTAATCTTTATTTTTGTAAAGCAAAACTAGTTGTTTGGGCCTGATATTTGAGCCCTAATAACGCCTTGCACTTTTTTTTTTTTTTATTTTAAATTTTGATTTGTTTTGGTTTTTTAATTTAATTTTTAAATAATATTCCTATGCATTTTGAGGAGTATTCCTTGCCTCACAGAATTGTACATACAACACGCCTTTTAGTTACTCCTGCTTTGTGTTTTGTTATTCTGTTTCGATGAGATCTGACTCACTCTGAACACATAAAGAGCAAACCAAAGTGAGTTTTTCTTTCGTTTAATTCCATCCATGTCCTGAAACCAAAACAAGGTTTTCCCCTTATTTTCTTTGCTTCGCAGAGATGAAGAGAATGAGAGATGATATTTTCTCAGCCCCAGCCCCAGCCCCTGCCCCTGCCCCTGCCCCTGAATTTAAACGGCCCTTAACTTCGACACGTGGAGAATCGTAACTTCCCTTTCTCTTTGTTTGGAATTCGTTTGTTTATTGTGTTAATTTCGTTTTTAGCCTGCTGTTTCTTGATTGGAATTATTTTGATTGTTAAAGCTATGGGCAAACACAAATCCCTGGCGGCGGTGGTGGCGGAGGTAGTGGTAATTCGCAGAAACTAACTACCACCGACGCCTTACAATATCTAAAGGAAGTAAAGGACATGTTTCAAGACCAGAAGGAAAAATATGACATGTTCCTCGAAGTCATGAAAGATTTCAAGGCTCAAAGGTAAATTATTTATCATCATCTTCATCATTAATTATGTATTCGACATTATTATTATTATTATTATTATTTAATGTACTGTCTTTTTGTAGAACTGACACTTCCGGTGTCATTGTAAGAGTAAAGGAGTTATTCAAAGGTCATAATAACTTGATATTTGGATTCAACACCTTCTTGCCCAAGGGATATGAAATAACCCTAGATGAGGATGAGGCAGCTCCGCCAAAGAAAACTGTTGAATTTAACCAAGCTATCAATTTTGTAAACAAAATAAAGGTGATACATATTGTTGTTGTATCAGGAAATGGTTGCCTTTTGTTTTCCATAACTTTGACTGACAGATTTTTTTCATACAGAAACGTTTCCAAAATGATGAACGTGTTTATAAATCATTTCTAGACATTTTGAATATGTACCGGAAGGAACACAAGGACATAAATGAGGTCTACAGTGAGGTAGAGCATTATGTTGTTCATTGTTTCGTTGTTTTGAGCACTACTTTCTATTCCCATGGAACCTTTTGCTGTACAAATATTTCAAGTACTCTTAGCTGTTCTGTTCTGATCATCTTTCAGGTTTCAGCTCTTTTTGAGGATCATCATGATTTGCTTGATGAGTTTGCTAGATTTTTGCCAGATACTTCAGCAACACCCATTACACATACTGTTCCATATGCTCGGAATTCTAACCAGCATTACAATGAACGGAATTCTACTGCACCCTCCGCACGACAAACACAAATAGACAAGGTAATTGCACATATTCCTTGTTTTTCATTTTTATAGGGAATAGCAGGTTAATAAACCTTTTGTGATCATAATGTATCATTTATTTTGAGTGGGCAGCATTAGCAGTTTAACCTTAACCTTATTAACAAAAAACTAAAAGAGCAGGGACTGTACTTTATAATTTTTTTCAATTTATTTTTTGTTAGATTATCCTCGTCTCATGACCCAAATCATGAGTTTGACTGATTAAAGTTTTTTTCTCCTTTTCCTAATTTACATTTTTTCTCAATTTCATATTTCAACATTGGGTTAATTGGGAATTGGGCTTCGTGATTTGTTTTAGTTTGCTTTTTATAAGGTTATTTCTATCTTATGACTCAGGTTACGGGTTTGGCAGGTTAACCTGAGTTTACTTGAGTTGTTTTTTATGTTATTTTTTAATCGATTTTTCAATTTCAATTACATTCTTTAATATTAAGTTTATTAGGGATCATGCTTCATAATTTGTTTTAACTTGCTTTCTATTGGGTTGTCTCGGTCTCATGGGCTGAGTCGCGGGTTTGACAAGTTAATCCTGGTTGACTTGGGTCATTTGCCCTCCTTTTTAGTAGATTTTTTTTTTAATTTCATCCTTCAACATTGAGTTTATTGGAAATTGAACTTTATAATTCGTTTTAATTTACTTTCTATAGGGTTATCATGGTCTTATAACCCTGCATGTGGATTGCCAGGTTAACCCGGTTGATCCAACTCGCTCCAATATATTGTCGTCTAGATATTTATAAAAAAATATCATCTTGAATATTTATTTTGAGTCAATCCATGTTTTTACCGGTCCTCTGAGTTGTTTTTGGACCCGTCAAGTTGACCGAGTTATATTGGATCAATCCCCACAATAATTTTTTTTTTCTACTAGAAATAATATTCTGAATATATTTTTTTTGATGTTAGAAAAATGATTCGACCTGCAATGTAGTGCAGTTGATCATCTGTTTTTAAATGGATTCTGAATATTTTGCAAATGGATCTCTTTCTTTAGCAGCGTCGGCGTGACAAAGTTTCTTCTTCCCATGCTGAGCGTGACCTTAGTGTTGATCGACCAGAGATGGAAGATGACAAAGGAATGGTGAAAGTGCATAAGGAGCAGAGAAAACGTGCTGACAAGGAGAATTGGGATAGGAGAATTCATGATCAGGATGATAGGGAGCCTGAGCATGATAGCAGTAGAGACTTCAGCTTGCAACCTTTTCTTGAGAAAAGGAATTCTTCCCAGAAGGTGGAAGGTTTTGGAAATTCTAACTTTGCTTGTTATGATGACAAAGACAACATAAAGAGTGAGTCACTGATGCCATTACCAAAATAAATGTCTTGCACATATTTTTATATGTTGCTTGTACTACATGGAGTTTCTTTCCTTTACTTATTTCTTTCTTTATTTATCTCTTTTTGTTTGTCTCTGTTTTTTGGTGCTGAATCAGTTTTAATTCTCCCCTTTGGGGAACAATGGAATATTAATCAACAACACACATTTCACCTATTGCTAGCACTTACACCGTCCTATGTATTTGGCTTGAGGGGGCTGAACCGTCGAAGTCATATTTTATGTATTATGTGATGAGTGATTTAGCTTGAGCAGTGGCATTCTCAAGTTATGGTTTGTTGTCCTTATTCACTGACATAGCCAGTTCTATGTGTGAATATTTATTGAATGCTAGTGGGGACTCAGGTTCTCCCTAAGAACTCTTCATTTTCTCTATGACGAAAAGGAAGACTTGTTTTTTGCATGACTTTGTTATAATGATCAACATTATTCGTCTAGGCGTGCTAGTCTTTTGGAGTTTTAAAAATATCGGATTTTTTTTTTTTTGCCTTTCTACATCATCTCCCATTGTAGAAAGTTTCTCATTTTCCAACTTATTAGTTTTTTGATTTTTGGGTATCTCAATTCTTATGCCAGGCATCTACAACCAAGAATTTGTTTTCTTTGAGAAAGTCAAGGAGAAGTTGGGAAATGGAGATGATTATCAAGCATTCTTGAAGTGCCTTAACATTTATAACCAAGGGATTATTAAAAAGAACGAGTTACAAAATTTGGTATGTGTTAGACCAAACAGTTCTCAAGGTCTTTTGAAGTCATTTAAGTAGTTTTTTTAATCTCTGCAGAGGCCAAGCATGTGCATGTATCTCCCTTTATGTTTTTACCTTGGTACTGAAATTAAGATATTATGAATTGTAATGCTAAAAGCGACCTTGTCAGGGGAAAATTTCTACAATATGATTGGTTGCATTTTCTCCCCTTGCCCAGATTATTCTTTGAGGCCTGATAATGGAAATTATAGTATTGATCCATTTCACAAATCTTAAGTTCAAGCTATAAATCCTAAAAACCCATTTTATAGTATCAAATATCCAAGTGCACAATGAATGGTGTCACGGGTTAAGGTTATTAGCCAAGTACTATCCAATTGAAATGACCTGTTTAAATGCCTCTTTGCATCTCAAAATCTAGAATGGTTTCAGGTGATGTTTTCTAGCCACATGAGCAAGTGGATTCTGCTACAGTTTACATTTTACATCATGAAAGTTAATGTGTTTGGGGTTCTGATGATTTGACAATGGTTGGTAAAGCTTAGGCTTGTACTTGGGCCACTTAAGGCCACCTAGTGCACCAGAAAACTGATGGGCTGGGGACTTTTGATTTGGCTTCCTGATGTATCTTGAATACCCATGCTTAAGTTGGATTTGAATTGACAAATGACGTTGATCTTTCATTTATCAATTTTGGCATGATTAGGGTTCTATCATGTAAATTTTAGTTTAATAAGGACACCGTTTCCTCATTTGGATTTCTCTTGTTGCACATGTAGTTAAAACCTCTGTGTTTTTCAGGTGACTGATTTACTTGGAAAGTATCCTGATCTTATGGAAGAGTTCATTGATCACCTGGAGTGTCATGGGCATATTGGTAATTACCAAAAAACATTTTGACTGTTGCAGTTTACTCTTTAGATTTCGCTCTGAAACATTGATCTTACTTCCATTTGATTCTTTTTAATGCCACTTAATAAAATATCCTTGCAGATGGGTTCCTTGCTGGTGTTACGAGCAAAAGTATGTCAAATGATATATGTCTCCCCTGTTAACCTTATTATTAAACTGTCAGTCTTCAATTAGCTTTTCTGATGTCTTGGGATTCAATGTTCCAAAATTTTGTAAAATGTGATGGACCTTATTGCTGATTGCAGAATCCCTGGGTAACGATGGACAAGCATCCAGATCTTTGAAACTAGAGGACAAGGAAAAGGAGCAGAAGCAAATAGACGGAGCTAAAGAAAAGGAAAGATGCAGGGAGAAGTATATGGCTAAATCCATTCAGGAGCTTGACCTTTCTAACTGTGAACGTTGTACTCCTAGTTATCGGTTTCTACCAGATGATGTATGAAATTTCAAATGAATGCTTTGTTGATATTGATATTTTAACAAGTTCTATGGTGATGTGCAAGTTGGTGCTTGGTTCTTTGCAGTATCCAATATCTTCAGCAAGCCAGAGATCAGAGCTTGGTGCTCAAGTGTTGAATGATCACTGGGTCTCTGTAACATCAGGAAGTGAGGACTACTCTTTTAAACATATGCGTAGAAATCAGTTTGAAGAAAGTCTGTTTAGATGTGAAGACGATAGGTAAAATGTTTTTGTGGTGTACCACATTCCTTGTTTTTCCATGTTACTCCGTTTCTTTTTGGGAGCAAATAATTCGGAGTCTGTGTTCTGTTTTGTATTTTTTTTAGATTTGAGCTGGACATGTTGTTGGAATCTGTGAGCTCCACTACCAAGCGTGCAGAAGAATTGTTTAATGGCATAAACGAAAATAAAGTAGAAACCTCAATCCATATTGAAGACCACTTTACCGGTTTGTATTTGGAGCAGACTATGAATTAACATAATTTGCAGTTATTATTATAATTAATGTTATTCATATAATGTTACGGTGGTTGCTTTTGTTACTGCTATTTATTTTTGTTATTACTATTCCCTACCTGACTTTTATATTTCTTATTAGCTTGTTTTCTCTTCTCTGCTTTGCCTTTGCATTGCAGCTCTAAACTTAAGGTGTATAGAGCGGTTATATGGTGACCATGGTCTTGATGTGATGGAAATATTGCGGAAAAACCGAAGTCTTGCATTGCCTGTTATTTTAACTCGTCTGAAGCAGAAACAAGAGGAGTGGACTAGGTGTCGTACTGATTTTAACAAGGTTTGGGCTGAAATTTATGTGAAAAACCATTACAAATCACTAGATCATCGCAGCTTCTACTTCAAGCAACAAGAATCAAAGAACTTGAGCACAAAATGTAAGTTGAATTTCAATATTCAAATGGGTCAATTGTAAATGTTATGTTTACTGGTACTTTTCCCATTGGATCATTCACCAGTTTGTATACTTAAATCAAGATTTTGGTGAATGTTCACTATTACCATCAACAACAGAGTTATGGAAAGAAAATAACCTCTTTAGGATACAGCTATGCAGCTAAAAAACATAATTCTTTCCTGCTGTTTCAATCATTCTTTGCATTATGTGCACCTTGGGCATATTCTTCAACGGAACTTTTGATAGAAGGGGGAAGCGGGTGAGAATTTTTCGCCCTGTTGTGTTCAGTGAACTAATACGTTAATAGATAACTATTCTAGGGAAGTACTATTTTGGCAAAAATGTATTCAAATGTCACCCTTCTGTTCAGGAGCAGTTGTTAAGCTTGGCAAATTTTAATCTTGTAATAGTCACTTCTCTCTTTCTGTGCCCGTATCTAACCCAATTAATTGTTAGTACATTGTCATGTTCCTTCTTATCTATAAGTTCAACCATACATATAAAGCATTCTACACAGTTTACACTCTCACCTAACTATTACTCTTGAAACATTTCACTCAATTTTTTTCACCTGCTGCCAAAAGAAACCTCATGCTGAATTGAATAATTGATTACTAAAGACTGACTTGGTTGTGTTTGTTCTGGAATAATTAGGAGAGAGACAAATGTTTCTCAGGAGCTTTTAGTAAGCATGACTACAAGCTTACCTGATTACATTGATTATATCTGTGCATGGGTCAGCTTAGGGCATTTTAGTTTTGTGCCCAGGAACATGCAAAGAGTGTACTCTGTCAAAGGATGTGCACAAATAGTATCAGTTTTCGCTTTTCCACTCATTTATATGTGCATTAAACGATGTAATTAGGAAATGCAAATGAACTAGTAGACATTGTTTCTTTGGCTTCCCTTTTTTGTTTTCAACAATTTCTAATTGGTGGAATATTTGAAATAGAGCTTATACAATCTGACAGTTTATGCAAAAGTTTGTGTGATACTGCATGTGAAGAGCATTTCTTTAAAGATAAATCTGAAGCAATTTTCACTATGTTGTAACATGCGTTTTACGTCTTTTATATGGGTCCACATTATGCTCATTGATCTTTAAAATACAGCATTGGTGGTTGAGATCAAGGAGCTGAAAGAAAAACAGCAGAGAGAGGATGGTGTTCTTCTTGCTTTCGCCACTGGAAAAAGACAACCCTTGGTTCCGAATTTGAAATATAATTACCCAGATAAAAAAATTCATGAAGACTTGTATAAACTTGTCCAATATTCTTGTAAAGAGGTTTGCTCAACCAAAGAACAATTAAATAAAGTTATAAGACTTTGGACTAACTTCGTGGAACCAATGCTGGGTATTGTTTCTCATCCTGATGGCTCGGAGAGTTGTGAAGGTGAAGGGAAACCAAAGCATCCTCTCATGAATTGCACTTCATCAAGCATAGCAGAAAAGGATGGAAGTCCTAATGCTGTTCCTGCAATATCAACTTTTAAGCAAGCAAAATCACCTAGCAATGGAGATGAAAACATGTTGCAAGAACTAGGAAACCTTTGCAAGCTCAGTTTGAAAAGTTCAGATAAATTAGCTAAGGAAGATAGCTTATGTGAACTTGATCATGTTGGTAAGGAAGATGGAGCGCTTAATGTGCTTAGGCCAGAAAGAGAGCAGAAAGATAAAGTTGTAACTGACAGAGTATCTGGATTTAACATACAAGGAGTAGCAGATACCAAAACATCATTTATGATAGGATCAGAATGTGGTCATGAAAGGAACAGTGCTGGGGAGATAGCAGGTGTGTTTTGGATCAGCTGCACAATACCTATTCTCTTTTCTTGGTGTTCTGTTAATTCTGAGCTAGTTATCTGTGTTATCTTCTGATAATGTTGTGATACTGACATTAGTTAGAATTTCAAGGTTCAGGTTCAAATGTGTCTGTGCCAGGTGGTGATGCTATTGACCGTCAACTCAATGCTGGTATTGATGCTGGACCTTCTTCAGAGGTACGATAACTTTTATCAGTTTTGACAAATTCAAGACCCTGCATGCCATGCCTAGAGTAGATACAGTAATTGGTAATTGGTTCACATTATGCAACTTAGGGTTCTTCATTTTTGCATAATTTTTTCTGCCTCTTGTTCTATCTTCTTTTACAGTAGAGGTGAATTGTTGATTTTATTTCTTTGTTGGCATAGGGTGTGATTGTTGTAAAATCAGTTTTACCTGCAAATGAAGGAGTAAGGGATGGTGCTAAAAATGATAGATGTCATGAAGAATCCACTGGACCATCCAAAATTGAGAAGGAAGAAGGCGAGTTATCCCCTAATGGTGATTTTGAAGAGGATAATTTCGATGCCTATGGAGATACTGGCTTGCAGGCTATTGCCACGGGAAAGAATAGTGTTGGATGCATGCGGCATGGATCTGGAAATGATGAGGACTTACACACTCAGGATATCGTAGAAGGACATGATGCTGATGATGAGGATAGTGGGAATGTTTCTGAGGCTCGTGATGCTGCATCAAGCAGCGAGTCTGCTGGTGATGAGTGCTCCCGGGAAGAGCTTGAGGATGATGAAGTAGAACGTGATGATGCGAAAGCTGAGAGTGAAGGTGAAGCTGAGGGGATGGTTGATACACAGTATAATGGAGGAGATGCACCATTCCCAGAACACTCTCTCATGTCTGTTAAGCCCCTTGCAAAGCATGTTCCAACAGATTTAGTTAACGAGAAAAGGAGAGATTCCTGGGTTTTCTATGGAAATGATGATTTTTATGTGCTTTTCAGGCTTCATCAGGTATAGCAAGATTCACAATGCACATACAAAGAAATTTGTGTTTCTTTTGTAATTTTCTATTTTTGGTGATTTTAAAGTGCCTTTTATGGTTGTCTTTGAATTTGTAGATCCTCTATGACCGTATTTTATCAGCAAGAGTGAATTCATCTGGTGCTGAAATCAAATGGAGAACTTCTAAGGATGCTAGTTCTCCAGATCCTTATGCCAGGTCTTTAACATTTTCTTTTTGGTTGGTTTTGAATATTAAATGCATATTAACGCTCTATGTTTGTCTACTTCTGCAGATTTATGAGTGCACTATACAGTTTACTAGATGGATCTGTTGATAATGCGAAGTTTGAGGATGAGTGCAGAGCTATTATTGGAAATCAGTCATATGTGTTATTCACACTGGACAAGTTAATATATAAATTAGTCAAACAGGTTTGCTTACAGCAATTTCTTTCTCCATGTATTTATACAAGGTTTTCCTGAAAAGTTTGTAATTGTAGTTATCTTGTAGCTCCAAACTGTTGCAACTGATGAGATGGCTAGTAAGCTTCTTCAATTGTATGAATACGAAATATCCCGGAAATCTGAGAGCTTCAATGATTTGGTGTATTATGACAACATGCGGTTTTTCCTTCATGAGGAGAACATATATCGGTTGGAATTTGTAAGTCCTTTTTCCTTGCATTTGTGTGTGTATTATTTGAGGTGATTTTATTGGTGTATTATTTTGTCTGTAGTTCCCACTTGATTTGACCATTGATGATTTTTTGGGTCTCCACAGTCATCTGCTCCATCTGTTTTATCCACCCAGCTGATGGACAACGCAACTGAGAAATCTGAAGTGTTGGCAGTTTGCATGGATCCAACTTTTTCTGCATATTTGCATAATGATTATCTCTCTGTCCATCCTATAAAAATGGAGTCGCATGACATTACACTGCTGAGGTATTGACATTATGCTTCAGATATCCACGCTTACAAGGGTTTTTTTTTTGTTATTTATTATCAGCAATAGCTGTGCAAGACTGTTTATAAGTTCCATTAAAGTGCAAGCAGCATGTGTTAACGGCTTAGATTGCACTCCTTTATTCTCTGACTAAAGCTGTCTCGTTAGACACTTGAAACTACTTGATCTGTGCACTTCTCTATCAATAATAATAATAATAAAAAGGAATGAAAACTAAGAAAAGGAAAGGCAAAGACTTCTATTTATTAGTTGTCTTCAAATAGATTCTAGTGCAATAAATAAGTTTGATAAAAGCATCCTGCTGATCTGTATTCCCATCTCTACCATGGCTAGTTCAGCCATGTGTAATTGTTTGCAAGAGCCATCACATTTGGAAAGGAATGTCTCTTTCCTTTGTGTAGTTCTAGAATATGATATCCAAAAAAAAAAAAAGTTTTAGAATATGATGGCTAGAAAGGATTTTGAAATCAATTGATTAGGTATATGACTCTTTTATCTGCAGAAACAAGCGGAAATATGCTGGCCTAGATGAATTTTCTGCCTTAAGCATGGCCATGGAAGGCGTTAAAATGTTCAATGGTTTGGAGTGTAAGGTTGCCTGCAATTCATGCAAGGTATCTTCTTTTTTCTGTGCAAATTATCATTGTTTTACATTCTTGCAAGGTTTCTTCCTTTTTTTCTACATTCATGTCTGCTTCAACACCAGTCAAGAAACCTGCACATTGCTTGGATTTTCATTTAATTCTGGGCTAGCATTACCCTAAAACTTAAAAATCAAGACCTAGATAATTTTCCAGCAAATCTTGAAATTACATAACCCCCACCCCCCAAAAAAAAAAAAAAAAAAAAAAATTCTTAAAAAAACTCACAAAAAAAGTAATTATGCTTCTTTTGTTGCCTGCATCAACATGCTTAGTAATTGATGTGGCATTTTTTTTAATCAAAGTGAAGCCTCTTAGCATATTTAATCAGAAAATTGCCATTATTGAATCAAGTATATAGAACCTGTTCACAATTCCTTACATTAATTAAGAACATAAATTTCTTAAAATTGTTTGTATATAAAGCATTTTCCTCTTCATTTTAAATTATAAGCTATGTTTGCTCTATCCTAGTTATATGAGTGTTTGGTGTGGGTATGCATCTAGCTGTTGATCCTTTCAAATCCTATATTGTAGTATACCTGAACTTGGTTTGAAAGAATCCAAATTTCGGTAAGGGC
>Ga0307517_10010692_pt1 | contig 12808 bp, 12 predicted proteins | sample 23_EM_MG_FD_194515 | JGI IMG/M metagenome (GOLD analysis project Ga0307517, IMG submission 194515) | Populus trichocarpa ectomycorrhiza microbial communities from riparian zone in the Pacific Northwest, United States - 23_EM | ecosystem: Host-associated > Plants > Roots > Unclassified | place...
CTTTTAAAGAGAAAGGGAAAGCTTTCAACTTAACCTGTTCTTCATCAACTCCATTCGGTTTCATGCCAACGCAAACCATATGGAATTCCTTGAGATGAGTATGAGGATCTTCTCCTGCAAGACCATTAAATGTTGGTAACAAATGTATAAAACCAGATTTGAGCTTAAAGTTTACATTATTGTCAATGTTTATGCACAATGGTTGATTTTCCACGTTAGGAGCAGCAAGCTCCTTGAGTGTTTGTTGTCGTGCAATAGACATGGTGTTGAGGCGAGCTTCCTTTCTTAACCTGCGTAAAGTACTTTCTATTTCAAGATCAACCTGCACTTGAATTTGATTAGTAGAACGGGTCACAGGCATAAATTGCTAAGAAAACTCAAAATAAAGCAACCACACAAGAGATCGAAAACAATGCAAATTGTACGAAAACCCTACGGTAGAAAAATAAAACTGCCTAAAAACACTAGAAAACAGCGGAATTTGGCCTCAATAGGGTGGGGCTAGTAATTTATCACTAGTCCTGTTCAGAACGTCGTTTCCCTTCAGGAAACAAAAGGCCGATACCTAATTCCACAAGAAACAGCAGCAGAAGAAGGCTGCAACAGAGGAGTATTGTTTGGGTTGAAAAGGACGTGGCCACCATCTGTGGGCTGTGGCCACAGCAAAACAAAGGCAGAGGAGGAAGCTGGAGGCTGGGATAAGGAGTCCATTGCAGAAGGGAGAGGAAATGTTTTAATTTATTTACGGCTCTGATACCAAGTTGAGAATAATAGAATGGCTTGAGTTGTATCTTAGACAACCTTTCTATGTGTGTGTGTGTGTGTGTGTGTGTGTGTGTGTGGCAGTACACGGCAGTAACTGTAGGAATCACAACATTGGAATAATCCTACAGTAATCCATATACATATATATACATACTATACATTCTATAATATTCTTTTTTTTATGGTACCAGTATCATACTCGGAGATTTGGTTTGCCTCCAATGTTGTTTTCTTTTTGCTTTCTTTCTTTTTCTCTCTCCTCCTAATTACAGCACCACTAGTATCATAAAAAAAAGTCTCGATAAGATAAATTCAACAACATCAATGAAGATCACCAACGGTGACCCAAATGGGCCACCAGCCATCTCTAGATGGCAAGTGTGACACACTCAGGTTACTATTTGTGACCTTTCTTGGCGTCGTTAGATTTATCTTACTGATATTTTTTTTTATGAAGCCAATGGTATTGTAATCGAAGCTTTGTTATGCCTCCGAGGTCTCTTTCATTATTTTTTCTCTCTCTCCTCTCTCCTCATGGACAACCCATTTCACATTTTTTAAAAATGTTATGATTCTGAATGGTGACAAGTTTAAATGTTACTTTTTACAATTGCGACATATATAAACTGTGTTATTTCGTTATTTTTAAAAAAATTATGTTATTTCTCTAATACTTTTTTAAAAAAAAATATGCCAATTGACAAAAATAACCTAATGTTAGGTGTACAAAGATGGTAGCTAGTAGATGATGCCTACTGCATTAGTTATAGGGACCGGAAATGAACGGGTTTGGCCTAGAGCTTTTACTGATGCCAGCTCAAAAACAATTTCCAATTTTGAGAAGCATAAGCGTGTGTATGTGTGTGTGTGTGTGTGTGTGTGTGTGTATATATATATATATATCTTTCAAAATTTTAGATAAAACAACTGCATTAACAGGTCATAGTTAGATATGGGACCTCGTTTTTTTCCAATTGATGTGATGTTTTCGATGATTTAGGCGCGTGGTCTGATGTGAATTGGATAAGACTTCAGATAAGGAAAAGTCAACAATTACGCAAACAAAATTTAATATGGATGTTTGAATGCTATTCACTGAGACAATAAGATAATGGAGAATTTAATGCTATTAGTAAAACATAAAGAAAATAGAAAAACTGGAAATATAACGAAGAATTAACATGCTTGGTCTTGAGTTCTTTTTGTTTTAGGATTTTTTATATTTCAGTGTATGTTTGAATTCATGATTAAGTCCAATTTCTTCTGCAAACTATTGGGTACGTTTTAAACATAGTTTAAGGAGTTTTATTGTCTTGTAGCTGCTGTTGGAGACGGATTCTTGGCCAGGGATATAACATTTCAAAATTCAGCAGGACCCTCAAAACACCAAGCTGTTGCAATTCGTGTGGGATCAGACCTCTCAGCATTCTATAGGTGTAACATGATAGCATACCAGGATACCCTCTATGTACATTCACTTCGCCAATTCTATGTTAGTTGCATCATAATTGGCTCGGTAGATTTTATATTTGGTAACGCAGCAGTTGTATTCCAAGACTGTGACATACATGCCCGTCGCCCCAATCCAGGCCAAAAGAATATGGTTACAGCACAAGGCCGCAATGACCCTAATGAAAACACAGGCATAGTGATCCAAAAATGCAGGATTGGTGCAACTCAAGATTTGCTAGCCGCAAAGAGCAGTTTCCGTTCATATTTAGGCAGACCATGGAAGTTGTACTCGAGGACTATCGTAATGCAGACAGAGATAAGCGATATTATAGACCCTGCAGGTTGGTTTGAGTGGGATGGTGACTTTGCTCTTGATACATTGGTCTATAGAGAGTATCAGAATACTGGACCAGGAGCTAACACTGCCAATAGGGTGAATTGGAAAGGTTTCAAGGTGGTTACTAGTGCGATTGAGGTACAGCCCTTTATTGCTAGAAATTTCATTAGAGGGGCTAGTTGGTTGCCTTCCACTGGTTTTCCTTACTCTCTTGATCTTTAATTTCAAAGCTCGATTTATATATTTATCTTAAGTTGCTTGTATCTTGTGCTTGTTGTACTAGAATCAAGTTCTTGTTGGAAGATAAACTTTATTTCTAGAATCTAATAATGGTGCATGTATATATTTAATTAAATTCATGCATTATCCACATAAGTACTTTGTATTTGGTCTGGTGTTTGTATTAATATAGTTCATATTATTTGGTCTTGAAGGGGAAAAAAGGGTTTGAGTCATACATGATGTGTCGGTCTTGAAGGGAAAAAAAGGGTTTGAGTCATACATGATGTGTCAACTCAATCCATATTAATATTGTTTATTTTACTAAGGAAATATAAAGAAAAATGATAAAAAGTTATGTCTTATTATAGTGTTGTAATCTCTACATTAACTATTATACATTACCCTATATATATATATATATATAGAAAAGGTTGGCTAACTAATATGTTAAACCTCTTATTATTCTCAACTTGATATTAGTGCCCTAACAATTTAAAACTCTTTTTCCTTCTCTCCAATAGACTCTTATCCTCAACCACCAATGTAGACTTCCTCTTCCTCGTTTGCTATGGAGGCTTTCCCTGCTTCTATCGTGCTTCTGCAGAACTTGTTATCTTCCTCTGTTCTGCATTATTCTCCTGTTGTTGTTGGCCGAAATCTTGCCACCATGGATGTTTCAAATTTGCAGACTTCCTATGTTGTTGTTGTTGCCGTTGATATTGCTTTCGTGGATGCTATTGTTCCACTCTCCAATACTCATCAAGTTATTTCTCTGAAACTTACAAACAAAAATTATTTGTATTAGTGAATGCAGATGAAGTCATATCTCCTTGGACAAGGTGTTTTCCACTTTGTTGATGGCTCCTTCTCGTGTCCTTCTCCTCATGTGGTTATTGTTGATGATATTTCTCTTCAGGTTGATCATTCTTTTCTTCATTGGAAACAGCAGGACCAACTTATTCTAAGTGCACTACTTTCTTCTCTTTCAATGGATGTTCTTTATCTTGTTGTTGATTGTCAAACCTCATACTATGTTTGGCATACTCTTGAGCAAGCTCTCGCCTTTTCGTCTAATTCTCATATTATGCAACTTCATGGTTCCTTTCAAGATCTTCGAAAAGGTGATGATTCGGTCACTATGTTTATGGAAAAAGCAAAGGCATTATTTGATGAATTAGCTGTTGTTGGCCTGCCAGTTTCACTAGAGGACTTTAATTTGTATGTGTTTTGTGGTCTTCAGGGTGAGTTCAAAGACTTGGTAACAAGCCTCGTGACTAAAGCAGAACCTCTTTCGTATGTAGATCTTCATAGTTATCTCCTAACTCATGAGTTTCTTCACAAGACCTCCTTTTAATATATGGGTGTTGTTGTCGTCAACGCTCCTTTACTGCCCATGCCAAACCAGCTCCCTTCAGCTCTTATTGCCCAATGTCAATCTTTTGGTTCTTTTGGTAAAGGCAAAGGATATTTTCATGGAGGGTGGCATCCCAATTCTAGCAATGGTAAAGGACACATGTCTGATTTTTACAGCTTCAATGGGTCTTCCAACAATGACTGGAGGCAGGGAAATTGGCAATGAAATTGGGGGCATCATGGCTCTTCATAGTGGTCTAATGTTCGGTGCCAATTATGTCAAGTCTTTAACCACTCAGCCCTTTAATATGTTCAACTTCAAAGCCATAGCTAACAGCCTAGTGCAAATCTGGCGCTAAGCAATATTTTCTCAACAGGTTCTGTCGATTGGTTTCCTGACACTAGCGCTAATCAACACGTCACACTTGATCTTGCAAATCTGATAGCGTCCGAACCATATCTCGGTAATGATCACTTGCATGTTGGTGATGGTAAGAGACTTCACATATCTAATAGTGGTCATATTAAGTTACATACACCACATTGTACCTTCACTTTGTCTAAAGTTCTTTATGTCCCACATATTCAAAAACCTTTGCTTTTTGTTCAGAAATTTTATCTTGATAACAGTGTTTAATTTGAATTTCACCCATTTGTGTTTTATATCAAGGATCTCAACCCCGAGACACTACTCTTTTTCAATCATAGTAAAGATGGTCTCTATGTTTTGTTCGAGTCTTCTGTCATGTCAATTCCTTAAGCTTATTGGTCTCCTTGCATATCTGCTTCTACTAATCTATGTCATCGTCGACTGGGTCATCCTACCTTTTATATTTTTAATTTTTTAGTCTCAAAAAATAAGATTGCTTGTAGCTCTAAACACCTTAATTTTCAGTGTCAAGCTTGTCTATTAGAAAAATCATCGTGTCTGTCTTTAGGACCTACGGATCATAAAACTTTTGCTCCACTTAAATTAACTTTTAGTGATGTTTGGGGTCCTGCTCCTCTCTTTTGATATGATGATTTTCACTATTTTGTTATTTTTTTAATGCGCATACAAAATATATGTGGTATTATCCTCTTGTTACGAAGTCTAATGTTTTCTCTGTTTTTCATCAATTTTAAACTCTCGTTGAGTATCAATTTTTGCTAAAAATTAAATCTATTCAAATTGATTTGGTTGGTCAATACCGCAAGTTATCCACTTTCTTTCATACTATTGGTATTCATCATCGTTTGATTTGTCCTTATACTCATGAACAAAATGGAACAATTGAACATTGTCATATGCATATTGTGGAAACTAGTCTTACTCTTTTAAGACAGTGTAAAGCACCTTTAAGATTTTGAAATTATGCTTTTGAAACCTCATTTTATCTTATCAATTGAATGCTTACTCTTGTCCTAGATAATAGATCTCCTAATGATTGTCTTTTTTAACAGTCTCCTGATTATCATTTTTTACGTACATTTGGGTGTCGTTGTTTACCGTTTTTGCATCCCTATTATAATCATAAATTAGATTTTCATTCATCTCCATATGTGTTTTTAGGCTATAGCTTTTCTCATCTTGGTTATCGTTCTCTTGACATCGTATTTCAATGCATTTATATCTCTCGTCATGTCTGTTTTGATGAACATGTTTTTTCTTTTAACATATCTAAATAGATTGCACAATCCACCTCTCACTCTCCATCCAACCCTACTCTTCTACCTAATCTCCTCCTCTCCCCGCTGTTTCACTCTCATATACTTGCCACCTCTTAGCCTGTCAACTAGCATGCCCCTCCCTCTCATACACCTGTTTCTGCTCACCCGTAACAACCCGACAATTCCCCTCATCCATCACCACATGCATGTTTATCTAACAATCATATTGTAGGTACAGATACAGGTTTGGCCCCCTCTGCTTTACAGTGTATTAGATCTATTATTATTGGTTCTCTCGATTGTCTTACTATTGTTTCCCCATTGTCTGTCAGTTATGCCTCTGCTGCGAGCTCTGCCTCTGTTTCTACTGATGGGCTAAGTTTAGTTGTTGACCTGTCCTCTTATTCATTACAGTAAGATCCTCATTCGCATTCACCTCTACATGCATTGATGCCTATAGTTAGTAAGCATCCTATGGTTCTTCATTCGCGGCAGCCAAAGACAACCAATCTGACTGTTTTTTCCGCCACCACTAACACTCATACCTCTCTAGTTGTTTTGCCTCCTGCCTATGAACCACTTACCTTATTTGATGTTGATAAGTATGACACTTGGCGCGATGCTATGAAGGCTGAAATTCAAGTGTTGCATTCCAATGACACTTGGTCCTTGATTCCTTTTCATCCTTCGATGAATGTTGTTGGTTGTCATTGGGTATATAAGATTAAGCATCATCTTAATGGCAGCATTAAACGCTATAAGACTCAATTGGTTGCTTGAGGCTTTAGTCAACAGGAAGGTATTGATTACTTTAAGACTTTCAGTCCTATTATTAAGCATGCCACTATTCAGTTAATTTTCACAGTTGTGGTGTCTTGTGGTTGGAAAATTAATCAACTTGATATTCATAATATCTTTCTCAATGGGACACTTGACGAAAAGGTCTTCAAACAGTAACCTTCAAGTTTTTTTGACTCTATTCTCCTTTCTCATGTATGTCGATTGCATAAATCCTTATGTGGCTTGAAACAAGCTCCTCGAGCATGGTACACTCGACTTAGTGATTATCTCGTCTCTATTGGCTTTCATGCTTCAAATGTTGACACTTAATTGTTCATTTTATCTGTGGGTAATGATATTTTTTTATCTTCTAGTCTATGTTGATGATATCATGTTAACTAGAAGCAACCCAGTCTCACTTGACATATTAATTCAATTGTTGAGCTCAAAGTTTAAGTTTCGGGATTTAGGAACTATTCATTATTGTTTGGGCATTAAGGTTCATCCCTACTCCTATGGATCTCATGCTACGACAAGATAAGTATGTTCTTGACATTTTGCACCAGGCAGGTATGTCCTCTTACAAGCCTGTTGATACTCTTATTTCTACATCAAAGGTTACTAATGTATCAGGTTGTTTGTTCTTTAATCCTACATGTTTTCAGAAAATTTTTGGTACTCTTCAGTACCTCACCTTTACGAGATTAGACATTTATTTTGCTATAAACAAAGTCTATTAGTATATGCATGCTCTTGCATATTCATATTGGGTTGTCGTTAAACGTATTCTACGTTATCTTAAGGGTACGACCTCCTTTGGTCTTCATATCACACGTATCTCTTCTTTTTCCTTGCATGGTTTTACAGGTGCTGATTGGGCTAGTAGTGTTGATGATCATAAATGTTCGGGTAGCTATCTTGTTTTCTTTGGCCATACACCGATTTCTTGGAAGTCCAGGAAACAACACACTGTTGCTCAATCTTCTATCGAGACTGAGTATAAAGGCTTAGCTGATGGTACTTCTGAGGTCATATGGCTTCAATATTTATTTTTAGATTTGCAAATTACTCCTTCAGTGCCTACAATTTGATGTGATAATCTAGGTGCTACTTACTTGTTTGTTAAATCTATCTTTTATGCTCGTACTAAACATGTTGAGGTTGATTATCATTTTTTCCGTGATAGAGTTGCTACAAAAGCCATTTAAATTCGCTTTATTTCTTTTAAGGATCAGCTTGCAGATGTTCTCACAAAACCTCTCTTCGCTTCCTCCTTAACTGCTCTTCAGTTTAAACTTCAAGTAGAATCTCCGTCCTCAGTTTAAGAGGGCATATTATAGTATTGTAATCTCTATATTAACTATTGTACATTGCTCTACATGTGTGTGTGTGTTGTGTGTGTGCGCGCGCAATTCTTTTCATGCTTCTCTTAATTTTTGATAACTGATAAATGGTCATGTTAAATTTTGTGCTTCAATGAAAATAAGTGTAGAGTCTAATGTTAAAAGAAAGTCTACCTTCACTGAAAATTATTTTCAATATTGTGGGTGTTGGGAGAACTTGGAAACGTGTTCCATGTATATCAATATTTTCAACGTGCTCTATGTAAAAATAAAATAAAAACATGGATTCTGGATGCTTGCTTTGTTTTGCTGAAACAAAAACTCTTGCATGGATATTTTTATATGGCAAAATTGTTTTAACAAAGACAAGCCCAGCAAAGTGGTGCATGACACTTGTTTCGTTTAGGTGACAAGCGATCGATTTCTTCTGTCAGAATCAGATAACATTTCGTCAAATAAAACGTCATCAATGTTGCTTTCGAGGAGAATCAAACCTGGGGGATTTTAAGTAAAATACACCAGCCCCTTGCAACTAGACTGTCGCTCGACATTTTCTTATAAATAGCGTGAATAAAAATATGATTATTATTTAAATAATTTTTTATTTAAAAATATATTAAAATAATAATTTTTTTATTTTTTAAAATTATTTTTAACATTAACATATCAAAACAAAATATAAAAAAATATAATTTAAAAAAAAAATTTAATTTTTAAAAAAACACGGTTTCAACCACGTTTTTAAAATTTATCAAATATTCATTATATTTAAAGATAAGTGAAGTTTGAAAAAAAAAAAAAAAAAAGAGTTAGCCGGGCACTGAACCTGAGACATTAATAACTGTTAAATGGATCATTACAATTTGAATTTGGAAGGCTTAAGAGAACAGGAAGGAGACATTAATAATGACATAAAAACCTAGCTTTGTGAATAGTGGTCTGAAGACTAAATCATGTCCCTTAAGCACTATATGCTCGTATGTGAGATTTCTTTTATGACTTGATTAAATCTTTTATTGGCTGTGGTGTGTGTCTTTCATGATTGTGGCTTAGTGTCTGTTTGGAAGTGTGGTTATGGTTATTTTTTAAAGTGTTTTTCATGCTGAAATATATTAAAATAATATTTTTTTTATTTTTTAAAAATTATTTTTGAAATCAACGCATCCAAACGATCAAAAACATACAAAAAAATTAATTTAAAAAATAAAAAAAATTTAAAAACACGAGTTGGCCTGCATTTCTAAAAGAGCCTTAATCCATTTCTTCATTCCTTATATAGATCTTTTAAAAGAACTATATATCTTGTCACAGGTTATGTCCCCTCTCAAATTGCTTCGCTCATTCTCTTTATTCTCCCTTTCTTTTTCAAAGTCAAATTTGCATTTGGTTGAAACTTGATAACAATTCTCATCTTATATCTTGTCATGTTTTTCGACATTCCTTACATTATCATACGACAATCCTCACTCTCTCTTTTTATTTTCAAAGAAAAAATGACAATAAATTTAACCCCTTTTTAGTATTTTAAAAAAAAAAAACAATAAAACTCCACTAGTAAATTTTAGGTCTTGAAACTAGTTTGCAAATTCCATATTAAAAGGCCTGTCAAGTTGATATTCTATATTTTTAAAAAAATATTTTTATTTTATTCAAAATATCACTTCAAATGATTCGGATATTTGAGCCATTACTTTGAATATTAAAGAGAAATAGTTATTTTTTATTTATTTATATTGTTGTAAGGATTCTTAGCCTGAAATTGTTTTGTTATCCATTTATAGAATTTAAAGTATATAGACTCTACATGGCCTTAAAAACTAGGAGGTGTAGCACTTTTCATTTTCAAAGAAATAAACATCTAAACCCAATAATCATCAAAACATGAGTATTGATGTTTTAAAAGACTTATATGTTTAGATTAAAAAAAAGGATATGGTTTTTCCTTTATTAAGATGAGGAGCGACCAAAACCAGAAATTTAAATCAAAAGTGAATTTTAAAATGCACACTTAAATGGTAAACAAATCCAAAATAGGGTCATTGTCAAAATTGAAGTCCAATAAAGGACTTCATATCGCTATATTCCATTCTAAGTAGATAAACTCATAATGGTCATTGATTAGACAAGGCTGGAGCATCTAAATTTCATTCATCAAATAAGTAAATATTGGATACTATAGGATCGATGAACATTAGCAAGACATTATCTATGGGTCTTTCCTAGGATTTGGTACTAGGAACCCAAACATAAACCCATTAATTATTCATTAGAAAAGTTTGATAAACTATTAGTCATATGATCAGGAGTCACCAGCTATAGACATGTCAGTTCACCAAGGATTGTCATAAGATAATAACTGGGAGTGGCAATAATGAACCATTATAGTAGACATACTATAACCCATATATATAGACTAGTGGTAGATTAGGCATAGCAAACTATTTGGGATAAAAAAACAAAACAAAAGTAACAATGCAGCTTACCTTAGGTAGGATGCTTTAGGATTAAATATCTTCTCTTTGGCATAACTAATCTCTTACTTTAGAACTCTACATACTACTTAAAGTTTTCTAACGACCATAATAATAAGTAGCGACTCCTTTTTAACAAAAGACTTTTTTCCTTCTAGAACAAAAAGTCATTTCCTCTTTTCAAGGAAAAAAGGTGTGGTTGCTGCAATATAGGGTATAACATAAAGGCTGCTAAATTCCACAAGCTGATAGAGCATAATGAATATAATGTGATTAATCAATTAAAGAAGACACTAGTTAGGATCTCATTTTTTTCACTGATCTTGAGCTTAAAACCACACTGTAAAGCTTTGGAGAAGGTCTTGAATGAGTCCTATATTCTTTAAGACATTACTTTTGAATCCATAAAGCTTTTGGTAGGCAAGATTAAGGCCACCAATTACTTGTACTTTATATAAGATGAGTTAGGTTTAAAAGGTACGGGGTATAACAAGGCATTGCACATCACAATCAAATACAAGGACTATATAATCATCAAGGCCTTGAATGATAAAGGATCAACTCTTTAAGTTCTCCCAAAATATTTACTTGAAAGGATAGTAGTGGATGCATCTTATTTGAGACCTAGCAAGATGATGGCTTTAGCCTATGACAACACACTAAGGCAAGTTATTGGTGATATCAACATTGTTTCAGAGATCATACCTTAGCAATTCCAAGTTATTTTACAAATGATAGACATTTAACCAAGCTATAATATGTTATTGGAAAGACCTTGGATCTATTCGGCAAGAGTTGTCACTTTTTTTCTTTTTCTTTTTTGCATCAAAGGCTTAAATATATTGCAAATGAAAGATTTATTATCATAAAGGCTAAACAAACCATTATAATAATGAAGAATATAGTGGTGCCATACATTGAATTAGAAGGTGTTAAAAATGGAGATCTACATACTTTAATGCTGTCGATGCATACCTATTTATAGAGAACATGATAAAAAGGAGTCTTGCATTATCAAAAGTTGTTAAAATTGCCATAAAGTACATGGTTAAGTAGGACATATAGCCGAGTCTTATCTTAGAGGATGAGTTATATTCATTATAAAATTCAAATCTTTCCTCGTTAATAGGAATATACTTATTATCTTCTTCATCCTCCTTATGTTCCTCATTTACACCTTAAGTGTCAACATCATTTCTATCACCAACAATATTAATAAAAGAAATACACACATCAACACTACCAATGCAAAAATCATTATCATCATTATCATCTATATCCATATCTTTTTCTCCAACAAATAATACCATTTTATTGTTATTATTTCCTTTATTATCATCATCATATATTGCAAAATATTTGGTTCCAAATGTCCTATCATTGTTGGCTTTGCTTTAATAACACTTTGGCATTCTTAATGTTAAAAGAGTAGTAGCAAGATCATCATCAATATATAGATGAATCTTATTTCCACCTTCATTCATACTAAATATATGTAATGTTGAGGCATCATTAATAATTGTATTCTCACTATCATCCCTTATCTAAATTCCCTTGAAGTTTATATCAAAAACTTGTTTGCATATATAACCTCTCGAACAAAAAGGAAAAGATCATTCAACTAAATCTTTGTTATTTATTCTCCACTTTCGACACGAATGCAATGAAAGCAAGTCAGTTGAGTTGGAAGTGAGATTTTGGTCTGAATTCCAGCTAACTCATAAGTAAACTTGTCTTTTGCCATCCCTCATACAGCATATAAACGGATCTTCACTAAAATCAGCTTTATTGGTTAATGGATATTGCCCTTCACTCTATTATGAGAACAAAGAAAGGCACATAATCTCTTTGTAGTTTTGTTCATCACCTTTTGGTATGAGCCTGCCAATTAGTTAACCATAGGCATATTTTAGTTCATGGATGTAGGTGTTGTCTTACCTATGGTACTCTACGGGCTCAATGTTGATGGATTTGATACTGATGACAATTTTAATAGTGGTGATGACTTTGGTAATGATGACTGGTACGATTTTGTTTCTTTGATATTGGTCATAAATTTAGCTCTAGTTATGGCAGTTGAATTTTTTCTACTTTTGAAATTAGCATTTAAGATTTGAGCTAATTTTATGGCTTGTGGTTAAAGCAGAATAAGATGGGGATCATCATACATCCGGATTACCAGCCTTAGAGCATCTCCAATGGGAAATGCTATATTAAAGAGCCAAATGGAGAAAATGATTTTTGGAATAGTGTAAATATAGTTTTTTTGATTATATACATTCCAATGGTAAAAAGCTGTTTAGAAAACCCAATTATATTTTAATATATTTCATGTTAAATTAATTTTAATATAATTATATAACTAATTTAGATATTTTATATATAGTATAATTATGATGTTATTAATTATATAATTAATATGAGTAATTTATAAA
>Ga0307517_10010693_pt1 | contig 12808 bp, 13 predicted proteins | sample 23_EM_MG_FD_194515 | JGI IMG/M metagenome (GOLD analysis project Ga0307517, IMG submission 194515) | Populus trichocarpa ectomycorrhiza microbial communities from riparian zone in the Pacific Northwest, United States - 23_EM | ecosystem: Host-associated > Plants > Roots > Unclassified | place...
GCGACGGTACGGGCTTCCAGGGCCATGTTGTAAACCTTCCGCACGCATCCGAACGTGCGCGACAGCTCAGCTGCCTGCGCATCGGTCGGGTAGAAGCGGTACTTGAACGCCCGCTTCACGTGAGTGATCATAGTTCACAAACTACCACATCAGCTTGTGACCAGTGCGGTATCGCATGGACTCCGATCCGCCCTGACGGCGAATCGGCTCTCTCTGCCCTGCAAGGCGTTTAGCTGTCGGCCCGTCCGGCGGCCAGCGTGTTGTCTGCCGCGTTCTCGTCGCGGTCGTGGATGGTCCCGCACCCCTTGCAGGTCCATTCCCGGACGTGCAAGGGTTTGGACCCGTCCTTGGCGCCGCACACGGAGCACACCTGAGCAGTCGGCTCGAACCCGGCCGATCTTCCCCGTCCGCATTCCGGACGCCCTCCCGCGCGTTCCGGCGGCTCCCACCCGTATTAGAGTCGCCGCATGCTCGACGCGCTCACCCTCACCGTCTCGGTCGCGGCGCTGCTGCTGGCCGCCTGGTGCGGTTTCGCCGCCTTCCGGGACCAGTCCACCAAGGACTGGCACTTCATCGGCATGGCGGTCGTGTCGGTTCTGGCCCTGGTCCAGCTCGTGGTGGGCGTGGTCAAGCTCGCAGGCGGCGAGAAGCCGGACGACGGGACTGTGATCTTCGTCGCGTATCTGCTCGGGGCGGTCTCCACGATCCCGGCGGCGGGCTTCATGTCGCTGACCGAGCGCACCCGCTGGGGCTCGGCGATCGTCGCGGCGGGCGGCGTGATCCTGGCCGTACTGGAAGTGCGGCTGTACGACATCTGGGGAGGCATCAGTGTCTGACACGCGCTCTGACACGGGCATCGGCCGGGGGCCCGGGCGGCTGCTGCTGTCGCTCTACGGGGTGTTCACGGTGGCCGCCCTGTCGCGGGCGATCGTGCAGATCAGCATGCAGTTCGACGAGGCGCCGCTGGCGTACGTCCTGTCGTTGCTGGCGGGAATCCTCTACACCGTGATCACGGTCGCCCTGTGGCGCGGCGGCGAGACCGCGCGCCGGGTGGCGCTGGTGAGCTGCACGGTGGAGCTGATCGGCGTGCTCGCCGTCGGGACGCTGACCGTCCTGGACTCAGCCGCCTTCCCCGACCAGACGGTGTGGTCGGACTACGGGATCGGCTATCTCTTCCTGCCGGTGATCGTCCCGGTCACCGGCCTGCTGTGGCTGCGCCGGTCGGCGCAGCCACAGCACGAAGAAGCCTGATCACGCACTCGCGGCGTAGGTCTCCGCTATCGCGGGCTTTTCCATGTGGACCAGGCTCAGCCGGCGGGTGACCTGCTCGGTGGCGCCGATCTGCGCGTAGCCGAGCTTGCGGTAGAGCCGCAGGTTGAACTCGCTGCGGTGGCCGGTGAAGAGCCGGTAGCGCTTGGCCTCGCAGCCCGCGGCGAGGCGCTCCTCGATCGCGCGCAGCAGACGGCCGCCGAGGCCGTGGCGCTGCATGCGCGGGTGGACGATCAGTTTCGCGATCCGCGCGGTGCCGTCGTCGTCGACGACGCCGCGTACGGAGCCGACGACCTCCTCGCCCAGTCTGGCCACCAGCACGGTGCCCTCGGCGAGCTCCGCACGCAGCGCGTCGAGGGTCTGGGTGAGCGGTTCGATGCTGTAGTCCCCGTAGAGCTCCGCCTCGCTCTGGTAGGCGAGGTACTGGAGTTTGAGGATGTTCTCGGCGTCGCCGTCGACCGCCGTAGAGATGGTCACGCTCATGCCCATGTGCGCAGGCCTCCCCTTCGAGTCCGCCCGGACGCGGGAGGGTGAGGGTTGCGCCCGGAACGTGTGCCCTGAATGAAGCCGGCGCGGGTGCGCGCCGGCTCCGTGGCGCCGGTTGTTTACGGTGCCTTACCCGTGCCCGCACTGGTTCGAACCCGGGTGTTCAGGATCGTACGCAGGCAGCCCAGGCAGCGGGAACGGAGCGGACCCAGGCTTCCCTGTGAGATACCCAACTCGCGGGCGATCTCCGGATAGGTGGGATCGGCCCGGGAGATGAGGGCGGACACCAGCTCGGGGCAGCGGCCGGGCAGCCGGGCCGCGGCGGCGCGCAGGGTGTTGCGCTGCTCGGCGTCGATCAGTTCCTGCTCGGCGGTCGGCGCGGCATGCGCAGGAAGCGTATGGGTCTCGCGGCGCAGCCTGCGCAGGGCGGGCCGCGCCTCGGCCCGGACCGCGATGCGCAGCCAGCGCGCGGGATCGGCCGGGGGCTCGGGCAGTTCCAGGAGCCGCAGCCAGACGCCCTGTTCGAGGTCGGCGGCCTCGATGCCGCCGGGGACGGCTTCGGCGGCGGCCTCGGCGGCGAGGAGCGGGCGCAGGCGGGCGAGGTCGATTTCGGGCGTCCTGGGCGTGATGGGCGTCATGCCGTACGGGACACGGCCACCGCGCCGGGTGGTTGCCCTACGGAGCGGCAACCACCCGGACGCGGGGTGCCGTCATCGCCCGTTGACGAAGTCCTCGCGGGCGAGGAAGGCGGTGTCGGCGTTGTCGGAGAAGATGCCGTCGATGCCCTGCTCGAAGTAGACCTTGAAGGCCCCGAAGGCGTCGCCGTAGGCGTTGGGGTCGGTGCCGGTGCGGAAGTCCGCAGGCAGGAACTGGTTCTCGTTGCGCATGGTGTACGGGTGCAGGATCAGCCCGGCGGCGTGCGCGTCGGCCACCAGGGTGGTGGGCGTGGTGAGCTTGCCGGCCGCGTCGCGCGGGATGATCAGCAGCAGCGTCGGGCCGATGCCCTGGGCGAAGCCCGCGAGCCACTTCAGGCCGGCCGGGGTGACGAGGTCGGCGACGGTGCGGGGGTCGCCGGCCGCCACGAAGTCGTACGGACGGGTGGTCGCCGCGTCCAGCAGCGCGACCTTGGGCGCGGCCACGCCGAGCTTCTTGAGCCTCTGCAGGCTGCTGGGCTCGAAGGACTGCAGGAACTGCGGGGCGTGCGCGGTGTGGCGGCCGTACTTGCGCAGCAGCTTGTACAGCGGCTCCTCCAGGCCGAGGCCGATGGAGCGGAAGTAGGTGGGGTGCTTGGTCTCGGTGTGCAGCCAGACCGCCTTGCCGCGCTTGCGGCCCTGCTCGTCGGCCCACTTGAGGACCTCTTCGAAGGTGGGGATCTCCCAGCGGCCGTCGTAGATCGTGTTGCGCTGCCGGACGGCGGGCAGCCGCTCCACCGCGCGCAGCGTCTTCAGCTCGGCGAGGGTGAAGTCCTCGGTGAACCAGCCGGTGGTGGCGATGCCGTCGATGGTCTTGGTGGTCTTGCGGCCGGCGAACTCCGGGTGGCTCGCGACATCCGTCGTGCCGCCGATCTCCGGCTCGTGGCGTACGACCAGATGGCCGTCCTTCGTCGGGACGAGATCCTGCTCCACGACATCCGCGCCGATGTCCAGCGCGAACTGGTACGAGCCGAAGGTGTGCTCCGGGCGGTAGCCGCTGGAGCCCCGGTGGCCGATGACGGCCGGCACGGGCAGCTTGCGCACGGGCGCCTTCCCGTTCTCGTGCGCGCTCGCCGTGCCCGGCAGCGCGACCACGCCGAGGGCGGCCGCACCCGCGATAAGGCTTCTGCGGCCAGGGCCCTGACGGCGGTCCTGCTGCTGATCCTGCGTCATGAAACGGCTCCTTCGATGTGCCCATGGCCCTGACAAGCGACGCGCGCATCGTAGGCTCACGCCTCTTTCGTGCGGGAGGCATCGGTTGGAACATGGCGGAAACGCACGTCAACAATGCGTACCGGTCGCGTGAACCCGGTGTGCGTTCGACCCCTCGGCGGAAGTATCGTCGACAAGGCAGCTCTACGTTTCACGACCGGAGGACCCGTTGTCCCGCATCATCCTCAAGGCGATTCTCGGGCTCGTCATGCGCGTCCTGTTCCGCCCACAGGTCGAGGGAGCGGAGCACATCCCGGGCGACGGCCCGGTGATCCTCGCCGGAAACCACGTCACCTTCATCGACTCGATGTTCCTCGGCCTCGTGGTGAAGCGGCAGGTCTACTTCATCGGCAAGGACGAGTACGTCACCACGCCCGGCATCAAGGGCTGGTTCATGGCCAAGTGGTTCACCGCCATGGGCATGATCCCCGTCGACCGCGACGGCGGCCACGGCGGAGTCGCCGCGCTCATGACCGGCCGCCGCCTCCTCGACGAGGGCAAGGTCTTCGGCATCTACCCCGAAGGCACCCGCTCCCCCGACGGCCGCCTCTACCGCGGCCGCACCGGCGTCTCCCGCCTCGCCCTCATGACCGGCGCACCCGTCGTCCCCTTCGCCATGGTCGGCACCGACAAGATCCAGCCGGGCGGCGCGGGCGTGCCCCGCGTGCACCGCTTCACGGTGCGCTTCGGTGAGGCGCTGGAGTTCTCGCGCTACGAGGGTATGGACCGCGACCGCTATGTGCTGCGCGCCGTGACCGACGAGATCATGAGCGACGTCATGCGGCTGTCCGGCCAGGAGTACGTCGACATCTACGCCACAAAGGCCAAGGCCGCCGGCGTCGGCCACGCGAAGGCCGCGTAGCGGCGGCTCAGCAGCAGCCCTCGCCCTACAGCTTCTGCCCGCGCAGGAATCGCCAGGCCACCGCCACGCCGCACAGCAGCACGACCGCGCCGACCGCCGATGCCGCGCGCAGGCCGGCGGTGAAGTCGTGGCCGCCCATGACGATCGACCCGAGCACCGCGATGCCCAGCGCCGCGCCCAGCTCGTACGCGGTCTCGGAGACCGCCGAGGCCGCGCCGGCCCGGGCGGGCGGGACGCTGGAGAGGATGACGTCCGCGGTGACCGTGAAGGAGAAGCCCGCGCCGGCGCCCACGACGAACAGCGAGGCGCCCAGCAGCGCGTAGCCGGAGTCGGGGCGCAGGGTGGCCAGCGCGCCGAGGGCCAGCGCGGTGGCGGCGAGGCCGCCGGAGACGACCGTGCGCACGGACAGGCGGCGGGCGGTGGCACCGGCGAGGAGGCCGGTGCCGACGGCGCCGAGGGCGGCGGGGAGTTCGGCGAGGGCGGCCTCCAGCGGGGAGCGGTGCTGGACGAGCTGGAGGAACTGGGAGAGGAAGAAGACCATCCCTGCGAGGCCGAAGACCGTCATGAGGTCGGCCAGTACGGAGGCGGAGAAGCCGCGGTTGCGGAAGAGCCGCATGTCCAGCAGCGGCACGGGCAGCGTGAGCTGGCGGCGTACGAACCCGGCCAGGCACAGCGCGCCCGCCGCGCCGGCCGCCAGGGCCGCCGGGCTGAAACCGTGCGCGGCGAGATCCTTGATCGCGTAGACGACACCGCCCATGCCGGCCAGGGAGAGCAGGACGCTCGCGGGGTCCCACGGGCCGCGGGCGGGATCGCGGGACTCGGGGAGCAGCCTGGCGCCGACGACGATCAGGACCGCCATCACGGGCAGGTTGATCAGGAAGACCGATCCCCACCAGAAGTGCTCCAGCAGGATGCCGCCGACGACCGGGCCGAGGGCGGCGCCGGCCGTGGACACCGCGCCCCAGACGCCGATGGCGAAGCTGCGCTCGCGCGGGTCGGTGAACAGGTTGCGTATCAGGGCGAGCGTGGAGGGCATCAGGGTCGCGCCGGCGACGCCCATGAGGGCGCGGGCGGCGATCAGCATGCCGGGGCTGGTGGCGTACGCGGCGAGCAGCGAGAGCGCGCCGAAGGCGGCGGCGCCGGTGAGGAGGAGCTTCTTGCGGCCGACGCGGTCGCCGAGGCTGCCCATGGAGACGAGGAGGCCGGCGATGACGAAGGAGTAGGCGTCGCCGATCCACAGCAACTGGGTGGAGGAGGGGTGCAGGTCGGCGGTGAGGAAGGGGATGGCCAGGCCGAGCACGGTGGCGTCGACGGTGACCACGAGCAGGGCGAGGGTGAGGACGCCGAGCGCGATCCAGCGGGCGGGGTGGCCGGAGGGCGTGACCGTGGGCGCGCTGGTCGTGATGGTGGTGCCGCTGCTCATGACGTACTCCGCAGCATCCCGCCGAGCAGCAGCTCGGACACCATCCGGCCGGCGTCGCGCGCGGCGATGCGGCCGTCCTGGACGGACCAGCCGGAGGCGGCGACCAGCGCGTAGAGGGCCTCGCCGAGCCAGGCGGGGCTGAGGTCGTAGCGGAAGAGGCCCTGTTCCTGGCCCCGGGAGAAGAGCTCCTCGACGCGGGCGCCGATGCGGGTCCAGCCGGCTTCGGTCTCGGGCAGGTCGTAGAGCTGGTTCTCGCCGTAGAGGAAGCCGAGGAAGGTGGCCACGGGCATCGCCTCGTCGATGAGGCGGCGTACGGCGGCGACCGGGTCGCCCTCCTCGATGCGGGCGGCGTTCAGGCATTCCTCGACCTGCTCGATGCCGAGCGCGCCCAGCGCCCTGACCAGGACGTCCCGCCGGGGGAAGTGCCGGTGCAGGGTGGCGCGGCTGACGCCGGCCGCCTTGGCGATCTCGTCCATGGACGCGGTGGCCCGCCTGGCGAGGAGGGCCGCCGCGTCCTGGAGCACCTGCTCACGATCGAAGCTCATGAGACAAGACTAATCCATATGAGACATCATTGTCTCATTGTTGCTCTTAGCCCCAGGGGCTCACGGCGGCGAAGGAGCTGTCGGCGCGGAACAGGGTGGTGTTCGCGTCGAGGTCCAGGCGCAGCACGTAGTTGTAGTGCCGGAGGTAGTAGCCCGGGTAGTTGTAGGACTCCAGGCGGACCGCGCCGCTGGTGGTGCTGGTGCGGGCGACGAAGGTGGCGTCCTTGGCGAAGGCGGTGGTGCCGTCGTTGGCGTCGAAGCGGCCGACGTAGTTGTAGTGGCGCAGGTAGTTGCCGGCCGAGTCGCGGAAGGAGTAGCCGTTGGAATCCGCCAGGCCCGCCACGACGGTGAAGGTGGCGGCCGTTTTGGCGGCGGTGGTGCTGGAGGAGGTGATGACGGAGAGGTTGACCGCGCCGGTCGCCTCGCTCCAGTAGCGGGTCGGGTAGTTGGCCGACTGGAAGGAACGGGTGATGCCGGTGGTGAGGCTCGCGCCGCCGGAGACGGTCTCCTTGACCGCCGTGAAGTGGCGGGCGGTGCCGGAGATACCGGGCAGCACCGTGGGCGTGGTCCAGGTGGCGAAGGTGTCGTAGCTGTCGCTGAAGAGGTACGTCCCGTCGCCGTAGCCGTCGAAGAACAGCCGCCAGCCGCCGTTGTCGAGCTGGACGAGCGAAGGGCCCTCGCGGTAGCTGCCCCAGCCGGCCCAGTCGCCGGTCTTCTGGATGGTCCAGGTGCCGGTGAGGCTGGAGGCGGTGGCGTACTCGATGTACTTCGTCGTCTCGTTCTTGGTGAACGCGTGGTACGTACTGCCGATCTTGACGATGAAGGTGTCGATGTGGTTGCTGCCGATACCGGAGAGCGCGGTGGGGGCGGTCCAGGCGGTCAGCGCGGTGTTGGTGGCGGTGAGGACGTACGGGGTGAAGATCCACTCGTCGTCGGTGGTCGAGCAGGACACGATGACGTTGACGCTGCCGCTGCTGTCGACGAACCACTCCGGCGCCCAGGCGCGGGAGAGGTTGGTGATCGGGACCGTGTAGTCGTACAGGAAGGTCCAGTTGACGCGGTCGGTGCTGCGGGCGAAGCCGATGGTGGTGCTGGTGTCCTCCCAGGTGTGCGTGGTGTAGGTCAGGTAGTAGTAGCCGTTGATGTGCTTGAAGACGCTCGCGTCCCGGATGCGATTGCTGGGCGGGGTGTACGCGGAGGCCTGGAGGAGGGTGAAGGAGGTCGCGTCCTCGGCCTGATAGACGTTGACGGTGTAGTCGCTGCTGTTGGTGAACGCGACGATCGTGTACCGGTCGGCGTAGCCGGTGGCCGGGGCGGCGGCCTCGGCGGAGCCGAGCAGACCCGGCAGTTTGGTCAGCGCCAGAGCGGAGAGGGGAAGCGCGGCGGCTGCGCGCAGGAGGCCGCGACGGGAGACGGCCGGGGGCTGGGCTGGGGGGGCGGCGTGGGGGACGGCATGGGGGAACTGCTCGCTCATCAGAGACGCTCCGGCTGCGTTGGCGGATCGACGTTGGGGAGTGTTAGCGCGAACATGTCAGGCTGGGCGGAAGTGTCATGCCGCCAACTCATCTGAGTCAAGGGGTTGTTGCGATTTCCGAAACAAAGGCGGGCTGTGCGTAACACGTTTGAAATGGTGATTGTTCGACCCGTCGCACGTTAGAGTGTTTGCGTCAACACGAGTGAGGGGGGCTCACCGCCATGACCACTGCCCGGATCCGGCCGCCGTCCCAGGCGGACGTGGCGGCCCTGGCCGGTGTATCAACCCAGACGGTGTCGCGCGTGGCCAACGAGCGGCCCAACGTCGACCGCGACACCCGCGACCGGGTCATCTCCGCCATGCGCATCCTCGGCTACCAGCGCAACAGCGCCGCGCGCGCCCTGGCCACCGGCCACTTCCACATGCTCGGCGTCATCACCTTCGACCTCAGCGCCCACGGCAACGCGCGGACCCTCGAAGCCATCTCCCGGGCCGCCTCCGCCGCCGGCTACTCCGTCAACGTGGCCAGCGCCCAGGCGCAGACCGAGGGCGCCGTCCGCCAGGCCTTCTCCCAGCTCACCGGCCAGGCCGTCGACGGCATCGTCCTCATCGAGGCCCAGATCCTCGACCGCCCCGGCCTCCACCCGCCGCCCGGCGTCCCCGTCGTCATCGCCGACGGCGACCCCGAGCAGCGCTTCGCCTCCGTCGACAACAACCAGGCGGCGGGCGCCCGGGCCGCGACCGAGCATCTGCTCGGGCTGGGCCATGGCACGGTCTGGCATGTCGCCGGCCCCCAGGACTCCTACTCCGCGCGGCGGCGCGCGATGGCCTGGCACGCCACGCTCAAGGAGGCCGGCGCCGTCGTTCCGCCGCTGCGGATCGGCGACTGGACGGCCGCCTCCGGCTACCGGCTCGGGCAGGAACTGGCCCTGCGCGACGACGTGACGGCCGTTTTCGCCGCCAACGACCACATGGCGCTCGGGCTCTTGCGCGCCCTGCACGAGGCCGGCCGGTCCGTTCCGGGCGACGTGAGCGTCGTCGGCTTCGACGACGTCGCCGAGGCCGCCTGCTTCTGGCCGCCGCTCACCACGGTCCAGCAGGACTTCGAGGAGGTCGGGCGGCAGTGCGTCGCGCTGCTGCTCGACCAGATCGCCACGGGGCGCAGCGCGGCGGGCACGGCTTCGCTGGTCCCGCCGCGGCTGGTGCGGCGCGCCAGTACGGGGGCGCCGCGCTAGGCCCTGTCCGGGCGAAGCGCGGCGCCCCCGGCGGCGGGGTCAGCGCTCGGCCGTCGCCCAGGCCAGCTGCACGGCGAGGTTGTCCTTGAGCTCGGCGAGCTGGACGGCGACTGCCGAAGGCGCGGTGCCGCCGCGGGCGTTGCGCGAGGCCAGCGCGCCCTTGACGTTGAGGACCGTGCGCACCTCGGGCGTGAGATCCGAGGAGATCTTGGCGAACTGGTCGTCGGTGAGCTGGTCGAGCTCGATGCCCTCGGCCTCGCAGACCTTGACGCACTCGCCGGCGACCTCGTGGGCGACGCGGAAGGGGACGCCCTGCTTGACGAGCCACTCGGCGATGTCCGTGGCGAGGGAGAAGCCGGCCGGGGCCAGCTCTTCCATGCGCTCGCGGTTGACCGTCAGCGTGGCCATCATGCCGGTGAAGGCCGGCAGCAGGACCTCCAGCGTGTCGCAGGAGTCGAAGACCGGCTCCTTGTCCTCCTGGAGGTCGCGGTTGTACGCGAGCGGGAGGGCCTTGAGGGTCGCGAGCAGGCCGGTCAGGTTGCCGATGAGGCGGCCGGACTTGCCCCGGGCGAGCTCGGCGATGTCGGGGTTCTTCTTCTGCGGCATGATCGACGAGCCCGTGGAGAACGCGTCGTGGAGGGTGACGAAGGAGAACTCCTTCGTGTTCCAGATGATGATCTCCTCGGCGATACGGGAGAGATCGATGCCGATCATCGCGGTGATGAAGGCGAACTCCGCGACGAAGTCACGCGAGGCCGTGCCGTCGATGGAGTTGGCGACCGAGCCGTGCTCGAAGCCGAGGTCCTTGGCGACGGCCTCCGGGTCGAGCCCGAGCGAGGAGCCGGCCAGCGCGCCGGAGCCGTACGGCGAGACGGCGGTACGGGTGTCCCACTGGCGCAGCCGCTCCGCGTCCCGCGACAGGGCCTGGGCATGGGCGAGTACATGGTGCGAGAAGAGCACGGGCTGGGCGTGCTGGAGGTGCGTACGGCCGGGCATGGCCACGTCCGCGTGGGCTTCGGCGAGGCCGACGAGGGCCTGCTGGAGTTCGGCGATGAGGCCGCCGATGACGCGGGCGTGGTCGCGCAGGTACATCCGGAAGAGCGTCGCGACCTGGTCGTTGCGGGACCGGCCGGCGCGCAGCTTGCCGCCGAGGTCGGGGCCCAGGCGCTCCAGGAGGCCGCGTTCGAGGGCGGTGTGGACGTCCTCGTCGGCGATGGTGCCCACGAAGGTGCCCGCCGTCACGTCCGCTTCGAGCCGGTCGAGGCCGGCCAGCATGCGGTCGAGCTCGTCGGCGGTGAGCAGGCCCGCGCCGTGCAGGACCCGGGCGTGGGCACGGGAGCCGGCGATGTCGTACGGCGCGAGGCGCCAGTCGAAGTGCACGGACGCGCTGAGCCTGGCGAGGGCCTCGGACGGGCCATCGGCGAAGCGGCCGCCCCACAGACGTACGTCGCCGCCGTTGGCGGCGGGAGGCTGCGGGGCGTTGCTGGTCACGGGGCTCTCCTCTGGTGCGGTAATGCATACACTAGCGAGCATAAGTATGCACTCCTCCGTATGTTTCGTCAATTTGCCACGGCCGGGGTCCCGGGCTTCCGGGGTCCCCTAGCCTCCTGTCATGGATGGATCAACGGCACTGAACCTGCTGGCTCTCTTCGTGTCCGCCGGCGCCCTGGCGACGTCGTTCGGGGTGTCCCTCAGGCAACTGCGGCTGGCGGACAACTCCAATCTGCTGCCGGTCATCATCGACATGTTCAAGGAGACCCGCAGCCCCGAGTTCCTGCGGTCCGTCGAGTACATCCGCGCGGAGCTGCCCGGACATCCCCACGACAACGGATACCGGCACCTGCCGGAGGAGCCCAGGGAGCACATACGCCGCGTCGGGATGTTCTACGACGACCTGGGCCGGCTCGTCGCGCACGGCGTCGTGGACGAGCGGCTCGTGCTCGGGACGTACCACCGCAACGTCCAGCGGATGTGGGAGTTCCTGGGCCCTTACGTGTACAGCGAGCGCGCCGAGCACGACACCCTGACCATGGCCTACTTCGAGGATCTGGCCGCCCGGGCGAAGGCGACCTCCGGCAGGGCGATACACGCCGAGCTCGGGTTACGCCGGCTCCCGCCACCGTCTTAGGGTCTGTCCGGCGGATCTAGGCCGGGGCCGCGCCTAGATCCGCCGGACAGACCCTAGCCGCACGGTGAACGCGGTCGCCCCGGGGCGGCTGTCCAGTTCCACGGTGCCGCCGTGCGCGTCGATGACGGCGGCGACGATGGCCAGCCCGAGGCCGGCGCCGCTGCCTGCGCCGGGGCGGCGGCGGTCGGCGTGGGTGAAGCGCTCGAAGACGGTGGGCCGTACGTCGTCGGGGACGCCGGGGCCGTCGTCGGCGACCCGAAGGGCGATGGTGCCGGGCTCTTCCGCGAGGCTTACGGACACCTTGGTGCCGGCCGGGGTGTGCAGGCGGGCGTTGGCGAGCAGGTTGGCGACGACCTGCTGGAGGCGGTGGGCGTCGCCGGACACGGTGACCGGCTCCTCGGGCAGGTCGAGGGTCCAGCGATGGTCCGGCCCCGCGGCGCGGGCGTCGTCGACCCCGTCCAGGACGAGCCGGGTGAGATCGACGGGCACGCTCTCCAGCGGGCGGCCCGCGTCCAGGCGGGCGAGCAGCAGCAGGTCGTCGACCATCTCGCCCATCCGCCCGGACTCCGCGGCGACCCGCTCCAGGGCCCGGGCGACCTCGGGCGGCACCGGGCCGGGGTGCCGCATGGCCAGTTCGGCGTGGCCCCGGATCGTGGCGACGGGCGTGCGCAGTTCGTGGCTGGCGTCGGCGGCGAAGCTGCGCAGGCGCTGCTCGCTGCGATGGCGCTTGGACAGGGCATCCTCGACGTGGCCGAGCATGAGGTTGAGCGCGGCGGCGACCTGGCCGACCTCGCCGCGCGGGTCGGTCGCCGGGGCCCGGGCGGACAGCGCCACCTCGCCGCTGTCGAGCGGCACCTCGGTGACGGCCACCGCTGCGGCGGCCACCTCCCGCAGCGGCCGCAGCGACCAGCGCACCCACAGCGCCCCGGCCACGCCCACCACGAGGAGGGCGCCGCCGAAGACGGCCACGAGGACGAGCTCCAGCTCGTGGACGGTCTGCTCGACCCCTTCCATCGGAAGACCGGTGATCAGGACATCGCCGTCCTTGCCCTCGCAGGACACGGCACGGTAGTCGCCGAGCGCCGACAGCTCGATGTTGCGCGGGCGGTTGTCGACCGGCAGGGCGGCCAGCACCCGCTTGTCGGCGGCGGTCAGCGCCACCGTCGTGTCGGTGCCGGAGCGCACCACGGCCTGGTCGGTGACCGTGCCGTCCTTCAGCCGCGCCCCGAAGGTGCCGGTGGCCTGGCTGCGGGTGTCGGCGTACTCGTCGCCGTCGTGGTCGCCGCTGTCGTGGCCGTCGAACACGGCCGTGCCGCGCTCAAGGCTGATCGGGAAGCGGCTGCCGGCCTCGCTGATCTGCTGGTCGACCCGGTCGGTGAGGAAGCCGCGCAGCGCGATCACCGCCGCCACGCCGACCGCCGCGCAGCTCACCGCGAGCAGCACGACCAGCCCCAGGGTCAGCCGGGAGCGCAGTGTGTGCGG
>Ga0307517_10010694_pt1 | contig 12808 bp, 10 predicted proteins | sample 23_EM_MG_FD_194515 | JGI IMG/M metagenome (GOLD analysis project Ga0307517, IMG submission 194515) | Populus trichocarpa ectomycorrhiza microbial communities from riparian zone in the Pacific Northwest, United States - 23_EM | ecosystem: Host-associated > Plants > Roots > Unclassified | place...
CAACTGGTAAAAATGATTTTATAGCTTCTCTTAGAAAGGTAAAACACATCAAATTAAACCTTTCTAAGAGAAAGGCCATAGGGGGTCACTGAAGTGCACCTATACATAATTTTTGCAGCCATGTCTGTCCATGAATGTTCAGCCAGAGCTGGCTCTTGCTCTTGCACATACATAATTGTTTATCTGTTCAGTCTATGTGTGCTCTTCTGTGTGTTGGAGCTTGTTACTAGGGTATGTAAAGGATAATGATGTGAAGGCAGCAGCTGTTTTACCTGCAGTAGATGGAAAGGAGGAGGAACTGGCCAAAGACTAGAACTCTGTAGATGCACTGGAGTAGTTGTACATGCTGTCTATAATATTATGAGTCTTTATTTATAAAGATGAGTTTTTTTAACCCATCCAGAAGTACCACAACCGCGAATACGTTACCCCCATCATTGATGGCATCACTAATTCACGTGACTCGCACAATCTAGCCAGAATGTGAGCAACTGCAAATATGTTACCCCCATCATTGATGGCATCAATAATTCACGTGATTGCAAAAAAACCCAGCCAGAATGTGTGCGACCGCAAATATATTACCCTCATCACAATCATCCATGTGACTCTCAAAACCTAGTCAGATTGTGAGCGACCGTGAATATGTTATCCCCACATGTGACTCTCAAAACCCAGCCAGAATCCAGATGTGTGCGACCTCAAATATGTTACCCCCATTATTAACAAAATATGTTTGTCAGCTTACTATCCCAAAAATAAATTGATTGGGGTAATTTAGCATGTAGTAAAGTGACTTTAAATAAGCTATGTCAATAAGAAAATAAAAAATTGCATTATTTTATAAGTATTTTAATAATGTCTGATCCACAGGCGGCTTTGCTCGATTCCTCTCGCCCGTCCTCCTCCCCCTCGTTGCCCCCCTTCCTCATCTCCTCATATCGCCTGCCCTCCTCACCATCTCTCCTGTTCTCCTCCTCGTCCCACCTGCCCGTCTGCCCCTCATCGTCGTTCTGCCTTTCCTCCTCCTCCTCCTCCTAGTCTCGCCTGTGCTGCTTCTCGTCGTTCTCCACTCCCTCCTGCTCCCTTTCCTCGTGTCACTGGCCCTCCTTCTCATCGTCGTCACTGTCATGGTGGCCCTCCTTCTTGTCATGGTTGTGGTGGTGGTGGCCTCCTCTTCGTCTTCATGGTCGTCAGCCCTCCTTCTTGTGGTGGTGGTGGTGGTGCCATTGTTATTGGTGTTGCAGCTGCTGGCATTGTCGTCATCATTGCTGCTGCTGCCACTGTCATCGTCCTTGTTGCAGCTGCTGTGCTGCCGTTGTTGTTGTTGTTGTTGCAGCTGCTGCTGCTGCTGGCGTTGTCATTGTCATTGTTGTTGCAGCTGCCATCGTCATCGTCAGGGTCAAGGGTGATCAATGGGGTGGGAAATGGAATGAAAGATGGGAGAAACGAACCACGATGGAAGGTCGTGGCTCATTTCATAGGCTCATTTCATAGGCTCGTTTCGTAACATACTATGCGGGAATCCCACTTTGTTGGTCCCCCCTTATGTTTTCCCCCGTCGAGTGAGTAAATACCCACTCACACATCCCTTTGGAGAGGGGAGGGGCAGGCGCGGCTGCAGTCCATTCCACGCATCCCAGCGTGTTGGTGGTTCAGCCCACATCCCTCATGAGAGGGGAGGGGTTCATTGCTGGGTTGCTGCACGTGGTTGGGAGGGTGTTGAAGGTGTTGAGGATGGATGGTGGTGGTGGTGGAAGAGTGAACCAATATCAGCCGTGATGCGGTTGATGTCGGTTTAAAACTCCGCTCACCATCAAAGATAACGCTCAATATCAATGCCTGTGGGTTTTAGGTTTAATTATGCTGAAAGGAGCATGTCATTTAAGACAGAGTTTATAATGGTGAACTGATGAAGGGGATGGTGGTTACTACCATTTTGGCATATTTCCTAAATTACATGCTTAATTCTCTGTTTTTTTTTTTTTATTTTTTAAAATTTGGGATCTGGAATATTGAATGACTTTTGGTAAGCCTCTATTCTATGGAATATGGAATAGAATATATCTAGGGTCTTGTTTGCGATGCCGCTGTCAAAGAATTAAAATCATATCCTATTCAGAGGGTCCCGACCTCTTGAATAGACGTGTTTTTAATCCTTTTGCCTAAATTTGGAAGCATTATCACTAGATCTGTTCAAATTTTTATATTCTTCGGATTAAAACCTTATGGAAAGTCATCCATTTAGAATACCCTCTACATAATGCAAATTTCTATTTTATTATCGGACTTAAGAGCGTTCATATTGAACGTTATCTTAGAGGGTGAGCAGAGTTTTAAACTCACATCAACTGCATCACAGTTGAAGTTCGCTCATCTCTCCCTCTTCCACGGACCACCACCACTTCCACCACCATTCGCCCGCAACCTCACTTCACTACCCAGCCATGAGCCCCTCCCCTCTATTGAGGGACGTGGGCTCGTCCAATATTGCCCCTGCTCCCTCAGAAGCGAGGATGCAGCTGCCGCCGCCCCTCCCCTTTCCAAAGGGATGTGGGTGGCTTGGACTTGCTTGAGGGAGGAATGGAGGGGTGAGAGGCACGAAGGGGGACATAGGAGGTGGAAGGCCCAGTGGGTACGTCTTAAAAACAGGCTACAACATTTGTCGTAGCCCATTTTTCTCTCATCACTTTTTCTCCCAGCCCCAACCCACCTTTAACGATATCAACCCCCACACAGCACCCACCACCCACATCGCCACCTTTACGATGACCTGACGACCTGAAGACGCAACATCAGCGAAAACGCCAATGACAACAGTGACACGAACCCCGGGGAGGACAACAGCGCAAACGCCAGCGATGACAAGTCCCCGACCAACTCCCTATCGACGACACGTATGGTGCATACCACCACCCCCCATTCCTGACAAGAGCCCAGCAACAATACATCGCACCCCAACCAGCACCCCTCCCATGCACAGGCAGCGGATACTTGAGCCTGGGAATTCCAACCATACAGGGTGGGGGACATTGAGGCAAAGGTGAGGACGGCGAAGGAGGGACCAGCAGGAGGAGGAGAGGCACCAGACGATGAGGAGCAGAAGACGTGAGACCAGGAGGAGGAGGAGGAGGCACCAGATGCCGAGGGGCAAGAGGTGTGGAACCAGGAGGAGGAGCGGTGGGAGGAAACTACACGGAAACGGGGGAAACAATGACCAGGAGGAATGGGGGTGACACGACAGTGACAAGGGGGGAAGCGAATCGATGGCGCCAGCATAACAAACAATGACACAGCCCCAGAGATGACCATGGCGACGACAACCACATCGACAACTGCAGCGACGACAACTGTGGCAACAACCTCGGAGACGAAAACCACAGTGACAGCCATTGGGACCGCATGAGAACAACCAAGCAGAGCTGCCTGGCTCTGTTCTTCTCATTTTTTTGTTTTTAATTACACTACTGCATGTACCTAGGCCCTAGGGCAAACCCAAGGAGGACTGCTCCTTGGTATATCTGTACCATAGTTGCGAAATGAACAAAAAGTTATCTTTAGATAAGATAATCTGACAGTATCATACTTGCAAAGATTGGATATTCTGACCAGAAACAAAAGACTCGTGTTGCCATGCCATGCAGTGGCCTTCAAGCCAAGTGAACCCATGTACCCACTGCAACCCAGTACCTGTACCCATCTAAAACCATACCTGAATGTGTGGGTATGGGTAAGTTGGGGTAAGGCCCTGGAAAACCCCAGGGTTACCCATGCCAATCCCTAATCCTCTGCCCTCATGCTCATGCCTTGCATCTTCCTGTCTCTGCTGTGTTGTGCTTTGCATCTCTGTCACATCTCATGTCTCATGTCTCTGTCACATCTCATGTCTCATGTTTCTGTCGCATCTCATGTCTCACATCTCTGTCACATCGCTATTCACGAGTGCAGGTTATCTATGAGTGAACATAAGTAAACCTGCCAAGAAAACCTGTCATTTAGTGCTTGAAAGTCCAGTTAGTTAACCGGAAATTAACCAAGACCTAACCGGACCCCTAACCATTCAGGACCACAAAATATCCTAACTGATCATAACCATAACCACAGTCTGGTTAGCAGTTAGTCGTCATCTCAAGATATTCAAGGCTGAACAAAACCAGTCTTTGTGTCCTAAAATTACATAAATATATTACCCTATTTACAAGCTTTCTAACAACCCTAAAATTATATTTTTTAGTTCAGAATTAACAGGTTTATGCATAACTCGGAAATGTGTATTCCAACTGTCATGTCCGTGACATTGATATGGCTGCATTGACATTCTCTTTCATTGTTCATCACCACTGTCTGAGTCATCGAACCCATGGCAAATGCCCATGCTAGGTCAAGCTAGGGCTTGACGACTGCCAGTACTACCACCTCCTTGACCTTGACTGATCTGCTTTGCTGAAGCCCCAAGTTCTCGCCACATCACCTTCCTCTCCATTCAATGGGCATGCCAGGGCATTTCAAATGGTAAGCAATATGCCCTAATCATGTTTCTTAAACTAATTCCCACATTTTAGCCCCCCTCACACTTGTATCCATTGTCTACAGCTGCCACCTGGCATCTGGCCTCTCCCCTTCAATGAGGGATGTAGGCTGTTTTTCACGTTTCCAAACATTTGGGTTAAGGGGTGGCATAGGGAATAGCAAGGGGAGACCCAGTGGGGGAGACCTAGCTAGGTATGGGAGCTCCTTGAGAGCCTCCTCCAACACTAGCAGCTGATGAAGTCATCAGGAAAAGGCCACCTAGCTTTGGCTGTTTTTAGATGCTTTAGCTGCTCTAGGACATCCTAGGACACCTTGGGATGTCTCAGGATGCCCTAGGACAGCTAAAGCATCTAAAGACAGCCAGAGCTAGGTGGCCTTTTCCTGATGTCAACATGCTGTGTTAGGACCCAATGCGAACACGAACATCTATGCACCCCACAAATGCCAGTCCACATCGATGGTGTGCCTTTGCCACATTATTGCCTCACTCATGGACCACAATCACCCAACGTGACTTTGCTATGTCACTGCCCAATGTGACTTCACCATGTCACCATCCAACACAAGCTCACTGCCTCACCACATCATCACTTGTCCCATGTACTACAACTACCCAACTCCAGTTTGCTGCATCACTGCTCAATGCAATTCACCATGTCACTCCCAGGGCAAGTGGAGCCAGGCAGGGGTAGGTGTCATGGGCGTTGACACAGTAGCCTGGTGTGGATGCAGGGCAGCGTTTCACCCACACACCACCTTGTTTCCTGGACAGTTTCCTTCCTGTTGATTATTGTGGAATATTAAGTTGATAATAAAGTATTATACATGTAAATAACCATGACCAGTTAAAAACTGGTTATGTAACCACATACTAACTGGTTGGTATTGGTTCGGTCCAGTCAATTTGGGTTTCGAAGCAAACACTAACCAGTCTTGGTCTCGGTTAGAGCCACTGGGGGCCCAATAACCAGACTGGACTGGACTTTCAAGCACTACCTGCAAGTGCAAGTCATCTGTGGGAAACAAATGGTGGCAAGTGCAAGTCAGGAATTTTGAGAGCATGTAAGTACTTGCAAACTTGTGGATTAACTTGTGGAGTCTTGGACAAAATTTTAATATCTATTATCCTTTTTTTTTTTTTTTTGTTTCAAGGTCACTTTGCTCAGTAAGGGTAGATGTCATCCATACTCAACTAATGTCGTGTGTCACACCAAATATGGAAGGAAATGGAATAAATGAAGAAGATATTGAGCCCTGGGTCGAAAATAGAAAAAGTGGCTCCCACAAATTGTTTATATGTATATTAGGGACAGTTTCTCAAAATTTCAGAGTTATATGGCCAGAATTGCATGAGTTATTTAACCAACAAGTTTGCAAAGTTTGGCATCAGAAATTTTGATGGCTCAACCAAGATCATTCCAAGATTGTTTAATAACTTGGGAACAAGACCACAAATAGCTAAAATAAAAAAAAGTACATATTCATGGCCAGAAAGACTTTGGCTACAATTTGTGGGAGCCACTGGCAGTGAGAGGTGCGACATGAGTCTGACTGAAGAAACAACAAACACAAAACACACACACAAGCAGAGTGAGGCTCAATGACCAAGCAACGCAATCCACACAAAATTAGTGTCAAAGACACTAATAAATCCTGACTGTGACTGTGTAGGTAATTTAATTGAATTTAAACAATACAAGGGCTTAGTTTGCCACCTTGTAGTTCATTTATTGTGGTGAGGAGTTATTCACAATTAATTCTAAGATTGGAAAATCTCAGAAATGTTCTTCCAAAGATGTACAATTTTTATGCAAGGTTTATTAAATATAAATGTGTAGATCCCGTTGTATTGCTCGATTTCGAAGATATAAGGATATTCTGCAATTTCTAGATTGTAGACACTGTTCTGTATGCTCCAGGGGTCTGTTTCAACTGTTCACAAGGCCTATTTCAGCTGTCTGATGCAACTATTAAACCAATTTAAGTGCTAGAGCTCAATATCCATACGTTCTGATTAGAGCTGCGCACCATACCCATAGCCATGGGTTATATGGCCAGGTTTTATGGGTAAATGCCCATCCTGTCAGGCCCAGAGAGGAGTTCACAATGGTACAGTATATGATGGTCACATGCCATCATCACCCATAGAGCAATGGCTGCAACGCCTGTCATACAGCCCTACGGGTACAATAAATTATATATATTGTAGCAGCCTTGGCACTTAGTACTAATAATGAAATCTACGTTTGGCAGGCATCATCTGACTTGCAGCTGATGAGTGTATTCAAACTCTGCTTATCAACCATCACAAACTTCAACTCAGGTTTCAACACTGCCCAATGCTTGCCAACTCACGATGGCTGCATAGGATCATCTGATGCAGTCATTGTGCACGCTTGTCATTTGTACCTAACAGTACATACAGTATATTCCCCAATGAATCCCTGACATTCTGTTGAACCCCGCCTGCTGTCACCTATCCGAGTCGCCAATTTCCAATGGAAATCACTCACATGGCCAGTATCAATGCAATATAACTCGCGATGGCTGCATAGGATCATCCGATGCAGTCATTTTGCATGCTTGTCATTCATACCTAACGGTACCTAACAGTACATATCCAAGTCGCCAATTTCCAATGGAAATCACTCACATGGCTGGTATCAATGCAATATAGGTTATCATGAGCTTTCAAGTCCATTTTACGACCCCTAAACCGACCCAGCATGACCCATGGCATAGCTTAAAAGGTGTGTTTTCATTGCTTGTATCTGCCAGCTCAATTTTCACCCACCTCAAGTTTAAATGTAATGGAAGACGCTGATTTTCAGCTCTATTACATGGATACGGGTGATTTCTTACCTTTTAATTTTAACAGGCCCATGATTGATGAATACCCCACAATTAGACATCTTTGTGACTTTGAAGGCATATGTGCAAACCCGCCAACCTGTCTGGCGTGATGTTAGGCCAGTTTGCACCCCTCGTCAACTGAGTCTGTCAGATCAAGCACTTTAACATGGTTCTTGACCGTGTTTTATCCTCTCACCTATTCTTTTCCTTGCTGCTTTCATCTTCTCAGCCACTATCTTCAGTCCAAATCTTTTGCAAGAATGCTTCATGTTGGTGAAGACCTCACCACTTGGTGCAACAGCAATCGCAGCCTATTTTATGGTCCTCCTGGTTGTATGGGGTGAGTTTCGCTGTTAGCTTCACGAGAATACTTTACTGACATTATTAAATCAGTTACCTTTTTATTTCCCAAAGTCCTACCCTTGCCCCACATTTCCAAGGGGCTACTATGTCAGTTTCGATTTGGATACCATCAGAGCCATATTTCACACATGCGTGTTGATCGATTGAGGCATCTTGTAAAGGAAAATCGGGTCTTCACCATATTTGTGGTGCTGCCCTCTGGCCCCACAATCCCGCTACATAAGAATTTCATTTAAATGTAATCAAAATATTGCAGCTTACACAGTTGCAGTGGTTTCTCCTGATAGTAGTATTTTCGAGATTGAGATCATCTTGGCGTGTCGTGCGGTCTTTCCACAATGCTGCAATTTATTCCCTTACCTTTCAATGAGTGGTTTGCATTGAGTTCGCCTAAAGCATTTGGACACAATGCATGACCTTCTGGCTGGACCACTTACTCATTTCTTCATTAACTGTCCATTGCTTGGTGGATCAGGTATGACTCACAAGCGTCTTGCATTCTTTTCATGATACTCATTTCATGTACACCTTTAGGGGCTGGAGAAGCAGTTGATGAAAACGGGAAGTTGAAGGATGCCAGAGATATCGTGTGGTATCATAATAAGGATAATACAGTACCTATTGCCTCAGGAAGTCATACATTTATCTCTAAATTTTTTTGCTGGCTTTTTTCCTAACATCTTATTTGAATGCTAGGTACTACTGGTTGATTTTGAAATACCTCTCACATGAATGAAATCCTGGAAGCTGAGGGGCAGACTTCTGATAGCGAGCAAAAGAAAAACTGGCAAAAGCGAACAGCAAAGGGCAAAGGCAAGGTGGTTGATCCCAACTTGGAAGGTGATCCCTAATACTTTGGTTCATCAAGTGAAAGTGGCTCTGTAACCGATGAGGGTGGCGAGACTGATGATGTTGAAATTTCGAACATAGAGGTAACTCCAGATCTTTTATTAATATTGCAGTCCCATGATCTCTCTTAATCATAGCTGGCTAACTCTTTGCCATCGAAAACCATCCCTGCAGGCCAGAAGCAAACTTCGAAGGTGGCTGGGAAGCAGCCTGCACATCCAAAAAAGCATCAGTGTAAGGCCAATGAAGATGCAGACTCTAGCATGCTTCCTGCTGCACCATCCACTGCATCGACCTCACTGCCAACAAAATCAAAGGTAGGGTGGTTCAACTTTTTTTTATTCAAAAAATCTCATGTTTTCCCCAGAAGAGCATCAAGTGCAACCCTATCTATCATTTCTATGAACCATGGGAAGTGAATAGTGAAGGAAATCCAGGAAATCCAGGCAATTCACATTATTGGTGCCTTCATGGTACTCGCAAGATTTTTACCATCACGAAAGCAAGCAATCATAATCTCCACAGTAAGTTTCTTTACCATTGTGTTTCCCCAATTTTAATATTCGACCAGCCATGATTGCACATATCTGCACAAACTTCAAGGCAATGCACAATCTCTATCTTGTCATGAAGGGGCATGACACTCCCACCGCTGATGAGATACTTATGGCTTCAGGAAAGAAGACATTTGACAACTCACTTCAAGCCAAGTATCTCAAGATAATCAAGGAGCAGGCTTCGGGTATCAAGGAGGCATTCATAAAGCAGGAAGCAAAGGCAGCTGTATGTAACATTCAATATCTTTCTTGAAGGATGTTCATGGATACTTTTAGGAACCTTAGGATCAAGAGAAGTTCAAGTGACTTCTAACTGAATGGATGGTCACTTGTGATCAACCTTTTGAGGAAGTTGAGAAGCCAGAGTTTATTGCAGCTATGAGCTATGGGAGAACTAGTAAGTTCACGCTGCTAGTAAGTTCACGCTGCCCAAACAGGATGGTATTCGAAGGTGGGTAATGAAGCTTGGCAAGGAGAATGTTGAGTACATTAAGGCTATGTTTGCAGTATGGTTTCTTGGTCATAACATGTTCTTCGCTCACTTTTTTCATGTCTAAGGCTCTGGAGGGAAAGATTAGTCTTTCGCTCGATGCCTGGACGTCTAGTAACTGCTACGCATTTTTGGCCATTGTCGCGCACTATATCACAAATGAAGGGGAGTGTGGTGAGTCTTCCAATAGTTATTTGTTTGACTATTGCTCATGCTTACTCTAGAGGAACTCCTTATCGACTTTCAAGAGTTAATTGGGCAACACTCTGGAGAGAACATGGCTGCTGTTGTCTGGTCAACGTTGGAGACCTATGATATTCAGGACAAGGTTTGTTCAAATAATATCCCATTATTCATTAGCCTTAATTGATTTAAAACCCGCTAGATAATTGCTCTAATGATGGACAATGCTAGTAATAATGACACATTGATGGAGGCTCTGGAGTCCCAGTGTCAAGGTGCAGGTATCGAATTTTCTGCTTCTGCGGTGCATATGCGATGCATGCCACATACTATCCATCTTGCGGCTATAAAGGTATGTCCTGGACTCATACTTGCCTGGTACCTTATTGATTTACAGTTCAGCTGCTTGAGGGGATAGGTATTATGTTGAAATCTGAAGCCACGCAGGCGAGCTCAAATGTCAACTATCAAGATGATGTCAATATTAGTGTCGACCGTGAGCATGATCTCGATGCTACAGCTGCTGAAGATGAGGTGGACAACGAAGCAATTGGCACGGAACCCACTGATCTTGTAAAGGCAGCAGTTCAAAAGGTTATCTTCATTAAAAAGGATTGTTGTTCATTTCTCATTGGGATTTTATTTTAGCTTCAAAGAATTGTTCGCTTAGTTTGGTCAACTCCTCAGCATTGAGAGAGTTGGGCCTGACAAATTCAAACCACAAATTCTCAGAATGGCACTTCGCAACCAAATCTTATATTTATCCTCAACGTCAAAACCCGCTGGTGTAAGGGGAACACCCAATCCACCCGCCGAGCCATGCTGGCCAGCCGAGCCTACCCACTGGCTATCTCGCCTTGATGCCCACCAACACCCATCTACAGCCCCACTGTCTCCCCCACATCTCACCGTCGCCGTCCTTCACTCATTCCAGTCAACCGACTCACCACCCCGACACCGACCAGCGCCAACCGGTCAACCGTAACCACCGGTCTGTATGTGCCCCCTCACCTCTGGACCCTTAGACCCTGAGGACCCTTTTATTTATCATTCCACTTTTACTTTTTATTTCTATATTGCGTCATTCCACACACCATTGTGTCTCCTTTATATATGGCTTCTCTAGCATGGGATCCCTATCCTTTCCTCTTTGGATCCCCTGTTAGGTGCATAGATTACATAGTATATTATTGCATAATACACTAAACTTCGGATCCCCTGCTAGTCTGTGCTTATCACGGTCGTACTGGTCGCTCGGCCCGTGGTTGCCCTTACAGTAGGAAAGGATCTCCTAAAGGAACTGACTCCCTGTTACACTACTGACCATAGGCCACTTTAGAGTCTCATCCGACTCTTCCCCCTCTGCTCGCTCTCGCTCCGGAAGTCCCTTCCTAGACTTCCACTCGGCTATGCCCTCTCCCTTCCCAATGGCTCAAGATCTCCTGCCCTCTAACGAGGACCGCACCTCCCATCTGGAGGCAACCATAGACGACCTCAAAAGTCAAGGTGAAGCCACCAAATCCATGCTCCAGGCTATCCTGGACAAACTCGGCACACCAGCGCCTAATCTGGTCCCATCACTGGCTCTCTCCCACCCAGGGCCTGAACCCAACACACCCCTCTCCCCCATCTCCATCTTCAATACCCCTTCCACCAGTCGGAAGAGACCTGTTCTCAAAGCCTCAGTCCCCAGGGATTTCACCGGCGACCGCACAAAGGAAAAGGCATTTCTCTCTTCCTGTCGGACCTACATGCATCTGTGCTCCGAGGCCTTCCCCGATGATACGACCCAGATCATCTGGGCGTTGTCGTTCATGAAGTCCAACCGAGCCTACCACTGGGCACAAAGAGCATTGGACTTCGAGGTCAGAGTGGGTGCACTGCAGTTCCTGGACTGGGCAGACTTCGAGAAGGAATTCCGGAAGGACTTCACCCCCTTGAATGCCGAAGCCACAGCAGTCAACACATTGGAAGGAACTTCATACTTCCAAGGCAAGCGCTCGGTCAATGACTACCTGGATCAGTTCCGCGACCTCGTCGAAGACTCTGGGTACACCGACAAGAAAACCCTTGTGGTTAAGTTCTGCCGAGGGTTAGACCGCCGGATCGCATCGGCGATTGGCGCAATGGCCACCGGTCGCCCCAGCGACACAAACCCCGAAGGATGGTACTCCCTGGCGGTGCAGCTTGACCAGAACCAAGCCACCGATGAAGCGTTCCAAGCTTCCTACCGGTCTCCTCAAATGTCGGTGCCTCACAGCTCCAATCCACATGCGGGACTCATCTCTGCCCCTTGAGTCCCAGCGACGTCGCAACCGGTTCGGTTTGCGCACACCAACCTGACCCCTGGTAACCCAGTCCCTATGGACATTGATGCGGCCTGCAAAGCCAAAGCTATTAATGACAACTGTCGCCGCTGCGGTAAACTGGGTCACTGGTCAAAGGACTGCGAGTTGCAGTACAACGTTCGCCACATGACCGCTGACGAGATGTCCGAGCTCATAGAGAACCAGCTCGCCGCCTTGGATGTAGCCCGTTCGGAACCCGAGGAAGAGGTTGTCACTGCCCCAGTTGAGGATTTTGTGTCCAGCAGCGAGTGAGCCGTGCGCCCCCGCTGCTTAGTAGTAATCATTTCTCAGTCCTTTCAATACATGATGTTCCCGATTCTGTTGAAAGTGCTGTAAGCGATGAAGACGCACAACCTGTCCCCAAACCGAAACCTTCGCCAGCGCGCCGGCCCAACTGGGAAAAGCGGCTTGCTTCCAAACTCGTCATCCGCTCACTAGAGGAAGGACCAAATTCAATCCGTATTCCGGTGCACCTCAAAACCACGGATACTTTGGAAGAGGTCAGCACAGATGCTCTGGTGGACTGCGGTGCAACCGGGGACTTCATCGACGAAGGATTTGTGGAAAGATCTAAAATCCCCACCCGGAACCTGTCACAGCCAATCCCCGTGTTCAACGTTGATGGTTCACCGAAC
>Ga0307517_10010695_pt1 | contig 12807 bp, 11 predicted proteins | sample 23_EM_MG_FD_194515 | JGI IMG/M metagenome (GOLD analysis project Ga0307517, IMG submission 194515) | Populus trichocarpa ectomycorrhiza microbial communities from riparian zone in the Pacific Northwest, United States - 23_EM | ecosystem: Host-associated > Plants > Roots > Unclassified | place...
TTTACCCCCCAGTGAGGGGGGTATTTCTTACTGTATTAATTAGTGTAAATTAATTCAAATTATATGTAAATGTAGTAAATATTATAAATATGTTTTTTATATCAAATTCAGTGAATTAAGTGAATTCCGGGACTGTCTTTGGGTTTTTTATGACGGATTCCGGTCTCATTCCGGAGGAATTGAGCAATTCCGGTGCCATTCCGGCGGATTCCGGTCATTCCTGCGGATTCCGGTGCCATTCCAGCGGATTCCGGTGCCATTCCGGCGGAATTACCGGATTCCGGATGGAATCTGTGGGGCACTGTAAAGTACTGAACGCCATTGCCATCACCAATTCCACACAAACGCCCATGATGGGCCAAGCGTGGGCAACGTTGAGGACTGCCAGCAACATTGCCCACCCCAACAACTGCCTACGTGCCCTGCGACCGCCCGTTGACACCCATCTCAACTGCGACGCTGCCTCAATAATGTTGACAAGGCTGGTGGAGTGCCATGGCATTGAGCCCATGTCAACGAGCCTTGTTAATGGCCCCAGCGTCGACCGCCTAGGGATTGGCACGGGTAACCCTGGGGTATTTCAGGACTACCCGCACCCGTACCCGCGTTCAAGGGTACGGGTTGGGGTACGGGTTTTCGAAAAACCCGGGGGTATGCCAACCCCCACGCGGGTATACTCCAAGACCAACCGAGATACCTCGCAACCGCAGCGCAGATGTCAATTGACACCGCTATGCAATGTTGCGAGGATAAGATGGTCTTGAGAGAAGGAACACCCCGGTGTCCCAACGATATCACGGTCGAGGCTGGGGGTCGTCAATGGCGCCAGATGACATGGCCTCAATGCTGCGAGGCTCCGTTGGCATTATTGGTGGCTTCGCAGTTTGCTGGGGCTAATTGCAGGGCGTATCGGGGTGGGTGATATTGCTGGTGGTCGACCTCATACATGCTTGGCCCGCAGTGGGCATTCACATGAAATTGGTATGGCGACGGGGTCGACGACGAGTAGAGGGGAGATGATCAGTAGCAGACCACAAGAAAGGGTTGGTAGTACACACCTAGCCGGTATTCTATCTCATGGCCCTTCCCCCGGTGCTCCCAATCTCCCCAAGTTCCTTTAATAGTGAAAAAACAATGCCTACATCCCTCGTTGGAGGGGAGAGGCAGTGTGGTGGTCTTCGGAAATGTATGTGCTGGCATACTTGAGCAGCAGCAACAAACGAATTTTGCTGTAAATAGGTTAGCCACTGGTTGAATATACATATTTGGGATATTATTCACCTTTTTCTTGCATTTCGGGGCTGCAGCGCAATGGACAGTGATGAAAGTCGAACGACGAAAACACCAACCAATGTCCTTTTCGAGCGGAGTTTTAATTTACGGGCTAACCCGCCAACCCGTTGCTGGGGTACGGGTAGGGCGAGGGTTGGATAAACCCAACCCGTACCCGTACCCCAGACCAACCCGGGGCAGTTACCCGCGGGTATTCCAAACCCGTGACAATCCCTACGACCGCCACATCAAGAAGCCCCGGTAACGACCCCAGTGTCAACCTCCACGTCAACAAGCCCCATTAACGACCCTGCTATCCTCGCAAGTCTGCACAGCAGTGTCCTTTGACACTTGCACTGCTCTTGTGAGGTTTCTTTGTCAGTTTTGGAGCCATACCCGCACACAGGTTGGAGTACCCCGGGTTCTTGGGAAACCCGTACCCGTACCTGTCGAAACCCGTACCCTTGGGCACGGGTATGGGTTTTCTGGGGTACGGGTGCGGGTAGCCCTGGAAAACCCCAGGGTTACCCGTGCCAATCCCTAGCGTCGCCTCGTCGGGTCTCTTGGGGCCTTGCAAGAGTGGTTCCCGGGTTTTGAGCCTTTTCTACTGGAAGGGCATGACCGAACGGGCGCACGCTGAGCACATGCAAGCGTCTGGGGGATCCAAAGATAAGTATATTGAACTCAAATGAAGGGCACCCCCAACGACGCACCTGGGGGATCCAAAGAGAAAAGGCTAAGGATCCCCAAGGTGACGTGTCACTACATACCAACTAAGTCATGTGACCTAGACTACATACCAACTAAGTCATGTGACCTAGCTACCAAAACAGGTAATCGAGAATGATGGAGCCCAGAATGGGCTCAAATAAAGTATAAAGGATAAACAAATGGTAGATCAATGTGAAAAGTGAAAATAAAGGATATAGAGTATAAACAAGTGAAAGAGTAAGGGGGGTTCCCCTTACAGTTTGATAGAGTTGCAAATAAATGTTTTATTGCTTGGTAAGAAAAAGTGTGAACACAATTGTAATATGTATTTGTTTTATGGGACTTCGAAATGTATCAAGGATACAATGGACAATATGTGAGAATCACAAGTGCTGACACTTTGATTATGAAACAATAACGAGTACGAGCGCGCACGCGAACGATCGAAGACTACACCTACGTCTAGTGAGTCTGTACGTGACGTGAGGCTGGCACCTGCATCTAGTGCGCCTATGAGAATGAGAGACTAGCCTATTAAGCTAAAGTCTTGAAACATAATGAGACTATCACAAAAATGCGAGCACTTGGACTGATCCAAAATGCGAGCACAACCATCAGGAAAAGGCCACCTAGCTCTGGCTATCTTTAGATGCTCTAGGACAGCTAAAGCATCTAAAGACAGCCAGAGCTAGGTGGCCTTTTCCTGATGACGCTTCACAACTTGACTCTAACACACACTAGTCTGCACTTCAAACTGCACTCTGCTAGAGTCTAATTGAACACACTGCTCGCAAATGTGAGCAGGGGGCAATTAACTACTGTACTACTTGGTTTGCAAGTGTATTTATACTGTTTACGAGCCAAGGCTTTTACAAATGAACGTGAAATAAGATGATGAATGTGAAATAAGATGGAACCGAAACAGAGAAACAGGAACAATACAAAACAGTTATTGCAAGCATAGTTAACCAGTTCAATAGAATGGCTATTGGTATAGGCGCGCGGCTGTTGAACCCATGCGGGTGTCTTTTTGATTGGTTGCAATCATTATTTGTCTGATGTGATCCATCCTCAACTTGGATCATCATCTGGTGCCTGCGCGCATTGCCTAATTTGGACATAAATGCGTGCGCACAGCGGCCCCTAAGCTCTATCAGGGTCTGGCTTCATTCTGCTTGCGTTTTTGAGTTTTTTTTGTCCCCCTTCCCTTTGTTACATGTGCGCATATGTAGTAACACCCATTGATATGCTTTGTAGTTACTAGACAACGCGGCCACACTTCATTATTGATAGTGGGACTTAAGGTTATGACTCTAAGAGTGCTCGCATATCAAGTACACTTGCTTGGACTTAATTATAAGCTGCACGCAAGTCTCTTTAGTGCTCGCAATTCGTCATTATTGATGTACATGCGTGTTCACTTGATCAACTAGTCTGGGTCTCACTAATGATCCTTATTATTCCAATTGTAAGATCATAGATAATAGTATTAGATTGTAAAGTTTCATGTATGAACCAAAACAACCCTTAGCAGTGGACCTTACTATGAGGGGCTTGCTGATTCTCCAACAAAATAAGAGGCGCATAGAGGATGATAAACATTGAGAAGAGGTTCGATAGATGCTAAGGCCGCATAACATAGTCATTGAGTACAATGGATATATATACTCAAATGCATCAATGCCAATCAATAACCTCGAATTAATATTTGGTCTCATAGCAATAAGTCTTGTGCAGAGCAACAGCATGTTTCCAGTGGCTAACTTGATGAGCCTTTGAGCACTGTTCTGGAATTTAAAGCAAAAGCATAGGTCTTAGAGGTCGAACTCACGTATGCAACTGTCTTGCATCTATCATTTGTTAAACTCGGCATTGACTTGAAACATAAGCACATGCATACCTGGCACAATTTTTGAGATTGGTCTCTGCATTGCAAGTAGGCAGCATGCAGACTTTGATACATTTAAGAGCACGGCGTCGCTGCTTCAAGATTGATTTTAATCTATCGTTGCTGTACTTGAGCATGTTGCCCAAGGTGATGCATACTACTCACACGTTGTCGTTGGGTGCCATATAGGACCATGAATCATATGCAATCCATGTGTCCAGCCACCTCAACAGCTCGGTCTTGGTGGGCTCTGGTATGCCCTGACCTTTTGTTGCAACCACCAACATCATAAGGGTAGTGACAGCCTTATGGGTACACCCCTTGTGCTTGTCATAATCATTAGCCCACATTGTATCTCTGTTAAGCCAAATGGGACTGTATTCCACAAGGTGCTCCACCATGACCATAGTGAGGTGCTTCCCACCTTGTTCCAAACACAATGGACTTGAAGCAATGGTGGCCAGGAGAATTTGATATGACATACCATTTGTAGCTGGGCGGTTAGATGCCATGAATTTGGCCAAGTAAGCAATGTCTGCGAATTTAAGAGTAGTGTGATATATGTTTTGTAGGCCGTAATGTTCTGCTGATCAGGTTCTATGAGGTGGCAGATCAAGAATTCAATTAACGAGCAAGGGTAGATATTTGGCCGTGAATGTAGCCCACAAAACCCTCTGAAGTCTAACTACAGCTTCTCCCAAATCCTGATGGATTCGGGTAGGGTGGTGCTATGAATAAATGCAAAGCTAGGACAGCCTCACTCGATCAGTAGTGATATGCTCACAAATCTTTCTTGAAACAAGAGCTCCCTTTCAGTTTTATTATGAATATGGAGATATGAATCCGAGACCGGATTAAGACCTAGAGAAAAACCATGACTACTGGGGGCTAGGAGAAATTCTGCATCAGATCACTGCACCTAAGATAGCTGCCCATTTCTCGGGATCAAGATACTCAACAATAGTTGCCATGATGGTGTCTAGAGCAAGGGGGCACTGGGATCGAAAAAAAAGACCCGGGGTCGATTTTTTTGCTAAGGCCACTTCAGCTGGACTAACTAACTAACGTAATTAGGCACATGTCTAAATATGGTAATATGACATCATCTTTGTAAGCATGACACAGTTGATCTCACCCTCAAACTCCCAACCAGTTCTCCTCCTCCCTCCCACTCAACTTGCGTGCCAGGACACGTCAAAAATGTAGGTAATTAGTTTTACATAGTATGTTACACTAATATTTATGTTTTATGTCCCACAGCAGTCGCACTCATCACCAGCAGCCGCCTCTAGGCCTCTCCCCTGCAACAAGGGATGTAGGCTGTTTGTTGGCATCCTCAAAGGGCTCTGCACAGGGATGGGGGGTTAGGGGTGGCGTAAGAGAATGCGAGGGAGACCCAGGGTGTGGGATACCTACCAGTTGTGTAAGGAGGCGAACCGTCTATGGTTCACCTCCTCAGTCCTTTCTCCTCACCTCACCCCTACCTGCTGACAACCAGGCTATGTTAGGGCCCAAACCGACTACCTACGCACTCCCACATACATCGTGAACACAGCACCTTGGCAATCAGGCTGTGCACACCACCACGGACACAGGCAGCTGCATCAGTTCATTTGTGTGCATGCCACATCACCGCCTCACCCACTGGCATACGGCGGCTGAACGCGAACCAACGCGAGGCCAAAAGATCCAAAACAAGGTTGAAATGCCCAGCACGAGGCAAACACTAGGGCAAATGACCCCATGGCAGGTCGATCGACCCAACGCAAGGCCGAACGGCCTTAGTGAACCCGCATTATCAATGTAGGCTTAACACCATTTTCCGCGATCGTTTACCATGCTACCGCGAGTAGTGTTGTGCTCGGCTTGGCTTTGAAGCCGTAAGCCGTTGAAGCCGAGCCGCAGTAAGCCAGGCTTTTCTAGGCCATCTTTCAGGCTTTTGACGGCCCACAGCTTGGGCTTGGGTATTGCGAAGCCCCAGGCCGTGGCCTAAGCCCCGGCTTTTTGTGGCTGAATTGATGGTACTGTATAGTTGCAAAATCTTATTGTTTTTTACTTATAAATCCATTTCCTGCTGAAAAAAAGGTCTAAACATCCCATGCAAACAAAGTCTCCAGCAGCAAAGCTTACTGATATGGCCTCTCGTTCTTTCTTCCCACCGCGACAGTGCCATCAACTTTCCGAATCATCTCAGCATCGCCACATATCACACCACCCATGTCCAAGTCCAACAAGCATCCGCCAAGTGCCATGGTCACAGATGACAATGAGGAAGTCCTTTCAGATTTGGTGCCTGTGAAATCGAAGAAGAGTAAATGAAAACGTGCTCACAATGAAGCCAGTGTGTTTTTCTTACCTGTTTTTTTTTGATAATCCCCACTCATCTCAACTCTTTCCCTTTGTTACAGATGACGGCCATGACAACGAGGGAATGCACTGTGATGTGAATGTAATGTACCGGTTAATCAGATTTCTATTTCTTAGTGCATTCATTTTCCCCATCATGAGCCGTGGCCTAAGCCCAAGCCGAGCCCAAGCTGGCCCCAGGCCCTGGAAACGGCCCAGGCTTCAATTTCGACAGGCCTGAGCCCTTCTAAGCCAGGCTGTAGCCAGGGCTTTCAGGCCGAGCCAAGCCGGCACAACACTAACCGCGAGCACTTCTCGCATTAGATACATAACGAAATATCTACGACAAGTCCATAAGTTGTTTTTAAACTTCCTTTGAGCTGTAATAGTACATGAATCATCTGTATATAGCTACAATATAATGGAATCTACATCTTCCGAGGCTCTGTCCTGAAGGTGTCTTTTTTTTTGGGGTTATTGGTACATGATTCTTGGGGTGGTGCTTGGTTTGCTGATACCCATCGTAAAATGATCTATTTGAGTCATACTACAACATGGGTCATCTGTAGATACTGTATCATGTTCTAATATACCAAATTTGATTGAAATTTGAGGTTGCGAGGCCCTGTTCTTCAGGGGTCATTTTTTTTTTTCACCGCCGGTAGCTGGACTAACTAACTGGGTACTGGTATGGGATTCCCGGGCCGGTGCCCCCTTGGTCTAGAGAACGGTCTATCATTGCTACATTTAAGTCACTCAAGAGCAAGAAGTGATACTTACTTTGTCTCTCCTGGCGGACGTCGCGGCTACGACCAGTGCTGTTTCTTTGAGAACCAAAAGAAAAGGTTTGTGGAGAGATAATCTCTTATCATTTCGGAGATACCCGTGATTCGAATGACACATGCTATGAAGTCGAAGGCATGTGATGTACCAAACTCCGCTGGATTCGGATTCTTTCATTTCACACCCAATTCGCACATTCTCCATTTTTCAGATGCTTATAATTGTTCTACAGGAAGGGCATAAAGACGAGTATGGCCCGTTGATCAACAAGAATAATAATCACGCAAGGACCCAATGTCTCTCCAAGGAAAATAAGTATGCATAGATTTAGCTCCCTCTTGGTTCCTTGAACTTCCTTCTTGGTTCCCTCCAATATTCTTCCAACATCATGCGCGATTTGGCCCTTCAACAGACCCCAGAATGGCAGCCATTACCTCGCACTCACTGTATGTCTCCAGAATCCCCACATGAGCAAATCCCCTCATCGTCACGATGACAATGTATGTTTAGCCGCAATGACGCATCGTGCACGCATCCGCGGATGCTGGGATGATGTGAATGGACTATTCACTATACGCCAAGTGCACACCCTCAGACCAGCTGATATCAACGACAATAATGACCACACATGGTTCTGGTCGACATGGTAGGACGAGGAAGAGCCCTGTAGCCACTCCTGTGTCAAGTTTACCCTCCCCTCATTTCCTACAATGACCGTGGCATTACCCAAAGAAGTCCACTGCCAACATCTCACCACTACTTGCTCCTTGATCTAACACCCTCTTTTATCCCTCTCCATTGCTCATGGCTATTCACCACCGTAATTTCCCAGAATGCCCATTCACTATACACCAAGGACGTTCCATACACGGTTACACCTTCTTGCGCTCTCCAGTTACTTCCCTCTGGAAACCATGGGTGAAATTCCACACCCAGCGATCTCACATGCTCAGGATAATAGAACACAGTTGGCTGGGTTTGCGACGGGAACGAGGGAGTAACTTGTAAGAGATGGTGGGGAACTCTCCTGGTACGTATTTCGCATCATCTTTGCACCTCACTCTTTCATTTTCTTACTTCTACAACATCTGCAGTGACACCTGTTTCTATCCGCGGCACGGTCAGCGCAAGGAGATTCGAATACATTGATCCCAAACACACCCACCACCGTCGTTTCCCTGTCAACACGGACCCTCCCACTCGTTGTCTTGCCACCATCTCTGCGATACTCCCATCTCTTCATCAGTGATAACTATTCACTTCTCTTCCAAAATATCACAGAAAGACGATAGACCACATACCAACAGGTGTTTCATGCCACTGCTTTCACTCTCCAGGGATATTCACCTCCAGCCGGAACCGACGGTCTACGGAGTGTTGATTTCGTCAAGCCCTTTGAGGACATCTATCGACAAGGATGACAATGACGGATTAAAATCCTCACTGGCTTGGGATACTTAAGTCGAGCGCGACCGGCGAACGAACTCGCCTGGGAATCATTTTGACATCACGAACGTACCCCCCTTACTCCCGCCTCCTCACAATTCTTCAACGTTCAACGTTTAACAGCGCCTGCCTTCCGGCCTTTACCCCTTTATCGCTAGGAGAGTCGGGTAGAAAAGATTGGTCATCAACTTTACGAAACTCGACCTCCATTGTCCGTTGTCCTGTCGACGCTATCCATTCTGCCCATCCTTATATCGACCAAGAACTGGGAGATGTAGGCGTCTTTTCACCGCTTGTCTCTCTTTTTCTTTTTCTTCTTCGATGCGCCTGGTTCTCCCTAAGCGTGGGTTAATCGACAGATCATCTCCTCTATCAACTTGCTTTGGACGGTGTTTAGGTGCGTCCTGATTTTTATATGTACCTTGTCGTACTTATATCTAGTCGAGATGGAGATAGAGTCCATGGATGTTCTCGAAGAATCGTTTGTGGATCCTACCCAACTTTCTTGAGAAAATTTATCTGCCATGAGGCGTGCTGATTTAGTCTCTTCTCTCGCCGCACAATTTCAAGCTAGGCTGAATTTTTCAAATATGGCCCAAATTCCAGTAATGTACGTTGTACTTATAACCATCGATGGATCGGGAAAAAATTCCACTGTCAAGATACGATCAACCCTTCTGGCGGAGTAAACTTATATAGGCCTTATTGCCTTGTTCTTGACGGGTACCCTCGACCGGTTGAACCAACTTCCAATTGAGTTGAAAAGCTGGACCTTCAGTGAGTTATGCTCTTATTGATCATGGTGAGAGCTCTCGATTGATGATAAACACGGCCCAGAAGATCCCTTGTGGATGAGGCTGGGTCGTAACCGCTGATAGTCTGCTGCTTGAAAACCCAGAGCGACGGTTGAGAGGATTGCCGGAAAGGACATGAACCCGTCGTTGCCCCCATTAACACAGCCCTCATTGATAGCCACTTGATACCATTCAGTGCAAAGCGCAAGTTCTACACTGGTATTTCATGGGAACTAGAAGATTTAAATCTTCTGCGGGGTGGTAACGTGGCCTGCAAACGATCCACCTCTCTTGCGTTCTGAGTTGGGACCGTGGCGAAGCCGTAATAGCCGGATAGTTACCATAATTTTACGGCTCTGGTTCCACTGTTCCAACTGTCTGCTGCACCGTCAACATGCCCCAACTTTCGTCGAACGGGACAGAGATGGCACACCAATACAGTAGACGTAATACACACGTCCTTGCCAACTTCTTAACAAATGGAGGAATGTCCGGATCTGTCTAGCACTGTGGCGACCAGATTATTTTGCCGGGGAGGCAAAATTGAGAGCAGATGGTTAAAATTTTGCCAGTCATGCGACCCCACTGTCTGGAATGGCAAAATGTGACTTGGCAAAATTCAAACAACCCGCCGTAACATTTTGCCTCCTTATCAAAATAGTCCGGCCCCGGCAGTGTAGGCATACCCTCTTCTTCGCTAGGTTCTGTTCAAGCCGCCTTCTCCAGACCGCCTGCTTTTGGTAAGAGATTTGGGGCTCCGCAGGACCTTCGGAGAAGGGTTATGGAATGGTCACTTTTGACCGTTCGCCAAGCTGGTATGTTCTTTTACCACTAACGATGCCAACTCTATATCCCAACAATATCCCAGATCCTAACTGCTTTGTCCCACGATCCCGAGACAATGCGCTTGCCATCAGGCGAGAACGCAACAGATGTGACATGATCTGTGTGTCCTGCTAATGACCCCCCCACCACCTCTTGCGTCTCCACATCCCAGATCCTAATGTTATTGTCGACCGACCCCGAGACTATGTGCCTGCCGTCAGGTGAGAATGCAACAGATGTGACCCAATGTGTATGTCCTACTAATGGCTTTCCCTTTATATCTTGCATCTCCACATCCCAGATCCTAATCATCTTGTCATATGATCCCGAGGCCAGACACTTGCCGTCAGGTGAGAATGCAACAGATGTAACACGATATTCGTGTCCTCTCGATTTCTGTTCTCCCAATGGCCCTCACCATCTTTTGCGTCACGACATCCCAGATCCTAATTGTGTCGTCCCGCGATCCCGAGGCTATGTGCTTGCCATCAGGTGAGAAAGCGACAGATGCAACATGATCTTTGTGTCCTCGCAATGGCCATCCCACCATCTCTTGCGTCACCACATCCCAAATCCGAACCGTTTGGTCCTGCGATCCCGAGGCAAGGCACTTGCCATCAGGTGAGAATGCAACAGATATAACACTACCCTTGTGTCCTCTCAATGGCCCTCCCACCATATTTTGCATCACCAAATCCCACATTGTAACCGTTTCGTCGTGGGATCCTGAGACTATGTGCTTGCCGTTAGGCGAAAACGCAAGAGATGTGACCCAACCTATCCACAATGGCGTTCCCACCAGTACTTGCGTCTCTGCACCCCAGATCCCAACCGTACCCCAGATCCCAACTGTATTATCTCTTGAGCCTGAGACTATGTGCCTACCATTTGGCGAGAATGCAACACATCTGACCCAATCTTGGTGTCCCAGGACGTGCAGACAGGCTGCAGATATAGATAAGGACATCTGGCCCCCAAATAGAAGAAATATGCCTTTATCACTCACCTCGGTTCTCCTCTTTGTGGCTTGCCACAGGCTCATTATCAGAGTCAACAGAGTCCGAGCTTGCTACCTCGTTCGCCCAGGATTGGATGCACTCATCATCTTCATCACTATGGGATCTCCGGCTTCGTGGTGAAGAGCCAGGTGCAACAGCTACTGATGATAGATCCTCAACTTCGGAAGTGGATTCCTAGTTTGGTGCACAATTTCATCATCATGAACGTCAAGCTCGCTTAGACTTGATAGGCATACGTAGTAATGTGATCTCAATGATTTATTCGCCCCCCGCAACACCTTCTTTTGCTTCCGCACTTGTCGCCTTCTCTTCCACTTGAGGAGAAACTTGTACACTGGCGTCTCTTTGTATGCTTCGATACTGTCCTCGTAGCTGGATTCACTGTACCTCGCTCTGCACATGTCAATTTCTTGTGGATGAAACGTGACAAGCACTGATAACTTGTTTCTTGTGGGCCATTGCTGCGCATGGCAATACAAGTCTTTTTTTCTTTCACATTGCTTGAGTATGCATTTACAATTAACAAAACCGTTTTCAAGTCAGTATTAGGTACATACAGTAATCTATAATACAAGAATCAGGCGTTCTCACGCTCCATTTTGGGATTCCAGCGTCCTTTTCAACGCCGCTCGCCACTGTTGGACGTCGCGCTGGCGTCCTGTATTCCTTCTTAGGTGCTGGCCAGCATCACCCGACGTCCGTTTTCGTGACGCGTGCCCGTGGAGGTACCGGAGGCGTCGGTCACGTTTGGCGTGCAGGCGGGCGTGAGAGCGTGTGACAAAATAGCATCAGTAAGTCTCCACAGCATGACAAAGTGAGCTCATTTTTTTGCGACAGCATGCAGTTCAGTTTTTCTCAACCGTCATGAGCTCCCCAGGATCTATCTGCATTACTGCCTTCGCCATTTTGCAATCCCCTCGCGCTTTGGAGCCACTTAGGGGAAACAGGCACGTTGTTTTTGATGGGACCTTTAACATCAACCAGGATACTGGATCTGTCGCTGTCGGTCTCCTTCAGTACTTTGCCTCAGATGAAATCGCAGCCAAGCTTTTCAAGATGGTGGAGAAGGAGTTTCAAAAGGCTTTTGTTGTCGCTAATGTATGTTTTTATTTCATTTTATTCCTGGAAGGCTTTCTGAACCTTTACAGATTGCAGCAGTCACTGTCAAGAGTATTCCAGCAGCTGTGATCATAGAGGGGGAAGATCTCCATGAATATGCTTTCTTAGGAGATGTTCGAGAGGTATGTGAGCAGCATCTTTTTATGAAAAGTATTAAATAACTTTTATCAAGCTTATTTTCATTGACGACGAGGATTTCAATGTCAAAGTCAAACCGTATGTGAATGTTGCAGGAACTATCGGTAGCTTCAATTCCGATGACCGAACATTTACTATGGCACCTTCTCCATATGTGGGTTTGACTCATGAGTCGCCGACCATTTCCATTCATGCTCACTTTCTTGAGTCGGAGAAGAGGTGGGGTAGTCAGGGGCCGAAAGTCAAAGCTGGCTCAACAATCGCATTTGGAGGTTGCTTGGAAAGGATAGTACGTAAGTGCGATACTGATAGGTCATTGTCTTTTGTCGAAATCGAGGTTATACAACAAAAAGTTGCATATGATGTTTTTGGGTAGAAGTGAGAAATAAAGAAGTGATTGTAATGTTAAAAAAAGGTGGGAAACGGTTAGGGTGCTAAGTAGATGTGATGGAAAGGATGGGGGACG
>Ga0307517_10010696_pt1 | contig 12807 bp, 5 predicted proteins | sample 23_EM_MG_FD_194515 | JGI IMG/M metagenome (GOLD analysis project Ga0307517, IMG submission 194515) | Populus trichocarpa ectomycorrhiza microbial communities from riparian zone in the Pacific Northwest, United States - 23_EM | ecosystem: Host-associated > Plants > Roots > Unclassified | place...
CACTTTTAAAATTTTTTTTAAAAAAACCAAACCCACCACCATCTCAAGCGGGTTCTATTGCATATCTCTCTTAATTTCAAATTTATTTGCATCTCTCTCAATTTCGGTCAACTTGTTTTTTGTTTTAGTCAACTTGTTTTTTGTTTTTTTTTTCCTGGTAATAGTAGTATTTTGTACTAATATTATTTTAGATCCCCAATGTATCAACAAATTCATAATTAAATCCTCCACTTGCTTTAGTCAACAAGACTATTAAGTCGTGGCATGAAATTTACATGATTTCTTTCCCAGAAAAAACACTGTATTTTCTAAGATTTTCATTTTAGATAAAAAAAAACTCATAGGAATAACCTATTTTTTGATCCATAAGCCACAGTCGATGATCTTCATGACATCAAGACCTCCTCCAATGATCTTGAAATAAGTTAAAGATCTCTGTAACTCATGCACACCTCTTCCTATGATCTTGAAAGAAAAAAAAAATGATTGATTTTCCTTATCCGTGTAGGAGATTTAACGTTTTATTTCTTGGATAATGGAGGAGGAACCTGCCATCCTCTTGCGTGGAAATTTACAGGGCGAGGTGTTTAGATATTTCTCGACAGAGTAGGTAAGAATGGTAGGGTTGATTCCATTCTAAGAATAAAAAAATAAAGTCTCCTCCTTCCTCAAAATATATTCCTATTTTTTTTTTAAAAAAAAAAATTAGTATAATAAGTTAAAAATATAGAAAGAATAACATAGGATGAAAAAAATAGCAGAATATATATATATATATATAAACATGATATTTATACCCTGTTGCTATTTAAAATAGTAATTTCTAAAAAAATTATATAAAATGAATAGAAAAGAAAAGAGATGAGAGAGAAAGAAAAAAAAACCTTCTAATACATACTGAGACTTTAATTACAATATCATCAGTATCATAATTGAAGCTTTGATTATAACATCACTAATATCCAGGTTTTTTTTTTCTATCTCTTTTTAGATCTTTTCATTTTTTTTTTATAAAAGTTGCTATTTTAAATACTAACAATTTATAAATGTCATGTTTTTCAATCATGATATTTACAAATTATATGATTTAACCAAAAAAAATTTATAATATATTATTTCAGTAATATTTTTTTAAAAAAGTGCTAATAAACCAAAATAGCCATTTTTTTAGAACAAGCAATTTTAAATTCCTCAAATCACCATCACTATATTTTAGTTTTTTTAATGAAAATTAATCAAAGTTTAACCATTCCAATATTTCCAAAACTAAAAAAGCGAATCACCGCGATAACAACAATGAAGATGATAACCACGATTGATGCCAGTTTTCGCGTGTTTACATTCACTAATCTATTAATAATAAAATCATTAAATTAATGTGTCCAATGAATTGGTGACAGTTGTTAATCTCGATCATGAAATTAATATAAAGAAAAATCTAAGTTATTAAGTCATTATTTTAATTTGAGGATTATCAAATCAACATGAATTAATTATTTTTATTAAAATAACATTATATTTTTTATTTTGATAGAGTTGACCCTACTGAATTTTAGTAAGGTCAACCTAACCATGTTGATAGAATTTTAACGAGTTAATATTTTTATTTATTTTATTTAAATTCCACAAATTAAGACGAGTTTAACAAGCACCATATTGGCTGTCCATTTGACCATGGACCCATGCAATGCTATCATGCAAAAATGAAAAAAAAATAAATAAATAAAGAAAAAGATAAAAATATCCAAAGAAACAAATGAATTATTAAGGGGGAAAAAGAGAGAAAATGTCTATATAGGAAGAAGGAAGATAATCATAGGCAAACTGGCTGGCTTTAACCCTCTGGTTTCCTCTCTCTCTATTAGGCAACTACAATACAATCCTGATGTCCGTCCCAGTCAACAAGGAAGGCCATGTAACCCAATAACCCTAAACATTTTTAGCTAAAAAACTTAGAACGCAAATCGTCAAATCAATCAACAAATTCACATCTCCAAAGATGTCATCGGAGATAGAGATAGTGGAGGAAGATGCGGTGGTCCAATCCAACGATCGAGAATCAGCAGCTGTCAATGGAGGCAACGCTAACAATGGGGTTGCTGTTGTTGGAGAAGAGAGTTTGAGAAATGATGTTTACACAGCAGCTGCTTATGGAGATTTAGAGAAGCTTCATAGATTGGTGGAGAGTGAAGGTTGTTCTGTTTCTGTACCTGATAGCCTTGGTTATTATGCTTTACAGTGGGCTGCTTTGAATAATCGCTCTGCTGCTGCTCAGTATATTATTGAGGTTTGTCTCTCTTTTTTTTTGGTTTTTTTATTGGTTTCTTGAATTGGTTCGTTTTTATTTTTTCTGCTTTTTAATGGGTTTGTTTCCTTTGCTTGTTTGATTAGCCTGGCTGGTGGGTCTGATTTGATGCATTGAAGAGTTTATTGAGGTGTTTAAGTTTTTTTTTTGTTAGTTCATTTCTTGATAAAAAGTGATGATTTTGATTTGGGGAGTTGGATTTTGTAGTAAAGTTCGTGTCTTTTAGTTTGAATGTTTTGAATGAAGTGCAATTTGTTTGGTTAGGGTTTGATGCATTAATGGAGCGAGGTAATAGTTGGATTTGGTTTGTTTGTTAGTTCTTTTTATGTTATTTTTCCGGGTAAAAAGTGATGATTTTGATCCTGGAAAGTTGATATTGTGTTAAAGTTACTGTCATTTAGTCTGTTTGTATCGATCAAAGAGAGTTCAATGGATGATATTGATGGTAACTTATTTGGAGTTGATGATATAGGATGATGACTAATTTGGTACCGGATCCTTTTCTTTTTGCCAGCATGGTGGAGATGTAAATGCAACAGATCATACAGGGCAGACAGCATTGCATTGGACTGCAGTTCGGGGTGCAATTCAAGTTGCTGAGCTGTTACTGCAAGAGGGTGCGAGGGTAAATGCTGCTGATATGTATGGCTATCAGGTTAGTGTCATCTTTGTTGTGTAAATATGCATTTGCTTCATTTAAGGGAGAGATAAGAGCTGTTTTATAATTGTGGTTTGAAGTGATATATGTGCTGTGAAATTATTACCTTTTTTTAACTTGGCACCTCTAGCACTTACCTAGTCATAAATGCATCAGCTTTGTTCACGTGTCATTAGGGTATGGAAATTCACTAATGCATGTACGTCTGTTGTTTTATCCGTCGCAGTTTATCATTAAGGATGAACATATACAAAAAGAATGAATATCTAAAAACTTTGGGACGCATTTGTGGCTTCTGTGCAAATTATTTTCTTGTTAATTGATAGTGTTAAATAATGTCACAGTGATTGTTTACATCCTTAATCATGAAAACTGCTTATTGGTCGTGTTGTTTCGCACCCTAGTGTTGGTTTTTATTTCTTGAAATAAATTTGTGAGGATGAACTTCTGTTGTAACGATAGAAGTCTTGGGCTAGCAACCAAGAGGGCTGGAGTTTGATGTGGTTATTTTATGCAAAATTGATATAATGTAGGATCATTTGAGGAGCTCTTCACTTCCCCTTCAAGGTGTGCCCCTTTTTTATTTTTTGGTGAATAATATTGATCTTTTCCCCCTCTGATTGGGTCATGGATTTGGTAATAAGTAGGGAAGTCTAATACTCTTTGGTCAATTTGTTTTTACTTTAATTGAAGACATGGATTGAACTGAGTTTTCAGATCCCTTGGTTTGCTCTTTCTTTGTTCTCTTTTATGCTTCTTCAAGAGATTCTATATCCAGTGTGCAAGAGGTCATGCATCAAATATGCAAAAATTTGATAGCCTGTTTCTGCTTGAACACAGTATAACCAGAGCAGGTGGCTGTGCTCATCTAATTTATATTGAGAGATTCTGTAACATGGATGAGAGGACCTTCTCTCACTTGTAAACAGGATCCGAAACATTGGTCATGCATAGAAAATGGACCATGTGCTGCAAAATGGTGAAGTTTGCATATTTCTCTTGAAGGAAGCTTATTGCTCTAGTAAAGCTTCCGAGCTCAACATTACAAGCCAGCTTTTGGACTCACCATTTGATTGTTGGTAACTTCATCCATTTAATAGATTCTTTGAGTGATGGAAAACTTCCAAATATATCAACAGAAAATACATTTAAAATGGGATGAATTTTTCATATTTAAGGAGCAATTCTATGGCAATCTATTATCTGGGATCTGTTAGACAGGGTTTCAGCTTCTCCTGTTTGAATGCTGAATTGATCAGAACTTGAACTTAAGAAGTGCAATGATACTATTTTCTGCCCCTGTTTTTTTTAGTCTTGAATATTTAGGGGTCCAGTGAACTTGTTGATTCTATCTCTAGTTATAAGCTCTGGCTGCTTGTTAACTTTTTAAATATTCCCTTTAATTTGTGCTATCAAGATATAGGCAATCACACTTTTGCAGTGCCCTCCTTTATTTGTGGAGATGCCTTCCCAAGATAACTGATAACTATTTCTATGCAATAACTTGGACTGTTTGAATCATGCTAGATGCATAAAAAGGGAGGTTTCTAGATGCCGTGCTTTGCTTTACTGTCCTGAAATAGCCAGTTATTAGTTGCTCTAATTAGAACTTAGCTGTGAAATCTGAGGATAACAATCTGCTGGTTGTTAATTTGACATCAATGCAGACAACTCATGTTGCAGCTCAATATGGTCAGACGGCTTTTCTCTATCACATTGTCTCAAAATGGAATGCTGACCCTGATGTTCCTGATGTTGATGGAAGAAGCCCTTTGCACTGGTATATGAGAACTTCCCCTTCCCTTTTATTATTGAAGAGATTATTGTTTACTTGAAACTGTTTTTTTTGTTTTTGTTTTTTTTTTCTAATATATTTCAACATTTTCCTGCTTGGTATATGCCATTGTGGTTTGCTCACAATGACATAACAGCTTGCATAGCCTTTATATAAGAATATCACCTGTCCATGCTTTTGGTTTTGTTGACAAATATCTCAGTGCGTCACACTTGCTTAAAATAAACAATTTAGCTTCCATATTAAATGTTAAGCCATTATCAATTCCTTTGTTGGTCATTATTTTTCTGTATCAAGTAGCTCCTTTACCGAGTACTTCGTACCATATTTTCTTTTTTATCAGCTATTGGTGGTGCTTTGATTTTTTTTTCTAATCTGTTTCTTTCTTGGATTATTTTAGGGCTGCTTATAAAGGTTTTCCTGATTGTATACGCCTTCTATTATTTCTGGATTCTTATAGAGGACGCCAGGATAGAGAGGGTAAATCAGCTTCCCAAATGTTGAACTTCTGTTTTGTCAATATAGAAAGAAATAGATGAAATATACATGTGTTAACCTGTATGGATAAGTGTGTCTATTCCCTTACTATATTTCATTTATACATCAGGTTGCACTCCTCTCCATTGGGCTGCTATTAGGGGTAACTTGGAGGCATGCACAGTGTTAGTACAGGCTGGCAAGAAGGAAGACTTGATGGTGACTGATAACACTGGCCTTACACCGGCACAACTTGCTTCTGACAAGAATCATCGACAAGTTGCTTTTTTCCTTGTATGTGTTCCATAATAAAAATAATTTAAATTGGTTAGTGATGTTACTTTTTAAGGGATTTATTGTTTTTTCTATATGTTATGTGAAGCTCAAATGCCTTTTGTGGTTAGTGATTCACCATTGAAATAATATGTCTTAAAGACAGAAGTAAAATAATATTGCAATGATTAAGAAGGATAACAATAAAAGAAGTGTATGCTAGAACTGTTTCAAGAGGCACCCTGGGAACTTGCGGATGTGGCAAGGACAATGTAATGGTAGGATTCCACAGTGAATGGAAGCTTGTATTCTAATCTTGTTGGTTTTCTATGTTGTGTTGCATCCATTTATATGAAGTGTTCTATTTCAAAGACTTTTATTCTTTCTGGATCTACCCTCATTCACTTCTTTGGCTCTCATGTAGGCAAAGGTCATCCTCCCTATTTTGAAATATAGTTTACTAATGATGTGTGGTTCTAGGTTATCGAGGCTTGATTTGTCTCTATAATTGTGATATCCTTTTTGACAGAAACCCTTCCATTTCGATAAATATATTTAATCTCATCTGAAAGTCTATTTGTGGACTCTAGTATTTCCTTGTAGGTACCTCCATAGTGGTGACAATACTATCTCAATGCAGACATGTAATAGACCTTCTCTGATGAACTGGTAATAGCTATTTGCAAGCCAGCTAAGATTTAGATAGAATCATTAGTTCTCAGTTGATGAAGGAGAACTGTGGGAGGATCTTTCTGTGTATGGATGATTACCTGGAAACCTGATCTACCTGAATATGACAAGACCTGATATACATAGCCTATGCCTTTTCTCCCATTTATTTTTCAATTTCCTTCCAAGTGTGGCTTAGTGTTCTGTTTTTGTTTGAATTTTTACTTTTCCTAAGAATTTTAAATTTTTTGATGAGTTTTCTGTTTACTTTTCCAAGTTTCTTAGTGCTCTGTTGTCATTTGAAAGGCTCTGAAGTTTTTTCTTCAAGTTATATTTTCTAATAAATCTTAGTCTGCAGGGAAATGCTAGAAGGTTGCTTGACAAACAGTGTGATGGGAACAGTCGACTGGGACGCCTCTCAAAGTTGGGGCTAGCACCTGTGTTATGGTTCATAATATTACTTCTCCTCGTGACCTATGTTCACGCTGTCATCTTGGGTATCTTCCATTATCTCTTTGTTACAGTGTATTTTTACTCCTATCATCAAGATTACACTACCATGTCCTTGTCTTACATTTTTAATTTAATAACTTTCGGTACAGCTTCAAATCTGCCAAAGTTAACAGCTGGCTTTGGCCTTCTTGCCTGGTTGGCTGTTTTCCTAGTCACTGCTGGACTAGTTATGTTTTATAGGTGTAGCAGGTATGCTCTATTGTGCATTCTAGCTATGTGTTGTATAGCTGAATAAATCCATGCTAGAACTGTTGCCTATGCTTTCTATTCCTTATCGTTTTCTGTTGCTAAAGAAAATCATTAATAAAAATAGAGAAATATGTAAAGGAAGAATGTAGATCCTCTATGCATTTGAGGCCTCCATTATATTGCTCAGGGGGCAATGCATTCCTGCAATGCTCAAATTCAGATATTTGTGGAGTGAGCAATTTGATATAGTTGAGATACAGTAGGACCACTGTTTGTGAAGCAATATGGATTAAACGCACTGTATAAATTATAAGCAACATGGAAAAAATTCTTTGCATGTCTAGATGTGGCTGTTCTGACCTAAATCAATCATGAAATGCCTTTAGTTTGTTTATTCGGAGCAGCATTGTGAAACAGTTGCACACTATTGGAAATTTATGGTCACAGTGTTCCAATGTACATTGATCCTTTTGAGTTTAGCAGACCTTCTTCTGTTGGCTGTTGTGCCGTATTCATCTGTTGTCTCATAAAGACACCCATGTTTGGTGAGAAAAACATACATTACTTTTGCATCATGTTCCCAAGATATGATGATCACCTTCAGCACACCTTTCAGTATGTTTCTTTATACATAATTATTGCTTATCTTATTGCATATCACATCTCCAATTGATTACATGCATCCATGCCTGATTTTTTTTGTTCATGTTACAATGTGAATTACACAAAATTATGATGTAACACCAAACTTGAACATAGCAATCTCAATTGATATTTCACTTTCTTCTTTCGATTATCTCTTGGCAGGAAGGATCCGGGTTACATTAGAATGAATGTGCACGATCCACAAAATATGAAAGATGATGTATGTTTCATCCCTTTTAGATTAATCATGCTTATATTTATTACTATTCATGGTTCTTTGGCATGTAGAAAGATAGTTTTCTAGTCAGTTCTTTTATTGAAGTCGTGCAGAGTTTTCTTTGTCTTTCTTTTTCTAAACAAAAACGCAGGCCCTGTATATTCTCTGATCACTTCTGTATTTATATTTGGCTTTTTATTCTAGGAGCCACTTTTGAAGATTGAGATAAATAATCCTGCTTTGCTCACTGGGAATTGGTCTCAGCTCTGTGCGACATGCAAGGTACTGATTTTTGGCAGCCTATATGGATCTTGCTCGATGAGCAATTCATCTAGCTTTCTCTGATTGATGCTCGGTTTAGTGACATTTTGTTAATTAATCCAATTTCAAATAATAATCAGATTGTCAGACCTCTTCGTGCAAAGCACTGTTCCACATGTGATCGATGTGTTGAACAATTTGATCATCATTGCCCTTGGGTATCTAATTGCATTGGCAAGGTGCGTAAATACTGTTTGATGTCTTTTCTTTCAACTCACATTTCCACTTCGTCTTTTATCAACAAGGAGAATGTATGGTTAATGTCACACATTCATGAAACAGATCTCAGTTGATTTCCCTGGCAATTAGTTTGATAACATTCAGCCAGATAAATTGATCTTTGACTGTTTGGAATCCATGTCTGACTGGCAGGCATAAAAATAATGGCTTGATACTTGCATTTAGTTTATTACATATGCACACGACCTGAGCTTTCCTTAGGGGGACCTTGGCATTTAAATTTACATGGTTTAACCTGCACTGAAGATTCATATCGTAGATACTTTTCAACTGTATTTACCTCTCTATAAAATAATGTGGCATATTTGTGTCTGATGCAGAAAAACAAGTGGGAATTCTTTGCATTTCTTGTTCTGGAAGTTTCAGCAATGTTGATAACTGGTGGAGTGACTCTCACAAGTATGTGACTGATTAGCCTTTCAGATTTAGCCATTTCTAAGCATATATATATATATTTTTTTGGTGGGACGGGGAAGTTTCTGATTGAGAATGATTTGCGGTATGCAGGAGTTTTGACTGATCCTTTGGCTCCCTCTTCTCTGGGAGCATGGATAAACCATGCTGTATCTCATCATATTGGTGCTATATCATTTCTGATTATGGATTTCTTCCTCTTCTTTGGCGTGGCAGTATTAACCATTGTACAAGCCTCTCAGGTAAATCCTGTAAACATCTGCAAGTGCTGAATATCTGACTGATTGTCTTGGGTGATTTGTTCTGTAGCAGCTGTTACAGAGTAATTGAACTCATAAGCTTGAGTTGCATGCTTATATTTTCACATGATATGCTATTGTGATGCACTTTAGAGTTGCATACCGGTAACCATATGGACTGTTAAGTGCAGTTTCTTGCTGTTACTGTGTGCTGTGTCTGAAGAAAAAAGTTGTTTTGTTGGAGTTCATGTAATTTACTATTTTATACTAAGGGAGTGTATTAGGTAGGATAGCATGCGTTAAATGAGATATACACTTCAAGAGGATATCAAATGATGTATAATTAAAAGAGCATTTTGTTTTCAAACTTCTTTTGTGATGAATGTTCCATGTGTTGACAAGCTGTGCTTTGCCATTGAACTCTGAAGGTGATTCATGCTGTCATTTTTAACACTTTTAGATGAATAGTGCTGAATCATTTCTTCTCCTGTGACAGATATCTCGTAATATAACTACCAATGAAATGGCAAATGTACTGCGTTATAGCTATCTCAGGGGCCCAGGGGGTCGCTTCAGAAACCCATTTGATCATGGCTGTAAAAAGAATTGTTCAGATTTCTTGATCAATGGTTACAATGAAGATGTGGAGTATTTTGAAGATTCTCCACATTCTGAGGGGATTGGAATGATGCACATGTCAAGGAATTCAAACCTGCAAAATGGGGATGCTCATTCTCATCACATGAATGGCAATGGCCATGTTTCCATCAATGTGAATTCGGAAAGTAAAATCCATCATGGTCATGTTCATTCTTCCCACTGCAGCCACGATCACCAAGGGAGGTCTAAATCGGACACCGAACCCTTGGGTTTGGGTGGTCTTGGTCTTGGAAGAAGCAGTGCCCGAACTGTTGCAGCTGCATGATACTGTGATACAAGCTGAAATTGATATGTTTTGTATCATAAACCCATGTGATTGAGCTTTTGTTATTTGATTGATTGGTGCTCTTTTTTGCCCCTAAAGGTGCTCAATTTTTGTACAGATTTACCCTCTTAAATGTTTGTAGCAGCTGTTAGTGAAAATCAGATTTAGCTGTGTGGGTACACTACTACAGAGAGCACTATTGCTTCTTGTACCTTACCATGTAACTTGCTGTTGTCTTCTCGCATCGTTATTTCTTACAATTATACAAATCCCTTTTCAAAGTTCATATGGCAGGATCTGCATTCTCCAGAATGGCATCCAATTTCATAATTTATAGCTTTTCCGGGGTTTCCCTATCCGCAAAGCTGCAGTGTTGCATGTGCTACCAGCCATTGAATTTTGTTTTGCTTCATTGGCCTAATGTTGATTGTCAAGCAGTGACTAAGATGAGACATCTTTTTCCAAACAATATAGTCAAAACTGTTCTTGATAACCTGAGCTAAGCTTGTCAAATACACTTTTTTGAATAATTTAGAAGTGGGAGTTGCAAGCATGTACTCTTTAACTTGTTGCTGATTGTTCTTATTTCGTACTTCAAATTTGGTGCAGGTTTATTCAACAAAGAAATCAGCATCCGCAAAAGAGGTGGATTGTGGTTTACGGCTAAGTGGTATCTTAAACTAGTTTTTGCAAGAATTAAACTCACCATTATATCACCATCCAAGGCAAAATCCATTCTAAATTAGAGGTAATCCTTTACATCTCTTGCTAGAAACATTTATCAAACAAAAAAAAGTAGTATTTTTTTTTATCAATTTTTATATATAAAGATTAGCTCCATCTCTTTATTTTTATTAAAGAAGAACGCCACAATTAAAAGATAAATAGATTTTCAAATAACTTTATATATCAAAATTAGATATCTCTTTGATTTTAAGAAAGATAAATTACTTACGTAAAGGTTAAACAATTCATAAAATTTCAATGTAATGAAGTTTAAATCTTTATCATAAACAATGATTGCGTGTAATTAATCTCTTACCATAGGCATTGATTCTACTTGCCTAATAATTAATGGGAGTGCCTTTTTATACAAGCAATGGTGAGCTTTTATGGAGTTGTCTAATGTTTGCTTCTGAAATAATGATGAAACTGTTTAAAATAAATCCTTTGGAAATGAATCTTTAGCAAAACTTTCATTATCATCTATTTGACTATTTCCTTAAAATAAAATAAAAAATTAGAAAGGAAAAAACATTCTTGCCAAGCCCATTAATAGCATTGATGGATTAATTTTAAACCTAACTTGGATCAATTTTATATGGGTTTGGTATTGTGATTAAAAGTAATTTTTATTTGAAAATATATTAAAATAGTTTTGTTTTTAATTTTTTTATATTAATATATTAAAATTATTAAAAATAATACTAGAAAAATATTAATTTAATATTTTTCAAGCCATATATTTTTAAAACACTTCCAAATATAATTTCAATCGCAATGTCAAATAACCTATTAGTAGTTAATATCTGTTTCGAATATCTCATACAGCAAAAGCTAAAGAAAAAATCTTTATAGTAAATCCAATTGTAGAAAATTTCAACAGGTAAATTCATTGTTAAAACTTCAACAATTGAATTTATGAAATTTTACTAATTAGATTCACCCATTTAATACACGGAAATTTTTGGAAATTGAATTCATAAAAATATCTTAAGTCGCATGAGAATATTTTTCAGAATATTTTATCTTCAATTTTTCTTTTATTTATAACTTGTTTAATATGTGTTTTGTGATGCAGCTGGAGTGTTTTTTGTTTAAAAAAAATACTGAATTGATTTTTTAATTTTTCTTCAGTAATTTTAAAAACATCAATATCAATTTAATGCTTTTTAAAATAAAAAAATAATTTAAAATCATCTTGAAAATACTAAGACATCAGAGTCTAGAGCTCTAAACAAATACACCAGTAAAGCTAACAAGCATGGTGTTTTCAACGTTTTTTAAGCACAGAAACTCAAAAAAAAAAAAAAAGATAAACTTAATTTTGGTCCTTACATTATATTTTAATTCTAAAATGAATTCCAAACTTATAAATTTGATCAACTAGGTCTTAAACATAAACAATTCCCACGTTCCCCTGTAAGATTTGGTTTTTAGAATTCCTCAATAGAGTTGTTAATTCAATTTCTGTTCACGTTACGTGCAGAAGAATCAACATGTTAGCTTCGAGTACCAGAGACATTTGCAGCTTGAAGGCTTAACAATGGAATACAACTAACAGCAGTGACATTAGTATTAGCTAATATAAAAATGTTTTAAAAAATAACGCACATGCAGAATTCAGTTAGTTGTTGATTACATAAAAACAAACTGTCCTTAGTTTGATTTGGTCTTGAATTGAAAATACTGCTGAAAACGCTGCTCCCGTGTATGATCATACGTTTATATTGGTTCATGTATTTTTATTTTTTTTAGTTTAACGTGGGTGTTCGGGCCAGCTTGCGCGCACCTCAACTATTCCCACGGGTCCTGAAGTTAACGATCATGTAAGCCTCCAGTGGCCATCATATGAGCAACCACAGGACTCGAACCTGAGACCACAGAGAGAGCAAACCTCTTGGTTCATGTACTTTACTTGTCCACCACTTTGTCAAAAGAAACATAAGCTTCACTTTTATTTATATGAAGATTCCATGTGCTTGGAACCTGTTGTGCACCATGGCTATATTTGAAATAGTTTTATGGCATGGCTGGTAATGCGTGAAGCTACTGAGTGAAGGTTCATATACAAGAGAACCGGAACAAATGCACCTTAAACCTAAATTGGCCTGTCTTGTGACCCTCCCTTCAGTAGGCTTTATATAATTATCCCTTTATTATGTTAGGATTAATTAGCCACGCTGGAAATAATATAGCTCTTGGAA
>Ga0307517_10010697_pt1 | contig 12806 bp, 15 predicted proteins | sample 23_EM_MG_FD_194515 | JGI IMG/M metagenome (GOLD analysis project Ga0307517, IMG submission 194515) | Populus trichocarpa ectomycorrhiza microbial communities from riparian zone in the Pacific Northwest, United States - 23_EM | ecosystem: Host-associated > Plants > Roots > Unclassified | place...
ATCATGTTTTTTAATTTTTTTTTAAAAACATTTTATTAATATTTTTTATATATGTTTTTAGATTGTTTTGATGTGTTGATTTTAAAAATAATTTTTTAAAAATAAAAAAATATCATTTTGATGCATTTCTAAACGAAAAACATTTTAAACCGCAACCGTTGCCACAAATCATGTTTTTAATTTTTTTTAAAAAAATTTATTAACATGTTTTTATATATATATTCAGATTGTTTTGATGTGTTGATCTTAAAATAATTTTTTTAAAATAAAAAAAATCATTTTGATGTATTTCTAAGCGAAAAATATTTTGAACCGCAACCATTACCACAATCTCAAACAACCCTAAATAAAGAAAATATGTGTGATTTTGAGTTTGCAATTAAGAACAATAAAAATTAGGATTTTTTTTAACATGTTTTTGCTTTTTTATTTTCGAAGTGATTTTTCTTTCAAGATCAAATCTTGGATATTTCTTTATAATGAATCATGTAATTTGTCTTAAGAAATTAATTAACAAATTATCTAAACTTTTGTTGGGAAATTAATTTATACTTTTCAGTAGTCGACATTTGCAAACATTTGAGAAGGTATGAAACAATATTCAGCCTCAAGAATAAAACAAATAAATGAACACTTCAAAAAAGAAAATTATTATGTAGTTGACACGTTAGAATTTAAAAAATAATTTAATTAAATCGAACTTAATAAATATTTTAACTGATTCTTTCGATCTTTTAACCCCAAAATAATTGTCAAATAACTGGATTTTGGTGGACAATATAAGAATTTGAGTTTAATTTTTCTTTCTTCCTCGAGAAAATCCAAACCCATAAACCATGGCTTCTCATGCTATAAATCCAACGTATGAAGTGAGCTTTTCCTGCAAAGAGAGAGGGTATTGGGTCAAAGCGCAGGAAAGACCTTTTGATGGGCCAAAGCCTACCTTGTCTGTTGCTATTGGGTCTGCTACCTCCTCAACTTTTTTTTTCACTGGTCTCAAGCATAGTTTCAAAAAACCCTGAATAGTGATTTGAGCATCTAATTTACTTTAAAACTAAATTAGGTGTCATTTTTTTAAAAATATTTTATTTGTAAAACAAAGTAGGATACCATATGTTTTTAACCAAAAAATACAACCATTTATTATTGGATCTGTTCGTTAAAATTAAAATGATAATTTATTATTATTATTATTTAAAAAAAAACCACATATATCAAAGATATTAGTGTTTTTCATATATATATATTGATAAAGCCACGACGTTCAGAGAGAGGCCTTAAGCCAAATCCCAAGTATTTTGGGATGTCTACAACACGTAAATAATCGTGCATGCAACATGCATGCACGTAAGACACATTGTTGGCAGTTGAACGTAGTATACGTGAGAAGCATTTACATGCAAGTGTGATGGCAGTACTTGCATTATTTTCGTTACTTTTCTTTCATGCAGTTATATTTAGTTTCTATTTGTACGTGGTCTTGCTATTTAAGCAACCACAATGATTATCAATGTAAGCAATTATTATTTTAGAACAAAGGTACTGTCTCACTAGAAGAGAAAACAATGCATTATCTTTCTTAACAATTCATTATCTGTGTTGGGACTTAACATTGGTATCAGAGCTTGGTTATTATTTTATCAGAACCAATAAAGAGCGTATTGAGCAGTTGGAGGCAGGGCTTGGTGAAGTGCAAAATGGGTTACATCGGATGGAGCTTGGCATGATAGACAAACTGCATCATTTGGAAGGGACTCTTAACCGTCTCTCTGATGTACTCCTTGCAGACTAAGGATCTCCAAATCAAGGTAATCCACACCGTGAAGGTCACAATGCAGGACGACTTATTGTCTCTTCTAAAACAGCAAAGCTTGAATTCCCTCATTTTTCTGGAGATGATCTAACGGAGTGGTTCAATAGGGTGAACCAGTTCTTTGACTTCCAAAATACCCCCGAAATGCAGAAGGTTTCTTTGGCTTCCTACCACTTGGAAGGAGAGGCCAACCAGTGGTGGCAATGGATCCGCAGGACATTTCAAGAGGAAGGGCGTGTTCTTTCGTGGATTAATTTTGAAGGTGAACTTTGGGCTCGATTTGGCCCTTCCAAATGTGAAGATTTTGATGAAGCTCTTTCAAGGATACGACAGGAAGGATCATTGCGTGACTATCAACGAGAATTTGAACGCTTGGGCAATCGTGTACGAGGTTGGACACAGAGAGCTCTTGTGGGAACATTTATGGGTGGATTAAAAAGAGACATTTCAGATGGGATCCGAATGTTCAAACCACAGACTTTAAAGGAAGCCATCAGCTTAGCATGGATGACAGATGATCAATTTACCCGCCAAAGAAGGTTTATCAGACTTGTTACATCAGTGCGAGCACCTCTAGCTCTTCCGCTGGCAACCAAGCAACACAGCCAACCCCTGCCAATCCTATCAGACGACTCTCATGGGAAGAAATGCAGCGGAGGAGAGCCCAAAATTTATGTTTCAATTGTAATGAACGATTTACTGCAGGACACAAGTGTCAGGGGTCACGCATACTTATGTTGGAAGGTTGCAATGACAGTGATACTCTCTTATGTGACAATGATCTTGAAGAACAACTAAACCAGGAGAAGTATGAGGAGCTTACTGGACCATCAATTACGTTGCATGCATTATCAAGATGGACAGCACCCAAGACCATGCGAATAACAGCTATGATTGGCTCTTGCAACGTCATTATATTGATAGATAGTGGTTCAACTCACAACTTCATTAGTGAGCGAACTGCTAACCTATTACGATTACCAGTGGTGCCTACAGAAACCTTCACAGTACATGTTGTTAATGGTGAAAGTCTCAAATGTCGGGGGCGGTTTGAGGAGGTACCAGTGGATCTCCAGGGCATTGTTTTTTCATTAACTCTTTACTCTTTACCACTCATAGGGTTAAACGTAGTGTTGGGAATTCAATGGCTTGAGTTACTGGGTTCTGTGATTTGTGATTGGAAACGGCTAACAATGGAATTCTTATGGGAGAATCAGCCTAGGTGATTAATCGGCATTGATAGACAAGACATCAAGGAAGCATCACTACAGGAGTTGTCTAGGACGACTCAGCCAGGCCAAACATTGTTTGCCTTATGTTTCCAAGTTGCCCAAACAGAAACAGAAGGAAACATTCATCCAAGCATGAAGGAATTATTACAAGCATTTTTAGATATATTCACCGATCCTTCCAGCTTACCACCAACAAGGGAGGTTGACCACATAATTACTCTGAAAGAAGGGACTAAACCGGTTAATGTTCGGCCATACAAGTACGCACACTATCAGAAGAATGAGATTGAGAAATAGGTCCAAGGTATGTTGACAACATGGCTTATTCGTTCAAGTACAAGTCCCTTTTCCTCACCTATTTTATTAGTGAAGAAAAAAGATGGGAACTATAGTTTTTGTATTGATTATTGCGCTCTCAATGCTGCAACTGTTAAAGATCGCTTCCCAATTCCAACAGTCGAGGATATGTTGGATGAATTATACGGAGCTTCTTACTTTACAAAGTTGGATTTGAGAGCAGGTTATCACCAGGTATGAGTAAATCCACAAAATGTCCATAAAACTGCCTTCCGAACTCATGATGGACATTATGAATACTTGGTCATGCCATTTGGCTTATGTAATGCGCCTTCTACATCCCAGGCTATCATGAACTCAATATTCCGTCATCATCTTCGCAAATTTATATTGGTTTTTTTATGACATCTTGATATATAGTTCTGACTGGGACAAACATTTAATGCATGTGCAACAAACATTTGAAATAATAAGACAACATCAATTCTTTGTCAAGAAAAGCAAGTGTGCTTTCGAGCAGCAAGAACTAGAATATCTGAGACATATTATTACCAATCACGGCATCAAAGTGGATGATAGTAAGATTGCAGCTATGGTAGCTTGGTCACGCCCTACTAACATTTCAGAATTACATGGATTTCTTGGTTTGACAGGATATTATAGGAAGTTCGTTCAGAATTATAGCAATATTGCTCAACCTCTCACCAATCTGCTAAAAAAGAATCAATTTGGATGGCATGATGCAGCTGAAGCCGCTTTCCTCGCTCTCAAACAGGCCATGATAACCATTCCCATATTGGCCATGCCTAATTTCAATGAAGCCTTCACTATTGAAACCGATGCATCTGGAGATGGCATTGGTGCAGTCCTCACTCAACAAGGCAAACTGGTGGCGTACATTAGCAGGGCTCTTGGAATAACCAAGAAATCATGGTCGACATATGCTAAGGAAATGTTGGCGATCTTAGAGGCTATAAGGTTGTGGCGTCCATATCTTCTCGGCAATAAATTCTACATTCAGATCGATCAACGTAGTCTCAAGTATTTTGTGGAACAGAGAATAACAACTCCAAAACAGCAAAAATAGGTTGCTAAGCTATTGGGTTACGACTATGAAATCATTTATCGTCCGGGCCGTGAAAACTCGACTGCAGATGCTCTATCCAGGAAACAAGGTAGTCCAATTCTTCATCACATTTTTACTTCGCAGGTTAGTTTATGGCAAAAAATTAAAATAGCCTCACAGCAAGACCCATACATTCTGTCAATGGGTCGTATAGCTAATGCACAACCTGACAGTTCATTTACCTGGCGTAACGGACTATTACTGTACAAGGAAAGGATCGTCGTCCCGAACGATGCCACATTACGAGCTACACTGCTACATGAAATGCATGACACCAAGGTGGGCAATCATTCATGAGTTTTACGTATATTTAAAAAGCTTGGCCAACAGTTCTATTGGCCTGGCATGCATAAAGCATTGCAAACATATGTCAAAGAGTGCGAGATTTGCCAAAAGAAAAAAACAGAGACATTGGCTCCTGCTGGACTTCTTCAACCACTGCCAATTCCATGTTAAGTATGGGACGATATCACCTTAGATTTTATTGAAGGATTGCCAGTCTCGCAAGGCAGGGATACCATCATGGTGATTGTTGACAGACTTAGTAAGTTTGCCCATTTTCTCACTTTACGCCACCCGTTTACTGCAAAAAATATGGCAGAAAAATTTGTTGATGGCGTTATCAAACTCTATGGAATGCCCAAATCCATTGTTAATGATCAGGATCCCATTTTCATCAGTCACTTCTAGCAAGAGTTTTTCAAAATGTCAGGTACCAAACTTCGGCTCAGTTCAGCATACCACCCGCAGACGTATAGACAGACAGAGGTCATCAATCGATGCGTTGAACAATATTTAAGATGTTTCGTTCATCAGTGGCCAACACAGTGGTGTTCATATTTACCTTGGGCGGAGTACTGGTATAATACCACCTACCATATTTCAACTGGCATAACACCATTTCAAGCGTTGTATGGATGCTTACCACAATCTATTCCAGTATACAAAGAAGGTCTGACGTCAGTGAGTGCAGTTGACCAACAGCTCCAGAACCGCGATGAACTGCTTCGCCAATTGAAGGATAACTTAGCAAAATCAAGGAATCGCATGAAACAGATGGCCGACCAAAAGCGAAGGGATATAATGTTTCAAATCGGTGACTGGGTCCTTCTCAAACTATATCCATATCGCTAACAAACAGTCTTCAAGCGGGTCCATCAGAAGCTTACTACTCCTTATTATAGGCCATATCAAATTGTAGACAAAATCGGATAGGTCACCTACCGTTTACAGTTACCAGTAGAAGCACGTATTCATCCAGTGTTTCATGTCTCACTGCTAAAACGTTACCAGACCAAAGAAGGCATTGTTGAACCAAGGTCAGTCGACATACCACCTGTTACAGATGACGGCGAGCTCCTTCTTGAACCGCAGACTATTTTGGATTGTCGTTGGCACAAACAGGGACGACATCTTGTTGCTGAAAGCTTACTTCAATGGAAACATATGCCCGTAGAGGACGCCACGTGGGAACCCACAACTCAGTTACAAGAGTTGTTCCCAACTCTGAACCTTGAGGACAAGGTTCCACTTAATGGGGGCGGTATTGATAGGCCACGACGTTCAGAGAGAGGCCTTAAGCCAAATCCCAAGTATTTTGGGATGTCTACAGCACGTAAATAATCGTGCATGCAGCATGCATGCACGTAAGGCACATTGCTGGCAGTTGAACGTAGTATACGTGGGAAGCATTTACGTGCAAGTGTGATGGCAGTACTTGCATTATTTTCGTTACTTTTCTTTCATGCAGTTATATTTAGTTTCTATTTGTACGTGGTCTTGCTATTTAAGCAACCACAGTGATTATTAATGTAAGCAATTATTATTTTAGAACAAAGGTACTTTTTCACCAGAAGAGAAAACAGTGCATTATCTTTCTTAACAATTCATTATCTGTGTTGGGACTTAACATATATAACCGGATTTAACATTTTATTTTTATTTTGTTTTTTTTAATATGAATTACTCTAAAAAAATGACAAACAAATATATACACATGCCATATAAGTTTAAAAAGTTATAAATGATTTAATATAAGGAAATTACAAAAAAAACCTTCTATGCTATCACGAAATTACAATCATACTTAAAAGTTCAAAAATATTACAAAACCTCTTTTAAGTCCAAGTGAATATTATAAAAAAAAAAACCCTTTTATCCAAAATACCCCTTATAGTTTTTAATAATTCTCTTAACATTAAAGGCATTTTGGGTATAAAGGGGTTTTGTAAAATTCTCAAACTTTTGGGTGGTCATTGTAATTTCATAATATATCAAGAGGGATTATCATAATTTATTCTTTAATTTAGTATAAATGACATATATCTATTAAGATATTTATAGTATATTACCAATCTCACTAATGAAAACGGTAAAATTCAAACAACTACTATTTAGTTACTTTAAACATTTATAATTATATTTCAATAACCAATTAATTATCAAATAATGTTTTTTATCCCGCAACACACACAATACAATGTAATATTGTCATTATGTAGTAGAATGTTAACCTAAAATTGCATCACAACAAGTTTTATCTATATCTTTAATGTGTGTGTATATATATATATAATACATGAGTTTTTTAACAAGAAGAAGTTTTTCCAAGATCAAAGTATTATTATGCTTAGTGTTGCAATTTTTGGGGGCTTTGCATCTTGTCATCTTTGATCTTAAACAACATGTGCATAGGTTATAGGCTCATCATATTTAGAGATGGCAACAACAAAGGTAGAGAGAAATAATAGATAATATAATAAGAAAGCATTAAAGAAATATGGTATACCTAAGAAAACCATATTGGAACTACAATAAAGTGGCTTAGTGGTTTCAGACAACTTGTAAATAAAATCTTAAAGGTGTTGAGGGTGGTCATTGATCTTGTTGAGACCACTATAAAATCCCTCAACTTTGTTATATTATAGGTATAATAAAGACATCCAAAACCTTTTAAATGAGAATATGAAAAAGGTTTGAAAAATAAAACTTTATAAGGATATTTTCCTTCAAGTAAAGGAGATGGTGTATGATTGATTAAATATGTGGTAGTAAGAACAATTAATTTAATATACTCTATAGCCAAATGATTAGTTACATATGACATTATTATATTTTTGTAAAAATATATTTATTATTAATAAAAGTTTAATTTATTGTTAATATTCATGTAATATTAGATTAATGAATCTAGAGTAAAAGTAAAATATATGGGACAAAAATACTTTGTAAAGAAAATTATAAAATTATTATATTTATGAGATTTATATTGCATCAAAGCGTTGTTCTTAAAATATTCCTGGTCGATTCTCTCTTAAATACTGAACATGGATTAGAGTTATAAAAACTGATACGTATTATGTTCTTTTCTTTATGAAATGAAACAATTGTTCTCATAAGTTGAGGTATAAGGAATACTTAGAACTAATGTGTAGGTGCATGAGATCCATATGTGACAATCATCTATGTCTATGGAAAGACTCACATGATGGTTATGTAACTTATCATTAGACTTAAGATCACTAAGTCATCTTATATAAAGAATGTTATGTTTTAATCCCGTTACATGTTATTTTAATCAAGGTAACGAAATGGTAGAAATTGAGTATAACATTAACTATATAAATGTACTTGAGTGATCAAGAGATGATTTATCACTCTGGGTGAATTAGAAAAAATATTTCATCTATTCTCAAATAGTATTGACTGAGAAATCCTTGGCCAATGTGGAATGAGATATGAAAAGAGTTTCAAACCTTATTCAAATGATCAATGACTATTATGTATGATTTAACATGGTAAACATATTTCATGCTTTAATGTTAAATCGTAACATTATTTATGAAAAGATATTAATTACACTAAGAAACCGGTCACTGAAAGGTTAAGTCAAATCATTAATAACTTTTTCTAATATTTGGGGGATCAAGACACATTGCTAGACGATGCACATGATCTTCAATTATAAATTAATCAATTGTTTAATTGATAATAAATTAAATTATTTAATTTTATTTAATTAGAATTATAATTTATATTTGGGCCAACATATTAGGAACCTAATGGGTCACACACATTAAGAACCATTAGTTAGAAATTAAACTGGAATGTTTTTAATTAAGTATGACTTGATTAAAATATATTTTAAAAATTAAGAACTAGAATATAATTAATACAAGGATTATAGTTCTAGACCTAGAAAAATCAAGGACTTGATTGAGTTAATTTCTAAAATTTTTCTAAATTAATATATGGATATTATTCAGGGGGCAAATTGATATTTTGCCAATTTATAAAGTTTTTTAGATTTTCCTATAAGTAGTAAGCTACACCTTTTATTTTTTAATGATTGTTTGTTAGACAAAGCAATCTATCTCTCTTAAATAGGGATTTACAATTGCACGACTTATAGTTTGCGATAACCCGACCTTTAAAGAATTATCCAAAGCTGAAAAAAATCAGATTTTCAGGTAATAAATCCTTAAAAAACTCTAGATCTATTTAACGAGATCTTAGGGACTTTCGATTTTGTTTCATAGTTTTTGTCGCGTGTATGATATTCAAGAACCCAACAAGAACACATTCTCCTTAAAATTTTATAGGTAAACCAAATAAAAAATAAAGATCATGTTATCTTTAAAAGATATTGATGTGTACATTCAACAATCTTATTTTATTATGGAATATAAATATATGGTAACTGATTTAGTATGCCATGATTATTTTTTAAAAAATATTTCATATTGTTAAAAGTCAATTCATATCCATTGTTACATTTAACTTGCTTAATAGTTTGATTAAAATGAGTTTTGACAGTATAATAAAAGGCAATGAGAAAAATGAAGAGAGTCAAATTTGTGATGCATCAAAGCTTTCATGTATAATGAGTACAATTATTAACATTAGTAAGAAAAAAATAGCACTTAAATAAGATTAATGAACCATGTTTTGTGAATTTTACATGTAAGTTTTTTGTGGTTTATTTTGATGATGTTTAAATTTATAACAAGAATATAAAAGAGCATGTTAAATATTTAAAAAATGTATTGGTTGTTCTGCAAAAAGATTGTTTATATGTTAATCTGAAAAAATATGACTTTTGCATGGAAAAAAGATTGTGTGTTTAATTATTATATACGTGAATTACTAGTTTGTGGAGTTCATGGGGACGGATTAATGGGATACTTTGGGGCTGTTAAGACTTTAGATGTTTTGCATGAGAACTTTTATTGGCCTAAGATGAAAAGAGATGTGTAAGGAATTTGTGATAAATGTATAAACATGTAGACAAGCTAAGTCTAAAGTATTGCCTCATGATTTATATACTCCTTTACTAGTGTATAATAAACCTTGGGTTGATACATCTATGAATTTTGTGCTAGGTTTGCCTAAGTAAAAAAGGAATAGGGATTCTATTTTTGTAATTGTAGATAAGTTTTATAAGATAACATATTTTATATATTGTCATAAAATTGATAATGCAACTAACATAATAAACTTATTCTTTTGGAAGATAGTTCAGCTCTATAGAGTACCTGAGAGCATTATATCTGATCATGATGTTAAATCTCTTAACTATTTTTGGAAGGTTTTATGGGGGGTAAATTAGAAACAAAATTGTTATTTTCTACTACTTATCATTCATAAATAGATGGTCAAACTAAAGTAGTTAAATATGACTTTAACTATATTTTTAAGAACTATCATTCAATTTTTTTTGAAAAATTAGAAAAACTATCTATCATTTATTGAATTTGTTTATAATATGAATGTATATTTTACTACTAATCATTCTCCTTTTAAAATTATCTATAACTTTAATCATTCGACTCTTTTGGGTTTATTTCCTTTACTTATTGATGAAAGTGCTAGTACTAATCGCAATAGAAAAAGACAGGTAATAAAGGCTCTTCATGAGAATATGAGGCAGAATATATATATATGAACAATATGCATTCAAAGCTAATAAAAGGAGACAAAAGAGTTATTTTTTAACCAAGTAATTGGGTTTAGGTGCATATGCAAAAAGAGAGATTTTCTAAACAAAGTAGATCTAAGTTGATGCTAAGAGAAGATGGACCATTTCAAATCCTTGAAAGAATTAATGATAATGTCTATAAAGTAGACCTACTAGGCGAGTATGATGTTAGTGCTATTTTCAATATTTTCGATCTCTCATTGTTTGATGTAAGTGATGATTCATGGAGAAATGTTTTTGAGGAGATAAAGGATGATACAATCAAGACTACACCAAAAGATCCATTGCAAGTTCCAATTAGGCCACTTATGAGATCAAGGGTAAAGAAGTTCAAAGATGCATTCAATGGGTTTATTTAGAGTATTTACGTCAAGGTGAATTTTAAAGAGCCTACATCTTTAACAAGTGATGATCAGATCTTGGTCAATCTAATATATCTATAAAAGGAGTATTATCCATCTACAACATGGGCTTAATTATTTCGCAATAGTGGGATAATTAAGTTAAGCATTAAAGGCGATTTTGGATTTATTTTTTCTAATAAATGGTTTTACTCTACCAAGCATAATTTTTTATCATATTATTGACTCAATTTGAAAGTTTACAAGAAGTTTTCAAAGGTCTTGTTTTATATTGGATTAAATATTTAGAGAAATCGGACATCAAAAAGGCCTTGCGATAAGGTTCAGAAGCTACTATGCAAGAATTATATTAGTTTCCTAGTTAATTTAGAATTATTTTTTCTATTTTATTTAGAACTCTTTTACTATTTTTTAGAATTGTTTAGGATGTTTATCTATTATAAATATAGTTATTTAGATTGTATTTAGGTTTTTTTTTTTACAAACTTTGGTTTCAACAATTAACATTGTGTGTGTGAGGATTTGTTCAAATTTTTTGGTTCTTCATTGAACTACTATGACTAATTCCAAACACGATCTTAGGTTTTCTAAAAAAATCAATTTGAGTATGAATTTATAAATTTTTATATCTACTGGCATCACAGTAATTTGTTAATGTGTGTACAATGATTTTGCCACCTCTCTTAGTTTTTTTATTAATACAATACATGTTTCTTGGTTTAATTGATGATGTGGCATACTAGAGTTACACTAGTTTCTTATAATATATAAAGCTTAAATGTCAACATATATCAATCGAGTCACTTGCTTATGACATTATAAATAGATGAAAACCTTAATTAATAAAAATTAAAACTGTGATATGCTTGTACAAGAAAAGGTTTGGTTTTGTACAGGCTGCAAAATCATTGGAATGTTGTTCTTTGCCTTGCTTGATCCTGCTAACCACGACACCAGACAAGCCAGCAAGAGAGTTTATATACAAATGAAAAAAAAACAAATAAAAATTCAGACAGATGGTACCATTCTATCAAGAAGTTGGTGCTTCCCTATCTTTGTGTCCAAGTAACCTTTTTTTTCCCCTTTTAAGAATGACAATTATTCAATTAATGGATATGAACATCACAACCAAATCTCTTGTAATTTGTTTAATCATCCCTTTTAGTCAACTATTAAAATACTTTTAAATAATACTTAATTAATCATATGTATTTTCTTTTTCACAGCCTTAAATCTAAGACATATAGCTCTCAAATAGCGAGGAGGCTAGATTTGTGTAAAACACCGCTCTAAAAAGGCATAGACGGGTTGCGAAACTGCCAAGAAAACAAACGAATTTAGATGATGTAAAGCTAAGCAACCTTCATAACCAACCCAACTACCTTTTTATCTCCTTTGTACTCCACCAAGGAAGCCGCCTTTTGGTCCCAATAAGGATCTTTGATTTCTTTTTTATCTGAAATAATAGCGTTTGCAAATGATGTTTTATCATATATTTTTTTTGTTTAAGATTAATTTTGTATGTTTTTAGATTGTTTTAATGTAAAAAATAATTTTTTAAAGTTTGTAAAACTAGGGTAAATAAACTCTATGATTCCATCTTTTCTTTTATATAAATATAGGACTATATGGGCCTACTTTATATATATATATATATATATAGACACACACACACACATACACCAAGTCCAATATAAAATTATATGTAAATTTAGTTCTTAAAATACTCTAGCCTAAAAATATTTGGGTTAGGGTATTACAATTTGTTGGTTGATTTCTATGCAAATTTAATTAGGGTATTACAATTTGTTGGTTTATTTCTATTCAAATTTAATTTAACTAATTAATGCTTATAGATGCGTTGTTCTATTAGAGTACGATATTGCAATTATTTCATGATTTCATGAACTCCTTATTGTTATAGTCCGGAATTTGTATTTTCTAGTTGGTTAATTCTGTGCATCCACAATGTAGTTATTCCATTATCAGGCAATAAAAT
>Ga0307517_10010698_pt1 | contig 12806 bp, 8 predicted proteins | sample 23_EM_MG_FD_194515 | JGI IMG/M metagenome (GOLD analysis project Ga0307517, IMG submission 194515) | Populus trichocarpa ectomycorrhiza microbial communities from riparian zone in the Pacific Northwest, United States - 23_EM | ecosystem: Host-associated > Plants > Roots > Unclassified | place...
TTGTTAGATTTGATCTCCATTATTTTGATTATTATTTATTTTATTTGAGATAATTTATGAAATTAGATTTTTTTCAATTTCATTCTCATTCAACTTTTTAATTTGTAAGATTTGTTCTTTATTATTTAAATAAACTTGAAAAAAAATAAAATATTAATAAGCTATTTTTCATAATATAATCAAACACTGGAAAGTGTTTTCCAACTTATTTTCCATAACATTACCAAATATCGAAAAATAATTCATTTTTCAAGAATTTATTTTCCAAAAAAATCACTTTAAAAAAATAAAAAACTATTTTCCAACAAACAAATAAAAAAATATTTATTTTTTATAATAAAAAAAAACTTCAGGCCAACCAAAAATGTATCACGCCAGTTTTCTAGTTAAGAACTGGAGAATGACTTGAACGCAGTAACTGCGAAAAAGAAAATCCACATTTATATTATACTTGAATATTAGCATGTACATTGAGAGCATCCAGAACATAGGGAAAGGGTGCAACACAGCTATACAAGCCTTCTGTCAATGGCCTAATATTAACAAAATTGTTTCGTGGATTGAAATAAAAGATCCGAAGGTTCTTCCCTAACTACGGTCCACGCGCTTTCTACATTCAAAATGGCCATGAGAAAGACAGACAAGCTGCCCCAAGTTACTATGCATCCAATTCCAAGGACCCCACAACAAACACGAAGCAAGTAGGAAAAGCCATTTTTATCATCAGATTTTTACTCAAAAGAATCATGATAGTGGCCTGCACCAGTTCATTCTTCGATGTTTGTAGGTCCATGCTTAAGTTTTTATCAACGGTTTACCTTGGTATGGAGCTGAGAGAGATAGACCTGGCACTGTATAACAGTTTTACCAATCCTAAACCCAGGAACTACGGTGAATGCCACTGGTGGATCAGCTTCCGGTGCATTTTCTGAAAGAAGTGCATCTTCGGCAACACATTCCATGTAAACTTCAGAGAAACGACACCCTCTACGGACTTGAAAGATTGAGGCTTCTGGGTCGAAAGAAAAGGCCAGGCAATGTAGAAGCCAGACCCGCCTAGCCATTTCAACAAATGTGGCAAAAAAACTATTGTCAGGAAATTCACCTGAATTCACGAGGCTTCTTTGGCTCAGATTGCCTAAAAAGGACGTTTCCATCTGGGGGTGAATAAGTTGCAAATACTTGGCACGACAAAATTTTGCAAATGTTGATTTGGGCTTGTGGGCAATGTATTCAGTTGCTTTCGCGGATTTCAGTTCAGTGAATCTCCTGAAAAACAACTGTTGCTGATTCTTTTTCTCTGGTAGAGATTCTTCCTGTAGAGAGAAATTAGGCAAATGGAAACCATCGAACATCTCTCTGCTAACAAAGCTTTCAAATGCAAAACATTTGTCATCTGCTCTCCAGTAGGCCACATCGGATACAATAGATTTGGCGGCAGCATCTAGATCCCAACCAGCAGATTTCATCTCATCGATCATCAACTTGACAAAGCTTCGAATGGACTTGTCTGTGTGTCGTAGAACTGTAATGAAATGGCTGGGACTTAAGCCTGATTGCCGTAGATTACCAGGCATAGATAAATGTCCACTTTGATTTAACCTCTTCTCAAGTAATCGGTTTTGTCTATTAGATTCTTCCATTTTTTCTCTCAGATACGTGATCTCGGACTCCTTGAGCCTCAACTGAGACTCCAATTTCTTCCCCATTATCTCATAGATCTTTGAAAGACTCTTCTGCTCCTGAATGTCAGCCAAAACCAGAGAGGTATCAGGAGAAGGATCAAACTGTTTTTTTATGTAGCACTGCTTCAAATCAGACAGATTCTTCAACTCAGAGACTACCAAATGGTCAGCTCCTTGAATCCCATCAGCATCATAAGGAGACTGAGCATACTGTAACTGAGCATATGCAGCTTTTACAGATGATAAGCTAGCAAACAGTTTGGCAACGAGTACTTCCAAGGCCAAGCTTTTTTCATGTTCATCGTTATCATTAATGTCAAATGATTGCGGCCGGCTAGCTGCGCTTTTATGGCGATGCTTCTCATCCTTTACCTTTTCTTGGGCCACAACTTTCTGAACCCCGTCAACAGGAGCAATCCCACTTGCTGCTCGAAGATGAAGAACTTTGGCTACAGTGCGTGCAAATTTACTCTTCCTAGGAGTCACGGCGGATGGTTTTACTGAATCCATCTGCAGAAATTATTGAAAATAGTGACAATTGCAATGATGGTAAGAAGATCAAATAACGGAAATTAAGCGATTGCAAATCAAAAGGGCGAAAGATGAGTACAAAAAATATTGATGATGATGATGGTGAAGATAATGGTGTTTAAGCAAAGAGAAAAGCAAATAGTTCAGCACCTATATCAAGGCCATTAATGGAGGTTAGAGTTTCATTTTGTTCTTCTTTTACCTTTAAGAGTTCCCAATTTGCTTTCCTATTGAAAGAATAAAGGAGTCGGACTTTAAACGCGGGAAAAAAAGAAACTGGTGGAGAGAAGAACAGAAGCAGCAGCCAATTCAAGGACACGCACAAAAAGACAAGTTGAAAGCTTTATATGCTTGTCTCTATTTGTAAACTAGGCATCTCGGTAGGAATGGATAATTTATGAATCTAGCTGAGAGAAAACATTTGGGGAATTAACAAATTGATAGCACTTTCCGTGGTTATGCATAATTTTGTGGTTATTCCATTTCTTTTTTTATTCAGGCCAAGTGACACCTACTATTATTCAATTCAACATGGGCAGGATAACCACTTTCTTAAACTAATATAATACAATTAATCCTTTCAAAATATCTTGGAATCCTATCCTCCAGTAGGAACTAGAGCCTTTGGATCGTATCACACAGCATTGCTTAGGCTACACTTGGAACAATCATGCCTTCATTCTAAACAAAAAGTTATCAGACCGCGATATCCAATCCACTGAAATAACAGCAAACGAAAATCCACTGATATAAAAGCAAATGAGATGTCTAAGAAGAACGTAGTAGAGCTTTGAAACTCGCAGTCACAAAAATGCTAGCAAGTGGTAAATTTACAAACTTTGGGAGTTATTTCATGCGCACACCACCCCTAAATACTTTCAAATTTTCATCCATTGAACTCCATGTTCATGAAAACAATTTACTCTCCATGGATAATGACTGTGTACAAGTTCATTTATCCAGTAAAGGTCCATCAGTCTTTTTTCAGCATGCAAGTTAAGTGCAGATGCACAAGCAAATTCCCTTAAAAAAATGAAATTAAGAGCCACAGCATGAGATACTTTTGGCTTAACAAGAAAGGCCTTGATAATATAAACAGAAGAACAGGCGATATAATGTTTTGTAAGAATTGAAAAAAAATGCATGAATTTCCTTCTCAGAGGTAAGACAAGCTAGTATTGTCAATAAATGATTAACAACTCATTGACAACCATAATACACCAGAAATATTTACCTATCAATAAAGCTAATTTGTAAATGATATGATCCTTAATTTTGCCAATGAAGCACACCTTCACATCACATAGAACCATTGCATCAGTGGATTTAATCCAACAAATTTTTATGATTGAAAAAAATGTCAAATCAGCAAAATTGAACTCCTTTTTTTTTTTTTTTTTAATATTACCATCGATTGACTCCATAACAGTGAAGTTAGAGTCGCATCCATGCAAATGATTAAGTTGATGACAAATTGGGTGTGCAAAATAATCATAGCCCTTAAGATCTTACAAGAAATACACATCCATCTTGTTGGGCTTATGTGATATGAGGATCATTATTGTATGACAGTATAAGGTATTAAATTTCTCAAAATCCCGAATTTTGGGACATTTATTTTTCCAATTTCATGAAACAAATAGCTATGATAAGGTAAGACAGGCAAGTATTGTTCAAATGAGGGTACCTCAAGTATTATCTATGCTAAGGGTTTCTCAAGTCCTAACACTTGCATCCCAGGCCCCAAATGTCTCGACTAATTTCTGGTTCTGGGGAGCCCCCCCTAAACCTCCCCAACCAAATCTTATATCCACAAAAAAGATCATAAATAGTGGATAAACAATGGATCATTGTTCATCTAAGAAAAGTTGTAGTGGATCTTGGAGCTCCTTTTTTCATAGAAAAAACATGCTATTTAGCATAGTAACTCATTCAGAATGTCTGAGTTGTACTCCTCCCTCTGACATGAAAAGGGTGAGACACAAGAATTATTTCTGGTGTAGGATTTTTATGTTTTTGTAAGAGAGACAAACAAGCTCCTGTTGTATCTAATAATTTATCCCTTCACACAAGAGGGTATAATAATAAACACACAAATATGTGAGGCACGTGCATGATCACTGATGCTATCAACGTGGCAAGCACGTGTGTACACCAACCCCAGAAATCACAAAGCAGGTGCACATACATCAGCTAAACACGGTAAACAATCATCATATCATAACTCATGAAGTTAAAGCCTGTTTGTGTCGATGAAAACGGAATAAATACTATACAACTACTGAAAGTATCACGAGAAATTGTCATACCTTAAGAACCGTGCGAGACTTTGTCAAATTCTCTTCATTGGGACGTACGCCTCCAGAAAACACAAAGGACACCCCCTATTGCCGACCCCTTCAAAGTCTAAAGAGACTAAACCCTGCAATTAAACCCCAGATATACATAAAATATAAAGACACGTTATTAGGAGGAGAGGAGCGAAAAAAAAGCCTCAAAATTAACAATAAAGAAATATATACGGAGTCCCTCTATTTGAAGTTATCAGAGAAAACAAACAAACAAAAAAAGGAAGGGGATCAAAAATAAGAGTTTAGGCAATAGCAATACTTTTGAGCTCAAAAGAATGATAAACAGAGCTCAAAGAAAGAAAAAACAGAGAGGGAGAGATGCATCAAAGGCCAAAACCAATGATTTTAAACAAGAAAAAAGAAAAGCAAGGAAATCAACAAAAATAAATTGAAGGACGAAAGATAGACAAGCTTGAAACAAACACAAAACAAGTTCAAAGACTACCGGTGATCCCACGATAAAACTAATGGAAACTATCAAAAGCACCAGCCTTTGCTTTCCAAGACAACAGCAACTAGCACCCTTTAAGCCCTTTAAACCATAAAGACATCTAAATACACATATGGTATCTTATAACTGACTGTTAAGCTACCATATCAGATATGCGGAAGCAGGAAACAAAACCCAAAAATGGAAACTTGATCAAAAACCAATTTCAACCTTCAAGAACTTACCTTACAAAGCGGAAGAAACTCTTCAACGCCTTGAAAATATAACAATTACAATATTTTAGCTAACAATCATTCAAGAAGCTGAGACTTTGTTAAATCTCTATTGCCATTTTAAAGACAGAAAGGATTGAATAATAAAAAACAAGAGCAGGAAAAGAGAAAAACAAAAAAGAGAAACTCTGGGGGAGAGAAATCTGAGCTTGAAACTGAGAGGGGCTAATGTGAAAAGACAAGGGAGGACACAGATTGGAAAATGTCCGACAGCGAAAGGCGTTGGGAATAAAAAGAGAGGCCTGGGTTGGGTCGCTTTCCATGGTTTATCTAGTTCAACATTTTGCCCTTTTTGTTGTGAGATATTACATAGCCGTTGTAGCAGGAAAGTTGTGGAGATTTGGGACGAATACGGGGATAGTATGGGTATTTCGAAGAGATAAGTCTGAGGAACATGGATCTTACGCAAGGGCACTACAAATAGACATGGAAGAAACGAAAGGTCGGCACGAGGCTTTGGCGATTTTCTTATGTGTGATTATCTGGACTGTATACAGATGTGCAAGTGATTTCCATGTTGAACAAGTGGCAGAGAATTAAACTTTTGGTGGCCCATAATTGACTGATTTTTAAAGAATTGATGGGTCTTGTCGGCTTTTGATTTTCACATGGGTGTTAAAAAAAAAAGGGGATAATTTGTAATATTTGTATCATATCACTGGAATCAACTCTTTAAAATCTGATAATATAAATATGATAAAAAATAATAAATTTAAAAACTAAAATATAAATATTACAAGTTTAGTGGCAGATTCAGATTTTTAAATCCTATCAACCTTACTCCATACTTATTTTTTCTTTATATTTAATATTTTATGAATTGAATATTTATTTTGATATTATTTTAAAATATTTTTTATTAATGAAACAAACAAGAGCTAGTCTATTTGTTAAAAGAAAGACGATAACTAGAATTTAATAATAGTGTAATATTTAAAAATTAGACATAATATTAAAAATGTTATGTTATCTACTGTTCATATTGTATGTCTATAATTAAATGTAGATTAATGAAAATTAACAATATAAATTTAATTTGTGGATATCTATAATATCCATAAAGAATTTAGTCCAATCTAACATTCCAACTTGTTCAAATAAATAAAAATGAATATATAAAATTTATAATTTATAAAATATCAAAAATTAAATCAAATACATTTATAAGTCCAAACTATATACTTGAATGCCTCTAAGTTCCACCATAACAAATGATTAGCTAGTTCTTATGAAATTGGAGATAAAAAAAATATTAAGCGTCTAGATTTTTTTTATTTTCACATTTGGTCTTACAACTTTAATTTAATGCTTAAGTAGCTTGTTTTAAAACTCAAATTTGTAACAAAATTACATTGTTTCATGATTTTAACATTTTATTTTATGGGTTGATAACACATCATGACCACGAGAGATAATTGAGAATTGTTTAATAGATGGGGACGTAATTGAAAATATATTTTATTTGAGAAGTCCATCAAGAATTGGATGACGGTTGATGGATAAATATACCCTTTTCGTGTTCTTTGAAGAAAAAATACCCTTTCCCTTTTCCAGTTGTCTTAACATCGCTAGCAAAATCCTTAAAAGAGATAATAAACAAAAAGAAAAATCTTATATTAATCTCTATAATAATAAAGTGACGGATTCATGATTCATTCATGGTGTTTGGTATGAGATTAATATTTAGAGAAAAGAATGGTAAGAATGTAAGATTTAATGATGAAATGTTAAGAATATAAAATATCTTCTTAGAAGGTAAAGTGTCAAGGGTGTTATATATATATATATAAGGATCACCGGGGGGTTTCATAATAAATCAAATCAATTTTAATGTATATGATTATAAAATATTAAATAATTTATATTTGTGGGTTCAAAAGTAAGAGTTGGAATAAAAAAGAAGATAAATGAAAGTTAATTTTTTAAAAAAAACAGGAAAATGCACAAAATCCAACATTTCCCCTCTTTAAAAACCTTTACTCCTCATTTCTCATGCTAACATTGCTTTAATTTTTGCAGTTGCAATTTAAAAAAATTGATTTATAAAAAAATTATAAATTATAGTTTTTTTTATAAGATTTTAAAAAGAGTTTTCAATAGAATCCATGTAAAATTATGATGTATATTAATTAACTAAAAACTTTCAAATATATAATTAGAACAAAACACAGAATGCATTATATAAATAAACAAGACCTCGATCTATTAAATCATATTTGAAATAGGCTAATGATTTGAGTAGAAAAAATTCATTCAATCATTATCCTGTATTTAAACTATGGTATATATATTAACTAAAAACTTTCAAATATATAATTTTAAAAAAAAAAAAAACACAGAATGCATTATAGAAACAAACAAAACCTCAGTCTATTAACCATATTTGAAATAAGCTAACAATTTGGTTAGAAACAATTCATTAAACTCAAATCCTGTATTCAAATTATTTTGATGATTTTTTAGAAAAATAAATACATACATCCAATCATTCATGTCCGTGGATATATCTTAAACGTCATAAATATCATAGGAGTCTTTGTAGATGTTTATTGATGTAAAAGAAAATAGACTAAAAAATAAATAAATAAACAATGTCTAAACTAAAAAAATTGTGGGAAATAATTGATATATTAAAAGAAAGAATCTTACTATGACGATGTAGGTCTCTAAACTGCTCTATTTGATTGGCCAAAAGAAAATAAAAAACAACACAACATTAGAGCGCAATTAAGAAATATTATGTTTTAGTCACTATAAATTTAAGATGTATTCCATTTAGATTTTTTGTTTTTTGTTTTTCAATAACATTCTTAAGATTTTAAAATAATATCAAAATGCTTAAACAATATTTGATATTGAGATTTAAGTTGATTACTATTTTTGTTAAAAACAAAAAATTATGCCAACTATTATAAAATTTTATATTCGTTGTTGTAACAATATAATAAATTTTGATTCTAATATAGGTAGTGATATATCTAGGAGTACATATGTACCCAACAAAGAGACCTTAATTGAAAGATCAACCACCTTATTGAGGATTTATATTGCCACTAGTAACACTGTTTGTGGAGATATTAAGCTAAAAGATAATATTTTATCCACGTATTTTTCTCCAAAGCTTTTAGATCCTTCACTAGCTCTTCTATGACAAATAACCAAGACACACCAATTTTAAAATATGCTAAAGATATCTTAACCACTAATGTTCGACCACTCCCTAATCTCTAATAACTTACACAACAAGTGTAATTGTTTACAAAGGTCTTTTTGGCCACCCAAGTACAACTCAAAGCTCTGTTAACACCATAATAAACTCCTTTAGTATCTTAACCACCCATTCCTCTTCTTAATGCACAATGATAATTATCATTTGAGAGGAAAATGGGTTTGCATATAGTTAAGAGTTGAATGAAACACTACCTTTTTTCTATCTATCAATCATAAAAGTCACTTCCACCATAATGATACATACCCTAAGAAGAACCTCTATAAGAGAGGTAGAAGAGACTTCTATTCACAATCACACCAAGAGGAGTCACCATAAAAAATATAAAATGGACCATCCCTAGTTCGATAACTTGTTGGTAAACCGCAACCTCAAATGACCTCGAGTTGGGGTGAAGTTCATGATTAGAAAGACAATTAAGTTGAATTATCATGATCTCTACCAAGTTAAAGTTTTTTCTACAGCCCATCATGTTTTGGGCATCAAGCTCTCGAAGGAGTTAATCGTGCATAATGATGAATCTGAACACTAACAATAATCTTACTAACTCTTATAGGCATGTTTTAAAAGTGAAGAATTGCTTGGAACTGATCCTCTAAGACATGGATACCATGTGTAAGATACTCCCTAATACAATCAAGGGGTCGACCAAGTCTTGTTACTACAACCTTGATCCTAACTATAAACCCCGACAAAAAAAAAAAAAAATTGTATATGAAAAGTATTTTTGGTTGAAAACTCAATAAAACTAGACATGTATGGTAGATAATAAAAGGGAAAATTCATAATTTGGAAAACATAAGCTTGTAATAGATGAAACAAAAAAGATGTGTAAACCCCAAGTTAAATAACGTGATTATCAACCGAAAATAATAAAAAATTAGAGGAAGTTTTTTGTATGGAAGGTAGAAAATCCTAGGAAAATTAGCTAGAAACCTTAGACAAAACAATATAAATCTGTATGCGAGAAATACCGATGATCGAAGATTTGATAGAAGCAACATATATGACATTAAATGAGTGATATTTTTGCAAATAAAGGAAAATTCCCCCACCTCTTCCTTTAAATCCAATGATATCAAGAGTGGGAGGAAGATAGAGTTTTTGCAAAAATTTCTCTTCTTATTTCTCTTCTTGCAAATCAAAAGAGATAAAAGTGTGGTGATTTCCATACATAAGGACAAACCTCACTTGAGAACTTTAGATAGAGAGGGATTGAGAGCTTGGGGAACAAAGAGAAAAAGATACTAATAGAAAGAGATGAAGGGAATTCTTAGAGTTTTTGTAAAAGGCTCATTGTTTTGGGTTAATTGATAGTGATAAAATGTTCTTTTTTCCATTAAATTCATTGTTCTTCTTATTTTTGTTAGGGGGATTGAGAATTCTCCAAAAACATTTATGTGTATTTGTGCATGAAAAATATTAAATTGTGTAATTATTGGTTAATTATGATTTAGATAACATGATTAAGGATTTAATTGAAGAAATTTAAAACCAATTATAGAACTTGAGACACTAAAGTGGTTGGCTATAGGTAAAGATTTTAGGAATTTCAAATTTTTACTAAATTTGGATTTGTCATGATGCTTAAATGGTATTGGAGAATACTTGAATTTGGTTTTTAACATTGTAATGTGAATTGCTAAGAGTTTAGTTATTTTTGTTATATATTGGAACGATGAAAATGTGGAAAGTTGGTTAAATAGGTGGATTCTTGGTGTTTTAAATGATGTTGCTATGCTTAAACTTGATTGGTATGATAATGATAGTATGTTTATTTTTTATGTCGATTCATGTAGAATAAATTATTTGGTATGAGTTATGTTTATTAATTGTGGAAAAGTAAAAGTATAGAAATTTGTGGAATTATGTAAGTTTTGATGTATTAATGATGTGTGAGATGTTTAAGTTTGACTGGGATCATTATAATTTAGTTTGTAGTGTGTTGAGCCATTGTTGGTGTATTATAAAAGATTGGGTGTGCTTAAATTTTATTAAATTGATGATTAATTGAATCCCCACCATGTGTTTGATAAAAAGTTAGACATGGAAATTCATCAACAAAAAGTTAAGACATCTAGACATTGAAATTTTTTAACGAAAAGTCTAGACATTGAGTTTAGTTAATAAAATAGTTAGGTATTGAACTAGATTATATAAATGGTTGATATAGTACATGGATATTTAATTATATTGTGAAAAATGGTTACACATAATGTTTAGACATTAAATTAGGATATTGAATTAGTTGACAAAATATTTGGACATTGAATTTCAATATGGAAATAGTTGACAAAAACTTAGATATTAAATGGGATTACGAAATTGAATAAATTGATAAGCAAGAATGATAAAATGAATAAAAATAAATGAAATTTGTAAACAAAGTGGCATATCCATGAACTTTATTATAAAAGTGGATAAATGATGTTTAAGAGTAGTTGTGATAATAGTTGGAATAAATTGGGTATTGACTTGGATATCTTCTTGAATATTAAGAGGGACATCCAAAATAAAACCTATTATAGGAAGAGCTCATATAGCAGAAGCACCAAGTAGGTTTTTGTCTTTTTTATTATTTTATTTTAGAAGTGTTTTTGTTTAATTATGTAAATATAAATACGATGTGAGTAAGCGAATGACAGATCAATAAGAAGTGAACAAATGAGAAATTGATGAAAGTAAGCAATTGAGAAATAGAGGTGAGTGTGTGAATATGATTTTGATGTGGGGAATGAGTATGAGAAAATGATGAGTAAACGAAGTACAATATACGAGTGTGAAAATGATGAATAAATGAAGTGTGATACATAAACGTGAAAACAATGAGTAAAATTAAGCATGTTATATGAATGAGAAAAATGATACCTTATAAAATATGCCTTCGAGGAAAGAAAATGATATCAAATGAAATAAATCTTTGGGACGGGAAAATAATACCTTATGAAATATGCCTTCTGAGTGGGGAAATTATATTAAATGAAGTATACCTCCAAGATTGGAAAATGATACCTTATGAAATATGTCTTCAAATAGAGAAAAAAATGATTTGTATTTAGTTGTCCGTAATGACAAAGACTATGATTTGTAATTAGTCAATCGTAATAACAGAGATTATGATTTATAAACTAGTCAGTCGCAGTGGCAGGGACAATGATTTGAAATTAATCCAATTATAATGAGCAGGGCTATTATGAAAATTGTTAAGCCAGCCATAATTGTGGGGCTATGAAATAAAAAAAAAATGACCGCAAGAGCGAGGGCTATGATGTGTTTTTTAGCCAAACCTAATGACATGGGCTAAAAGTAAAGTTAAACTAATCAAAACGAAAAAAAAAGCCAAAGAAAATTTTGAAAAACCTAAGTTCGGGTAACTTAAAAAGGGTAGACAAGTTAGTGTTTTTGGAATGTTAACTTATGCTTGAATGTGAAGGCATATAAAGTAAAATAAAAGATAGGGAGACTTAATTCTTGATAAATAAAATGAAATGAATTGATGAACATGGTTAACATAAATTACACAACACGATTATTGAAAAGAATCAATTAATGCATGATCAAAATAAAGTACTAGCTATATATATGAAAAATAAATGATAAATAACGTTGATGTTTAATGTATGAGTTATGAGTATCAAGCTGAAGTACTATTATGGTTGGCTCAAACCTGAGCTATATGCATAAATGAGTTTAATGAATCTATAATTGAGTTAAAACATGGGTTATGGGCATTGGGTGGGTTAATGAACCCAACTAATGAATTAAAACCTGAAACATAAACTTTTGATTTATATTGATAAATCCATAGTTAAGTTAAAGCACAATTTTATGAGTATTAAATTTGAATAATGAAAATGATCAATCTAAGATAATATTCTTCATCTCTGAAATGAATAAAGTGTGAACCATGAGTGATGAATTGGATTAATGAATGTTTTCATTCTAAAGTGGGGGTTATGATCATTTAAAGGGATTAATGAATTCATAAGTGAATTGAAGCACAAATAAGAGGTATCGAATCGAATTAACGAATACAGTTAACTTAAAGCATAGGCCATGGTTACTGAAGTGAGTTTATGAAACAAATATTTAAATATTGGATAACATAAAAGGAATTGTTTATGCATAAATGGAGTTGGATGGAATTGATTAGTGATGGTAATATATGCTTAACTGTTATCACAAAAAAAAAAAAAAGTAAAAGAAAGTGATAGTAGATGCTCTAAACCATGAGACAGAAGTTACAGATAAATGTTACAATTTCAAATTTAAGTAAATTATTTAGAA
>Ga0307517_10010699_pt1 | contig 12805 bp, 12 predicted proteins | sample 23_EM_MG_FD_194515 | JGI IMG/M metagenome (GOLD analysis project Ga0307517, IMG submission 194515) | Populus trichocarpa ectomycorrhiza microbial communities from riparian zone in the Pacific Northwest, United States - 23_EM | ecosystem: Host-associated > Plants > Roots > Unclassified | place...
AGCACAAAGGCACCCGACGACAGTCAACTTTGAGGGCCTCGCACGTTGGGGTCTGCAATATATAGAACCAGTATATGCAGAGAGTGAACAGCGCAAAGAATAATGCAAATTCGGGTATAAAATTGATTGGTGGTGACGGTGGTAGTGGTGGTGGGGATAAGATAAGGCCAATCCATTAGCACGTGCCACGTGATCATGTTCAAAATAGAATGCGCCGGGCTTGTTGAATGTTCCCATCGCCTCGGTTCGGAGAACTAGAGAGAGCCCCGACACTGGAACGTTGTGACTAGCCTCCGCAGCTTGTAAGGTGTAGGTGATCAAGATGCCGCGTAGGCCTGCCAGACGATCCATCACCTCCGACTCAATTTCTGGGAGCAACTGCTGCGCCGCCTTTTTTCCATTGAACACCATTCGGCAAAGCACCCTTGGTAAGCCAATTCTATTGGTTTGCCGATCGCCATACAGTGAAACAACGACACGCAAACAGGAATCTAGACTGAACGGTGTGAAGTGTGTCGGAGGGTTAGTACAACGATCGCCACCTTCCACCTCATCCATGCTCACTCGTCCGCTCTCGTGCAGGTAACCGGTAACAATCAACACTCTCTCATCCGAGCAGTATCACATGTGTCTTCCACTTAACACACCACAAGGTCATCTGCACTCCCACACTCGAGCGAGAACTTTGTTATTATTGCTAACGTTCATACATTTTTCAGCGCGAAGAGTAAAGCTCACCCCACCAAACAGCGCCAAGGGGCCCCACGGAAACGACGATCGAGTGGGCAAGTGCCGCCTTAGAGGGTGGCTACATCTTCGCACACTCGATGACGCACGCCATGGGTTGAAGAACGGACGTGTGGGATCCCCAGCGACGAGGGTGACGGCGAATAAGATATGTATATGTCCCCATCATATACCAGGTACGTCTATAAGCTATCGCTTCAGTGCCGGACGAACTCACTTGGTTCTGTAGCCTTGACGACGCCTCCAAGGCTTTCCTCCTCTGACTAGGATGTGGACACAACACTGAATGGGATGTTCGGATGATGAGTTGAATTGGGTTTAACGATATCGACCGCGTCAACAGCGGCTACGAGTAAGTGTCCGATACTCGACCTGTGATCAAAATGAGCCTTACCAGCATACAGCGACGAAGCTCTCAGTTGCAATGTGACTTTACAGTATCAAGACGAAAGCAAACGAGTCTTCGACCTCCTATCGCATTGGATGTTGGACACACTCACTTGATTCTGTAGCCTCGACGACGCCTCTGACACTTTCCTCCTCTGATTGGGATGTGGAAACAACGCTGAATATGATGTTGAGAGGATGGGTTGGATTGGGTTTGACGATATCGACCACGTCGACAGCGGCTACGAGTAAGTGTCCACTACACGACACGACCTGCGATTGAAAACGGGCCTTACCAGCATACAGCGACGAAGTTCTCAGTTACAATGTGACTGTCCATGCTACAGTACCAAGATGAATGAAAATGAGTCCTTCGACTTCCTATCGCAGTGGATGTTGGACACCACAGACGATGATCGAAAACGCAGTTGCCAACGTCGACAGCGACTAGAGGTTCCAGGTTAGGGGTTACCTCCTCAAAGACGTACTCTGTTAGTATCCCGGAATCTACCTGTCCGAGCTAGGACTCACCCGCGCCCAGCGTTTTCCCTCTCATCGTCCTCTCGCGCTCCACTCTCGCCTCCCTCCTTCGTGTCGGATTGTTCGGAGGTTCTTTTCTTCCTCAGCGGGATCCATTCACTTATTAGCAATCGGGCGGCACATCCCCAACTTTATCGTTCTCGCCATTTGCCTTGGTTTGGCGCTGGGTTGTCGATAAGTTAGAAGATGGCGGTGAACTATTCGGGTGGATATGCATCAAGCGGCGCTGAAAGGAAGTGTGTGTTTGGTGCGTGGGTGGGATGCGGCGAAGATTCATATAATTGACGTAAACAAGACAAGGAACGGGTTCTTGTGGGACGCTAGTCGGGTCTTACCGGATAGACTAAAATGGACTCGTGGAACTTCAGGCAGGAGGTTGTGTCTGGAGGTGCACCGAATAACGATGAGCGACGCCATTCAAATGTGTCTTCGTTGGCGACATCATCTGTCCTTCCTAGCCTTCACGTTTATCTCGCGTCGTGGCGCGGGTCAAGTCCCTCTGTGAATGAATGACGTGCTGATATTCACATTATGATTAGGTCCTCAGTGCAGTTCGTTATCGAGACACCTGGATGAACGGAACGATGGTGTCATATGGAACCCTTCCATCCTTTCCGCATCTCATTCACCCTTGTTTCTGCATCCTTGCTCGTCATCTCGCTTATGGGTAGTCTGACCCTCTCCGACTCCTTCTTTTGAACCCCTTACCTATTGGTATCGTTCTCCTCGTGGCAGATGTTTCGGCCGTGGATGCAGTATGCAGTCCACCTTCAGTATTCACTTTCTTTCCTCAATCTTGTATGGTGGAATTCGAAGGAGCTGGTGTAGAGAAAATCTGTCGAGAATCTGCATCTGCATCCTCAATCGTCATTTTCCCACTTGGAAGGTTAAGTCCTTCCTTGCCCACTGCGCCTCGTCTATTTCTAAATCTCGAGCAAGTATCACCACCACTACCACCACCACCCGGGTCGATCTCGCCAGTGGCCTCGAGATCAGTTGTTTATTATGTACATTGGCGTATGTATTCCATAGTCACGATACAACTAACTGTCTCTTGACCCTTTGGGCCTTTGGCATGTACATTCGGTGTTTTTCTGGTTTTGGCGCTTACACGGTTGCGTCGTTTACAAACATATGGATATCAAGGTTCCTCGCTGTCTACAGTGTACAAAGGAAATGATTAGGGGTTCACCATTGAAATTCCTCCATCTACTTTGAGCACAATGCCGTTGGTGTATCCAGTGGCAGTTGAGTGGCAGCCAGGTATATTGCCATCAACGCTATCTCCTTGGGCCTGTTCATGTGACAGTGAGTTCAGGTCCGGTTCACAAGGATCAGCATGGCTCAATTGACAATGACTTACTTTCCCCATCATAACAGTGGGCACAGGGGCTATGAAACCTGGGAATGCTTTTGTCTTGTACTCCTTGTAGACTTCGGCAGGAGCAATGTCCGTAGGGAAGATGCCAGACTGAATGGCGTTGATTCTGATGGGAACTTTCCTCAGAGCTAGGTCAGCCGCCATGGATGTAGTGATTTGCTCCAACGCTGCTTTAGTCTTTCCATAAGCAAACTGAGGAAAATACAAATCAACCTCAGCCATTCATGATTAGCAGGATGGCAAGACTTATGCTATTGTTAGGTGAGATCGATCCCAAAGTGGCACAAATGCTAGAAATGTTTATGACACTGGACGTGCCATCTACATGGGACCGTGCGCTCTTCTCCAAGAGCTCCAAGAATGCGGAAGTTACAAAGAATGGCGCAAAGGTGTTGAGCTTGAAAATAGAGTGCCATCCCTCAAAACTTTCCAGTTCGTACGGAATCTTGCCCTCAGTATAGTAGCCAACTCACTCCTTGGCGAAACCGGCTTGGCCGGGAGGTATAGTGTTCCCAGCGCTATACTTGCCTCCACAATCAACAAGTATGAGCCATATTCTAGGAGATTCGTATTTGGCACCCTAACATTTAATGTACCCAGGTGAGGCAGAAATATTTGTATAGATTTAGGATTCTACTCTTTGACACTTAACCGGCTTCGAATCGTGTATCCGAGTGAAAGTGCCATAAACTGTATTATACGAGAATACGACCGAGGAATTCCTATGTAGAATGAAAAGCGGAAAAGTGAACACATTCGCAAAAGCATCCTGTTTTCCTTTATATATCCAGGAATGCAAGACTGGACATCAGCACATCAGCGCTCAGCTCCGCGGAACTTCAATATGTCCCACTCAAAAAAGGGTTCGCGGTCTCAAATAACAATTGACAAGCGGGGGAAAAGCAGATATGCACACTTATGCCAATTAACAGACCTCTTACTCAATGATGTCATTTGGCTCGAACAAGGACACATGCCCACAGTTTTGTCAGCTTTCCCACAGGTTTGTCAGCCTTCTCGAGCTTCCCTGTCATCTCGCTGCTTCCTCCCGGCATGACACAGAGTTCGAATTTCCTTCAACTTCAAGGCGTAAAATATCAAAGTGCTATCATAGTATAATTACAGCACACCTCCAAATATTTTTTGAAATCACATTTTGTGAAAAATCCGGTATTTCTAGCTCCAGTGCTAGTGTTGCCAAAGTTCAGTTCAGTCCGGTTCTCCGAGGGCATCTGGGATCTGGAAATTCTGAGTGTCCGGCGGTCCGGCGGATTGGCGGATCCTGACTTTCCAACATCGCGCTGCTCAGCGCTCGCTGACCATCGTCCCGCCGGTCTGTAAGCCGTCATTTACCCTCCTCGGAGTCATCGTGATTTGTCATGGCTAATCCTCGACATCAACGCACGGTAGCGTCTGCGACCAAAACTATAGCTCAGACAAGCTGCGACGATGCATGCCCATCCTCAACCTCCAGCTAGTGTTTAGGCTCATGAAGCGCTGTCCTGCATGGTCAAGGAAGGGGAATCACGCTGCGCGAAGGGGGAATGCAAAGGGGAAAGTCTGTGCTGGGGGAGGAAGGGGTGGCCAGATTCCACAGTTGAGAGTGGCACTGGCAGAGGCGGTGACTCTTTCCTCGACACCACACCTATTCAGCAGTCAACACAGTGGCATCTGCAGCCTCTCAACACAGTCACCTCGTACAACGGTGTTACAAACATGAGCATCAGTGCCTTCGAGTCGGATGGACGCCTGGGGTGCGACATGTTCCCCTCTTCCATGGTTACCCCTCCACCCATAAGTGCAGCGTACACCCACCCTCACGTACACTGATCCCGAACTCAATGTTCCCTACCTCGCCAGTGCTGGGCACCTCCTATTGCTCACCGTTTACAGTTCAACCTTTTGCTTGGTGTTCTCAAGACTGTCTTCTCCTTTCCATACATAGTATCATGAAACTTCTTGTATTTTGACCTCGCTTACTACATTGAATTATTTAATTCTACATAATGGATGGCATTGACCTAGGGCGAGAACGTGTCCAGGCATTCCAAAGGAGAGTGGGAACGCCGAACAGGATGTGCAGTGCTGACCAAGCTGCCCACCGCATCCGCCAATCCGCCGGACACTCAGAATTTCCAGATCCGAGATTCTTTGCTGTTCAGTCCCAGCAATTCTTGGAGCTGTTCAGTTTTCGGTTCTGACATCTGAGAGGATATCCAGAACCGGGTTCAAACCAGTTCAAACCGAACTGGGTATTAGTGGGTTAGTACAAATATATATAGTGGGATTGGATTGAAAACCAAGAGATCGGCAAGGCGCCAGTTATGATGTATTTATAACTCTGCGTGAAGACGATCAGTGTTTGATGCATATGTGTCACACTCTTTTCTCCCACCACCAACCCCTTCTCGCTCCCCACCGACTCCAGCAACGCCACACACGATGCTGCCTACCTTACCCTTATGAATGCACAAAACAGGCCACAGAAATAATTACAACCCCAGCAGGAGACCGCGAAAACGGGAGAGGGCAGCAATGAGGAACAAGAAGTTGAACGACCAGCACACTGAGCGGAGGGTGAGGAAGAGACACTACTCCACCAGGTATGGCGCCAGCCTCTCTGTACAATGCCGCTGAACACCCCAATTCCATTTTGCACAGAAAATGGTGGTTACATGCCACGTAGCAACGCCAAACGACTTCAACCGCACCCGTTTAACGCTGAACCCCATCCCAGCGCCTCTCTTGTGGCCCTATCGATGCCAAAACCACACCCAACCTCAGCTGCGCTCCTTGTGACAAATTCCAGGTGCTATTACTCTCCAGGTGCGCCGTACGTGCGGCGCTAAGGCTGGACACGGGTGCGGGTCCATAAGGGTTACCTGTGGGTATACCCGTGGGAATACCTGCAGGTAGTGTGACCCACGGATCCGGTTCACCTGCAGCCGCGGATCCTTGAGGATCCAGGCTTCGATTTTTTTATTAGTGGGTAACCTACAGGTACCTCTATGTTTAAGTTCTTATTTTTCTTTTTTTTTTTGGCACAGTGTGCATGAATTCGAACCACAAATACCAGATGAGTTCAAGCAAATCGCCGGTCCGAGTTGAGCGGAGTTTGAATTGATTATCAACCAGATTTCATTGATGATCAACGTTCAACATTCAACTTCGGTCTCAACACACCACTGTCACTCACGCGGCTGCCACCCAGTGCCCCTCCCCTCCTTAGAGGGATGTGGGCCCGATTACCAACATCGACGCTCGCCGATGACGATGGCTCGGATCACCACCACTACCCCGCCCGCGACGATGATCGACAAGGAGGGCGATAATCGACAAGAGAACGAATATCGAAAACCACCAGCGACGTGTAATGGTGTGGAGACGAGGGTGGAGGGTCGATAGGCGATGCAGCTGGCTCGATGGAGGCCCGTAAGGTATGCCCACTTTCTTTCGGAGTCTTTCCTTTGCTGCTGCCACTGACGAGCAAATCCCCCCACAACCTCGAGAGCCAGACCACCGCTGGGCACCCCTTGAACTCAAACCCAACGGCACCTGTCTCATTTGCATTGCCATCACCGGCGTTCGCAAATGCCCAGAACCCAACGTGTCAAACCCAATCCGAGTCCCAACACGTCGAACCCAACCCCCACACCTTGAACTCAAACCCGCACCTGTCTCGTTTCCAGCACCGTCACCAGCATTCCGCTCGCCGAAGACGACGACTTGGACCTCTCAACCACACCACCATCACTCGCGCGGCTGCCGCCCAGTGCCCCTCCCCTCCTTAGAGAGATGTGGGCCCGATTACCAACATCGACGCTCGCCGATGACGACGACTCGGACCACCACCACTACCCCGCCCGCGACGATGATCGACAATGAGGGCGATAATCGACAAGACAACAAATATTGAAAACCGCCGGCGACGTGTGATGGTGTGGAGACGAGGGTGGAGGGTCGACAGGCGATGGGGCACTTTGTTCGCCTCCCTGTCACCGACGTTCGCGAACATCCAGCGCCAATGCTTGTGACTCTCGATTAAGACCTAGTTAACGACATGTATTTTTCACCAGAATATACTACGTTTGGAAACTAATCTATGAGTGGGGGCAGCTCGTCGTCATCTCCTTCGACTGATAGATCATTACTGGTGACAAGAACAACAGACATTTCTGATGCAAGAACAGACATTTCTGACGCAAGTACAGAATTGTGAGCCTAAAAATTCATTCGTCAGGGTGCTGCAATAAGAATTAAAGTGAAATTCACCAGTAGGAACTCCGTAATAATCTGCCAGGCAGAAATAATGGATTCATGTGAAGTACCTTCTACTTTCACAGTGGCCTGGAAATTGTGCCAGAGCTTGTCCGCCTGGGCAATTCCTACAGCATCTAAATTGACCTTCGAAAATGGCCACGACTGTTGTTTCATGACAAGATCAATGAGGTGATAGATGCAACAAGTTCACGGCAAAGGTGGTGATATTCGCCGGCGCTGTGTAAATGCTCTAAGTATCACGTCATCGCCTGAGCAAAAAAAGCTAACCATAGCCAAATGTCCTGTTATCTTGCGACTTCAATGCCCTCTCCCTGTTTGATTCAAGTATAAATGCATAAACGGTGAGTCGTTGGGTTTGCACTGCAATCCATGTCCCATGACGTGCATCGATTAGCCCAAGACTTTGGGCCTCAGGACTCAGGACTCGGAGGTTATTCTTATCAGTTATCGGCACTCCTCGGATCTACGTTCGCGAGTGCTGAATCATCTCGTAAGTGACAGAAGAAGCCATCCCACAGCCGCATCCTTTTATTCAAGGTCAACGACAGGTTACGTTCACACGTTCTTCTCCTCCCCCGTCCATCTGCAGTTGCGTCTCCAGTTAAAATATCTTTGGTTTGTTTCCCTTCCTGCATTCTTTTACAGCTACGTTCCTTTTTACTCCTATGCTAATCAGCTACGCCACAGGCTCTTGGTGTATCATGTGTTCTAGTCACCTCATCTGTGATTGTACGCCCTTGGCTTGGGAGTTGAAATTCATCTGGTTCGTGTTCCCCTTTCCATCATTTTTTACCCCTGTGAAGTGATAAAACATGTTTGACTAGGGGCTTTTTGTGTCATCTGTCCTGGTCACCTTGTCAGGCATTGCACGCAGTCGCGACTTGAATTGAAAATTTCCAGGTACGTCCATCCTCCTCCTTTCTTTTTATTGTGTTTAAATCATGTTTGACTAGGGGCTTTTTGCATCATCTGTCCTGGTCACCTTGTCAGGGATTGCGCGCAGTCGCAAACTGAATTGAAAATTTCCAGGTACGTCCATCCTTCTCCTTTCTTTTTATTGTGTTTTTCTGAATCATGTGTTATAGTATCCTCGTCTGGAACTCTGGGCATTGCCCGCTCATCGCACGATAAATGCTTGGTGAGGATGGGGCGAGTTTCCCTCTTGCACTCGCATAAATACTGCAAGTATTAAACAAGTTGTCTCTTATCTGTAGAACTCGCTCTTTCGTACTCATATATCACGGAAATAAAGGTCTCTCTTTTTCTTTGCATTCAGCAAATTCAGTTGACTGTTCTGTTAGATGTCGGCAGTAGAGCCACGAGCTACACGCATTCGCCGGATGTCGAGCAAGAAGCGATGTGCTATGGGGCTCCCCTCTGATGACGAACGCGCTTCTGAACAGGGACAACAGGACAATGACGACGAAGATTTCGACTCCGACAATGACGACAACGATGATGAGGTGGGCACTGATATGCCAAGTGCTGCCCAGAGGTCAGTTGCATCCTCCGCACCACCTGTTCCTTCCATGCCGGAAGTCCAATCTCTCGAGCGATCGCAATCGACAGCCAGCCTTGCATCTCAGGTTTCGGGTACAGCCAGTTTCAGTATGACGGCAGAAGAGGCACACCGCGCCAAGTTTGATGCATGCTTCAACACGGCTATGTCAACTAACGAAGAAGTCCTGGGTGAGTTTCCTAATTTCTTGGATCGAAATGTTTACTTAGTGTTCTGCAGAGAGGCAGGTGGCTACGTGGATTTCGCCGGTCTACCAACATTTTATAATGCCACCTGCTATCACTGTCAAGAAGGGAGTGGTCGTCTATGTCTATACATGCATTGCATATGTATATTATCATCTGAGGTGATTGGACTCTGTCACACTAACCTTGTGGTTTCCACTAGCCATCCTTCAATCACTGTTTCGAGGGCGCAGCACGATGAAAGCACGGGCAATCTCAAACGCCATGTCACCAGCTGCGCACCTATTAATTCAAGCCAAACTACTGCACTTGCCGCCTATGCATCTGGGTCCAAGTATACACAAGCCAGCCATCGGATGAAGATAGCCCTGTGGGTCGCTACTCGGAACCGCCCGTTTTCGATCGTGGAGGACCCTGAACTGCTTGATATTTTCCTTGATCTCAATCCCCGTTGTGTTACACCAAAGCGAAGGACTGTCCCGAGGGATGTGAAGGAGATGTTTGGAATCAGTCGTAAAGAGGTTGGGACTCTACTCAGGGTATGTCGTCCCCGTATCGATCTATATATCGGTGCTTAAGCCTTACATGCACATTTAGAAGTACCCCGGGAAGCTACATGTTGCGGCAGATGGACGGACCTCGCCTAATGTGATTGCGTTCATTGGTGCAACCGTCCACTGGGTAGTAGACGGCAAGATGGCCTCGGCGATTCTGGACTTTATCAAGTAAGCCTAGTCATTTATTCATTTTTCCTCTTGAGCTAATTTTTACAAAGGGCGATGCAGGCCCATACTGGTGCCTATCTTGCAGCTTGCCTTGCTGAATGTTTGAGGGAATACGGCATCGCTGACAAGGTATGTCAGGGTGTTAACTTGCGATCTCAAGTAACCATGCTCATCACTTTCAGATTTTGACGTTCACGGCAGACAATGCCTCCAACAATGACACACTCGTCGATGAGTTGTCTAACTTGATCCCCACATTTGGAGGCTGGGAGTATCGCGTTCGTTGCTTTGTGCATATCCTCAACCTGGTTGTCAAGGTTGGTTATTTTTCGTTCCTCAATTAATGTAACAAGACTAATATATTTATCAGGCAATCTTATCACAATTCAGCCGCAAACTAAAGGATTCCGACGATGTCAATGCTGGAGACATTGTTAGTGACCACGAGCTGGATATGCTTGAGGCCGAAATTCATGGCGCTGGTGTTGGAGATGAGGAGATTGTCCCCAGTGATGATTCGGATGAGGTTGCAGGAGATGTCGCTGCTAGTGATGCCCTTGCAGTTGATGATGTCATTCGCAAGGCGGACATGAGTATTCGTCTGGACCCACTGCCTGCCAATCAAGCAAACCTCGGGCGTGTTTCAATTGCGAAGGTCAGTCTTTTTATCATCAGTTGCATATTCTTCTGACATGATACCTTTTCACTTACTAGCTTCGAACTCTGGCAAACAAAATCGTCAACAGCACCACAATCAAGGAAGATCTCGAGAAGTGCTGTCGAGAGGTCAGGATTGAACCAAAACAAATGGTTCGTGATGTGTCAACACAGTGGAACTCCACTGCGGACCTGGTCCAACGGGCGCTCGAGCTCTCCCCAGCCCTCAAGATCCTCGTTGTTAAGGCTGACTATAATAAGCCCGGACGTGGTGTTTGTTTAAAGCATTTCCAGCTTTCTCTCGAGGAATGGAAGCTTCTCACGGACCTGTCCCCACTTCTTGACGTGAGTTCTAGTCAGTGATTTTTAAGCACTTACCTGATTATATTCCTGTAAGGTTTTCCTGTTGGCAACGAACGAGATCTCCAAGAACAAGATCCCCCTCATTCATCAAGTTATTCCTATTTTTGACATAATCACAACTGCACTTGAGGACACCATCGATAACGATACCCTTCCTCTTGTCATTCGTCACGCTGCCTTGCGAGGGTTCTTTATGCTTAACAAGTATTACTCACTCACGGATGAGTCCATTGTCTACCGGGTTGCAATGAGTACGTGTTTTGATCTTCCTTGGCCTTTCCAAATTAATATTTATTCAACTTCATAGTTTTACATCCATGCTACAAAACCAGCTACTTTGTCCGTGCAAAATGGCCCCAGCAATGGATTACGGATGCAGAGACGCTGGTGTGCAAGGTCTGGTCTGAGAAATACAAGGCAACAACTCCCTCAGCGACTGAGATTGCAGCGGCTGCGCAAGAAAGCAGAGCTCACGACAAGCATGTAAGTGTCTCAGAGCATGGTATGCATTACTTCAAGAGTACTGATTTCAATTGCAGCGCTTCTCCGCAGCAAGGCGATATTTCGACGTTCTACAAGATAAATCTACATCCGTCGACGCTCTCGAAGACTGGCTTAGCAGCCCTATCATCAACACATCACAGGATCCCATTGCATATTGGGCGGGGATGCAGGCGGCAGACCATCCGTTGGCCACGATGGCACTAGACTTTTTGTCAATTCCGGGTGAGTTCCTTTCCTCTATCGTGTTACATATTAGTAAACTGAACACGCTACATACTAGCAACCTCCATTGACGTTGAATGTGCATTCTCTCAAGGAGGCCTTACAATTTCCAAGCTTCGACATTCTTTATCAGATGAGTCTGCCCGTGCTGCCACTGTTCTGGGCTCGTGGTCTGGGTTGGATGGTGCTATTCCCAAGGACATCATTCTTCAGCACTTCAAAGATAAGTCCAAACAGCCCGTTAAGAAGCAGAAATTAGCCGATACAGATGGGTCAGATGTGTGCTTCGTCGATTAGTTTTTTTAAACTGTGGATTTATGAAATGTATTGTTTTTCAACTATTACCTGTGGGTTTACCTTCGGGTACCCTTGAATACCTGCAGACAGTGGTTTACCTGCGAGTACCCGTAACCCACAGGTTTTTGACCTGCGGATCCAGGTGATCCGTGGGAAAAGATCTTTACAGGTCTGGGTATGAGTTTTGGTGTCGAAAATACCTGTGGGTAGGGTCCGGGTAAACCCACAGGTGCACCCGTGTCCAGCCTTATATTTGGGCGGGGGGCAGCAAGTGTGGGATCGGCATTTTGCCAGCATCACATTTTTGGAGCTAGCAAAGGAGGGCCGAACAAGTGTACATCTTCCGAACTGCTGGCAAAGGGTTTGATGGTATTATCTAATGTCACTCTGCACTGATCTGCGGTCACTCCGAACAAATCTGCATTGATTTTTTTGAGAATCAGAGTTACTGAACAGGCTCTTACTGGCACCCCCAACCCAACCAACATTCCCGCCCCTCGAGCAGCCCAAATGTGGCAGGGCGCGTACATGCCATTTTGAGAACAAGCTGTGCAGTAGGATATCTAATCACTGCGGTGACCGGATTATTTTGCCAGGGAGGCAAAATTGATGGCAGTTTGTTAAAATTTTGCCAAAGGCACGCGACCTCACTGTCTGGAACGGCAAAATGTGACTTGGCAAAATTCAAACAACCTGCTGTAATATTTTGCTTCCTCGTCAAAATAGTCCGGTCCCGGCCCCCGGCAGTGAATGTGATATATCAGAAATGGTCTCTAATTAGATTGTTTTTTGTATCACACTTTTAATCTAATTACATACCTATGATATATCATATTGCCAGATACATCAGCAAAACGTGATTTTTAGTCGTAGTGAAGCATAGCAAAATCATTATTCCTGTAGCAATCACATAAATTCCTATAGCATCCATAGACCTAAAGTACCACATAGTGCTAGCATAAACTCCCTGTAGCACTACTGATGTAGGGCATGATCT
>Ga0307517_10010700_pt1 | contig 12804 bp, 5 predicted proteins | sample 23_EM_MG_FD_194515 | JGI IMG/M metagenome (GOLD analysis project Ga0307517, IMG submission 194515) | Populus trichocarpa ectomycorrhiza microbial communities from riparian zone in the Pacific Northwest, United States - 23_EM | ecosystem: Host-associated > Plants > Roots > Unclassified | place...
TCAGAAATTAGGAAATGTGGAAAGTGCGAACCTGCGCAGCACGTTCGAGAAACACTTATTTAGAACGTTTAAATTCTAGGAATTGCTTTTAAAAGGTAATAATTCCCAAATGATAGGTAAAATCTTCAACATGCTCCTCCTATATATCAGAGTAAAAATTATTTTTAATATCAATATATTAAAATATTTTAAAAATATAAAAAATTAATTTTAAATAAAAATAAAATTTAAATTTTTAAAAAACACCATATCAACCATATTCACAAACACTATCTAACTAAGCAAAGCTTATCCCCACCATATAATCCCTTTCACATTGCTCTTTAACCATTTCCACTTCATTTCTGAAACCCTACAGTCAGCCAACAGAAGGTTTCTCAAATAGACAGACCTGGTAAAATCTCCCACTTTCTCATTGTCATTTTAGGTTTTATCTCGTAACGGCACCTGAACCCAAAACCTCAGCAAGGGCCATCTGATGATCTGCCATTGCCAGTTTCTCAATATGACTACAGTATCAGAGAACAGTGTTGTGTATAAAAACTGTCAACTGCCAACTAAATTAAAAAAAAGTTCACAAATAAACTTCAAATGACATAATACTATAAGAAGAATGCAGGAGTTATGGCACAAGCATGCAAATTTCAACCGACGCAAAATTTGAACTGCATCATTATACAACACCAATAGCCATTCATTAGACATTCTAACACCGTTGAGATTGAAGGAGGAAAGCAAAAGTTTCTCAAAAATCAGAAGAACGCTAAAACATCAACCGAAGCATTAGCTGCAGCGTGTTTATAAATCGAGTTTTAAAAGAAGCTCCTGCCATCTTGGTGTCACTTCCTCGAAAATGTATGTTAAAGGAGAAATTAAAACTCCGCTGCCTCCAATCTGCATCAAAATAGATCAAGCTGTAAAATTAACCAGGTCTTGCCAGAGCATTTGAAAGGAGCTTCACATGAGTTGTTCTATTAGTCACTTCAAAGTCTATCAGTTGAACATGGAATCATATGCTATACCTTGGGAAATACAAGACTGGAGATAAATCCGTGGTTTAAATGGACACCATCAATGCAATAATTTGAAATTCACAGCATGCGATAATTGGTATAGAGAGAGAAACATTCAAACATGCATGATGATAAGAGTTGGTTTTACTTTTGTATCTACTGGCAAGCCGAGTAATGGGCCCAAGAGCAAGCGCTCCCTTTTAACACTAAAAACAGAGACAGGATCCCACTTTATGTGCAGGGCTTACCTCTCTAAGTTGCTGTACGGACTCATATAATGCCTTCTTGGGAACACATATGACTATGGCATAGAAATCTGACACAACCTCTCCATCACGTTTGCAGAAAACTGGACTTACAGTAGGTCCCTGTAATTGAGAAGTTAGAAAACAACTTAAAAAACCAGGAGTTAGATAAAAGGCATGCATCTTAGGATTATTGCCTTGAAGCCTTGGTTCTGGGTCTGAGTGCTACTGCATCCCTTTCAGTTGAGCCCCCCGAGGGTTAGATGGGGTGGTGCAGGACCAACCCCTACCCCACCTCCCAAAGAAAAGCTTTAGAATGAAGGCAGTGAAAAACATGGTTGCGAAAATTTTTGGATATGCTAATAAAACACGTTGTGGTTGTTTTGTCTGAAAACTAGAGATAGGAACAACAATAAAAAAAAAAACATGGTTTCTGTCTCAAACCTCACCTGCAACCCAGACAAAGATGGTTGGCTCAGTACTCGAGCAGCCACTTCTTCTGTGCTACTTCCTCTCATGTTTGCAGTCACCTGCCATGAAAGTGTCAAAACAAAAATAGGCTCTATTTGTGTGTGTGGTGGGGGAACAGGAATAGAGACATTATATCCGCACCGTGAACTGACCACCTGCCCTCAAATGCGCCTCAAACCTTTCAAGAATCTCTTTCGTTATGCTCCTCACATCTTCCCGTTGGATCAATGATTTTCTCGTAGCAACAAGAACAGCCTATAAAACAAGTGAATTTTTTAAGGCAAGACATCATGTGGCAAAGGCACGATGTAAAACCAACAGCATGATCACCCGCTTCTAACCTACAAGATCACATGCTTGGTAAGGTCCACATGGACTTGTTAACTTACCTGGCTCTCCAACACAACCCCACCTTCTATTTCTTTCAAGTTGTTCTCTTTCAGAGTTGTTCCACTGCTCACAAGGTCCAAAATAGCATCAGCTATCCCCATCTAATATACAATATACAAGAAAAATAAATAACCTATGTAAATACATGGAGATCCAGCATGAGAATCATTGCTCAAGTAGCAAAAGATACAAGCAAGAAGCAAGTACACATCAGTGCAACTCAATAGGATTATTGTTTATTTATTAAAATAACTTTCGTAGATTAAGAACTGAACCATGACTACGGTACATTCCATTGGGCCACAAGTTCTTTATCCAAGAGGATGTCAAAACAGGAAAAGTGAAGTGAGGATTTCCATTAATTTACACACTAGGACTGCTAGTCAAATGGCCAAGTTTCCTAATATACATTTATTAATAATATACATTTATTATTAGTTTCCTAATAATAAGACAGGATGACTGCTTGACGTTACGTTAGAAGATAAAGAGAGGAAGGTAAAGGAAGAAAGAAGTTGGAATGGATAAAAGGACAACGTATTACAAAGTCCCATGTATGAACAGTGGCTACAGCAGCCTGCTGTATTATTGTCCATCAAATTACATCCCAAACAGCTCACTTGTGGGAGTGAAAATTTTGGTTGGCCTAGAAAAAAAAAACAAAGCATTCCTTTTCTTTCATTTTTTTTCTTTTATTGTCAAATGCACCAGACCAAAACAAAGACGGGACTTCTAAAAGTCTTTTTATTATATAAACATCGATCGAACTAATAAATAAATTCAAATATACAAGTCCCAAAAAATCATAAAAGTGATAAGGTACAAAACCTCATGCAAAAGAAACGAAAACCTTAAAAATGAGGGACAAACACCTATAAACACGGCTATATCTCAAAAACTGATTGGTGCCAGAACTTTTTTGTTTTTTTCTTACTCAATTTAGAAATCATAATATTGGTAAAATTCTATATTGACTTTTTAATTATTTATTAGGATTTTTTTTTTCTCTTTTAAGTATTAGAGTTTAAGCCCAAAACTAATATAAATTGGTTTGTTTAGTTTATTTTTCAGAAGATTATAAAATTGTTATTAATTAATAAAGAGATTGTTCTCTATCTCTTCTTTTGTAGATTACATACAGCATATAGAGTTTTTCTCAAGCCCTTTTCATTCAACCCTTTCCTGATTTCCTTTTCAATCCTAATTAATCTACTTTTTGGCTATGTTAGTTGGTATTAGAACCAAGCTTTTCTAATTAAATTGTCATAATTGGATGTTGTAAAGGATGTTTTCATGATTGAGGATGATTTTCAACTAATTATGGTTGAAGAGATTGGACACATCCAAACCTATGTTATTGGATTTTTATTTTGTTATTGGGCTTAATTTATGTTTTTTTATCTTATTTAGTGTGCTATAAACCCAATTGTTGGTTGTGATTAGGTTTTTATTGTGACTATTTTTTATACATAATTTTTCTATATTATGGACAACTTTTGATGAATTAAGAAAAATCTGTGGACTTTTGTTCTTCCTCTATTTCCCTTCTCTTCTTCCTGCCTTCTTCTTTCTCTCTTTCCCTTTTTTACTTCTCTTCAAATATTTATTGTCCCGCATCAACTTTGGTATCAAAGTCAAGTTTTCTTTGTTTTCACAACTGAATGATCCAATATGAAATTAAATATAAAAAAAAAGGTAGCCACCACCTTACTTCCCAATAGTATCAACAGCACCAACACTGTCTAAAAGCTCCATGCCATCTCCACCAAACCAGACCAACTATTCCACCATCCAACAAACCAATCTCCAAGGTCGAGAACCCCATCACCAACCAACGTGATGCGGGACAATAAAAGAGATGAAAAGAAGAGAGAGAGAAGAGAAAAAGAAGAAGAAAAGGCTAGGAAGATGAGTAGAAGTGAGAAGAGAAAAGGAGGAAGAGAAGTATGCAAACTTTTCTTAATTCATCAAAAGTTGTCTATATTGTACAAAAATTACATCTATATATTATCACAACCAACAATTAGATGTATAATCACCTAAATAACATGTTTAAAAAAAATAACATAACTTATATCTAATAATAAAACCAAATAAAATCCAATAGCATAGGCGTGGATGTCCTAATCTTCCAATCAAAGAGTGACGGGTTGGGCTATCCTCCATCATCTTCAACCATAAACGTGTGTGAATTGTGTTAGGTTTGGTGTCCCCACCAACTATTTCAGGGTTGAAAAACTTGACTCCATCGAGTATAACTCCAGGCGGCTCCAATATTACTTCTAGAGATCAGGATCAATTTGTTGCAATATATCTCTGGTGAGGATCAGTGAATCCTAGCTCTTAGATATAACAATCCACTTCGGACTAAACTTAGATTGCTAGAGAGACAACAACATCGAGTTTTTCCAATCTTAAGAGAGTTGGTGAGGGATACTAGACCTAAGACAGTTCACACACATATATGATCAAAATCAATTAAGAATAACCCAACCTATTATTCTATGCTTGGGAAATTGAGCACATCCAAACCTATGTTATTGGATTTTATTTGATTTTATTATTAGACTTAATTTATGATATGTTTTGACTATAATCTTAATTATTAGTTGTGATTAGGATTTTAATTGTGACTATTTATACATAATTTTCTATATTATGGAGTAACTTTTGATGAATTAAGAAAAATCTTCAGACTTCTCCTATTCTTGTCTTTCTCTTCTCTTTTTCTACTCCTTTTCTTCTTACCTTTTTCTCTCTTTCCCTTCTTTTCTTCTCATCAAATTTTTATTATCATGCATCAGTTTGGCCCTAAAAGACATTACGTTCAAGAATTGACAATTAAGGAACTAAAAGGACAAGTTCAGGATCTGACTCTTTGCTTGGTGGATAGGGATTTGGAAGATCACAAGACAGATAATCGCAACTCCACCTCCAGATTTGAGAAACTATATCACGCGCGCAATCGAAGAAGAAAATCTTGTGTTGAAGATGATTACCACAAATGATGTAGGACAACACTAAATTAAAGAAAAGAAAGGAGAAGAAAAGGTGCAAAAATAAGAAGGGAAAGGAAGGAGGAGGAGGAGGAGTCAACAATATTTTTTTTAATTCATCAAAGTTGTTCATAATATAAAAAAAATACATATAAATAGTCACAACAAAAACCTAACCAAAACCAACAATGGGGCTTACAACCCATTAAATAAAATATCCAAAAAATAATGAAAAAATAAATCTAATAATAAATTAAATGAAAGTCCAATAAAGTAGGCTTAAATATGCTCAATCTCCTAACCAAAAAGTAACGGGTTAGGCCATCCTCTTTCATCTTCGACCATATATGTGCAAATTGTCCCTAGTCTATTGTTCCCACCAACTCTATTAGGGTTGAAAAAACTTGACCGATCAATTATAGTTGTAGGCAGCAATATTACTCCTAGTCATCAGGATCAATTTGTTGCAATGTATCTCTAATGATACAAGTGTAGTCTGAAGCAGGTCACAAACTAGGATTCACTAAAGCTCACCATCCCTATCCCTAATGATATTTTTCAAGTCTAATATGTTTTATGAAATAATCTCAACATTAAATGCATCAAGACACCTATATCAATCAACTTGAAGTTTGTATTGTTCATTACTTGAATTTATTGTGTGATTTCAACGTGCAAATCATGAACTTTATGTGCAAAAGACTCAACAGGGTAAAACATCTTAGCATAAGAAGACATGGAAAGAAGACCTCTAGGCTTTCTAGGTTTGAAACCATAAACACTATATGACTGAAGGTGTGGAACAAACTTAAGACCTAAGCGAGCTACAATTTTAGAAGATAATGCTTTGATACAACTCCTACTATATATAATGATCTTGCAACTTTTATCTCCACTATTAATGGAGGCGTGAAAAATAGCATTCACTCTTCAATCTTCGATTCCCTTAGGTTATGTTGAGATACATCTAATTCCACCTAACCTAGTTGTCCCAAACTCTATGATGTGTCGTTGAACCAGAGAGGATTTGAATCGGACAAAACCTAGTAAACTGGGATCATCCTCCTCTTCATTGTCAAGAATCAAGAAGCTCAACATGACGTTCAAAATCTATGACGTGCTAGATGTCGTGCATAGGAGGTAAGGAATCATGGAGCTCAATAGAACAAATATCTTAAAACTCTTCCAACACCACCCTCACCTCTTCAGCAGTTCCACTATAGAGTTTCTTAAATCTTCTCTTACAACTAAAGCAAACACAACTCTTCCAGAATCTCCTTCTCAAACTCATTTGGACTTAATATGGCATGTCCCTTTTCTTTTACATTCTCTTCATTTAGGTTATGAAAATCCTCAAGGAGGGGTTTCCAAAGATGATCACCATAAGCGTTTTCCAAATTTCACTGTCATGAGAGGAAAGGTTGAAGCATTCAAAGACTAACCTTTTTAAGACAATAATAACAACAAGCTAAAATGGCTCAAGCAATAAAGGACAATGCACTTGCTAATGAAAATCTAAATAGATTCGTAAGAGAGGATAGTGCAAGAATAGATTCTTGAGAGAGGATTGTGCATGTCGTTGAGCTTCTCCAAACTCAAATAGAATTGATGAAAAGCAATGATCTTAAACATCTTCTATCCTATGGCTTTGCTAATATAGTAAATTGATCGTCAACTTGTTAAGGACCTCTTTAAGGATGGCCACGGGCAAATATTTGTTTTTACTGCAACTCGAACTCGGAGTGTTAATTTGCCTGCTCACACTGTGATTATCAAAGGGACTTAAATTTACAATCCAAAAAGGGAGAATGGCTAAGCTAAGTTTGTTGGATGTTACGCAAATGTTGGGACGTACAAGCAACCTTAGTGTGATTCATATGGGAAAGGGATTGCCATCACAAGCCATATAGTACTATATTTCCTTAATGAATCAACAGTTTCCCATTGAAAGTCAATTCATATCCTATCAAAAGCTCTAAAGAGTGAACAAGTTTGGTCTTGCAACTGGAAAATAGTTCAAGGCAAGTGCAAGCACATGGTCTTACATAACATATTTTGCAAAGGGTTTAATTGCGATAGCAAAGGCAAACAAAGATTTTGCAATTCATGATGCAAAGGGAGGGACAAGCTTAAATCTCTTCCTTCGCCATTTTCCAACAAAATGTGCAATTTGGGCTATGACCAAGTGGTACATGATGTGGAATTGCAGAAACTTCTAATAATATGGGAGCAGACGGTCCCACACTTTTTGAAGCTTTTGATGTAACTTATACGGCATGCCTCACTAACATGGTTGTTATGGCTCTTTTTACAAGGCATAGCTTTTCCACATTGTTGCTATTGATGCTATAGATGATCATCCTAGTTGTTTCCGCTACCCAAGAGGTAATGGTGTTAGTGTTCAACTGCCACTAAAACACAAAGGCATTCCCCTTGAGGTTGGAAAAGGTAGGATATTAATTGAAGGGGAAAGAGTGACACTCTTAGGTTATGGTGTTGTCAAGATCACTCTTGCACACAATTCAAATGATTTTGATGTTAGAAAGCGTCACAATTTGAGATTTATTAATATTTTCACAATTGATGGAAAGATTAATAGTCTTGGAGTAGAATTTGCAAGGATGCCTAGGTGAGGTAGTGATGGAAGCATTGCAAAAGGAAGATTGTAAAAGGTGCAACGAACAATGAGATGCAACTTGGCCTCTATTTCAGAAGCCATGACATTATGGAGTCAATGATAAAGCCCAAGTGGTTTGCTAACTACCAGGGTATGGCAAAGCAGGCTCTCGAAATGGATTGGGACTAGATCATTAATCTAAATTTAAGGATGGCACTCTTTCGGTTGTTTTTGTTGTTGTAGGTAGCGTGAAGGTGAAGAAAATTAAAGGCGAGCCACTTTTAGATGCCAATGCATTGAAAGCTTTCATCCACCTCCTAAGGTTGGTGTAGCTCCTTGGTGGGCATGATCTTGATGAATTTGGAAGAGTTTTGATTGGACATTCTTGAAATTGAGATAAGAACAACTTGAACTCTAAAACGAGTTCCTTCCAGCCCAAAAAAATTGATTTAGATGCGTTTTTGAAAAATAAATATTTTTCTTAGTTTTTTTTTCTTCATTTTAGGAACCCCAATGTTGGTGAGATTATATATTAACTCTATAATTATTTATTAGGATTTGTTTTCTCTTAAAGGTTTAAGCCTAGAACCAATATGAAAAGGGTTTAATACATTTTTAGATTGATATTTTGATGAATTAATAAAGAGAATTTCTCTCTCTCCTATTAGAGATTATCTATGAAGTTTAGGATTTTTCTCAAGACCTTTTTATTTAACCCCAACTTAATTCCTAATTAACCTAGTTTCCAACTAGGTCAGTAATAAATCTTTGAACATAGCAATCTAGGGATAAAATAAGGTAGCAATGACTAACATATTATAAATTCTCATATAAATTTGAAGTTCCTTTGCACTGGACCAAGACATGCATTATAGGATGACTTTCCACTAAAGAACTGATTAAACTTCCAAATGCAATAACAGTATTCGGTGTGCTTGCAATCAACCATTCTTATAAAAATCAGTTTTTTTGCTCTAGATGAGGATATGCACCATATGGTCATTTTTTTCTTTATGGACTAATTATAACTTACACAAATGGATGAAACAAAATTAGACAAGGAAAAAAATAAAGTCTCACCGCAGGAGCAGCTTCCAATGCTCCGTCAGCAGTTGAAAATGTCACATGCGTGAATCCATTATCCTTCATAAATTTAGGACCCAGCTGTATATAGAGGCAAAAAGAAACAAAACCAAATGGGACCTCTTAATTAGAAGCTAATGAAAAGGAATAATTCCTAGAATGTGTTAGTCATGATATGTCTAAAATGAACCCACATACATGACTGAAGCCGGTAGCAACACGAAGAGGTTTTTCAGTTGTCCATTGAGGCATTTGTGCTAGTTCCCTTAGTGAATTTATATTTTCAAAAATCCCATATTTGGGAATCTATAAGAAAGGAAAGCCACACGATGAGAATAAACAATGGCAACTATGAGCAAAATCAGCATTTAGACGTTGAAGTTTGTTGGCTTATATTGAGAACATGATAAAATCTTACTGCAATGGATAAACGGCATTCCCCATATCCAAGAGCATCATGAACAATGATAAGATCTTCATTTCCCTGACAAAAAGTTCAAAACTGAATAATGCATTCTTACACAATCATAGCAAGAATAAAGAAACAAGATATCAGTGTCACAATGATTCAAGGTAAGAGAGAGAAAAAAAGTGTTGCTACAACGTACTCTCTTCTTAAAGGTAGAGATTACAGCATTTGAGTTCACTAGTTAAAAGAAAAACAAAATAACAACTGAATTTTGTAACAGATGCCATGCATTTGAGAAATAGATAATACCGAGCTCTAAACTTCCAACTAAACTTGGTGATGTCCAGCATTGCAGAAGCAGTCTATAGGCTCATGGTAATGTCTAAAGCCTGTGTGGTACCATTTTGCAAAGTAAAAACTTGATTTTCTTTTTCTCTGTTTTTGGGATAGTGATTAAGTAGACAAAAGGAGAGTTCTGAACCAAAAGGTATATCAGAATGCAGTAGGTTTTGAATACATTTCAAAAACCATATTTTTGGAATTCCAAGATATTTATAACCATTGTTTTTGAAAGGCAACAACAGTAACAACAAACTCAATATCCTTCATGAATAGTTGCAGATCTGTTGACTTTAAGAAATCATAAAAAGCATATACCATGTTTCCGATATTCACAATTTAATTTGTGGAATGAACTATGTATCTGGGTTAGCATATGATATCGCTAACATGAGCAAAATGACGAACAAATCTCTCAAATTAGTAATCATTTAATAGTGATGTCAGCTAGTTACTGCTTACCAGTCCGAATTCGCTGAAAGTATCAAAACCCACAATTCCAAGGTCCAAATCTCCTGATAGCAACTTTCGTACAATGTCTTTGGGTCTTTGGAACCAAACTTCCAAGTTGGTAAGCTTCACAACAGTCAATAGTAAGCAAAAATAATTGATAAAAAAACAGTCATTTTCAATCCAATCCAATAATTATAGATGATAAACCTGAGGAATTTCTGCAACGTATTGTCGAGGATTCACATGCTTCACAGATAGTTGACAATCCTAATCCAAAAACAAAACCAAGAAAGCTCAAAATAAAGTGACGGATGGATCGGTCATTATTATAAATAATTAAGCAAACAAGTAGATAATACCTTGAGAAGATCAAGAGTGTCAGCAGCCATGCGTCCTTTGCTAGGCAAACCTAAACGAATCTCTTTCCTGTCAGAGACTGTACTTCCATTAGTAACCGACGATAAGATTTGAGATTGCTGCTGCTGAGACAAGCTACAACAAGCAGCAGCACTACTAGTGTGGCCGTCGAAATGGAGTCGTATTTGTCTCTGAGAATAGGGGGAGACGCGAAAAGAGAAGGAACAAAGAAGAGGGATGGAGGGGGAGAGAACGGAGGGGCATTGTTGCAAATAACAAGGCTGCTGGAGTCTAGACAAAGACATGACTGGTTTGTATTTAGCTTGTGTAAAGGATAAAATAAGGCTGAGGCTGAGGCTGCTGCTATGGCTGATATGATTGAATTTCGACGGAGCAACAGAAAACAAAACTGAGTATGCTAGTAGAAGGGTTTAGGTTTAGACTGTGGAGCGGCCTCCAGTTTGGACTAGCATGGTTGGTTGAGGTTATCTCGGGCAAATTATTTTTTAAAATATTTTTTATTTAAAAATATATTAAAATAATATTATTTTTATTATTTTAAAATTATTTTTAAGCTCAACATGAAAAAATAATTTTAAAACACATTTACAAACCTCCTTCGAAGTTACTCATTTTTGTTTCAATTTGATTATTTTTTCATTTAAAAAAATATTTTATATAATTGTCTTCTCGTTATATTTTTTTATTTTTAAATAAAAATTAATTTTATTTTTAGATACTTTTCGTTTTAAAGGTCAATTAATACCTTTTTTTTCTATTTTTGTTTTGTTTTGGAGACAAAGTTACTAATATCTGTTTGAAAGTGTTGTTATGGTTGTTTTTTAAAATATTTTTTATTCTAAAATATATTAAAATAATATATTTTTTTATTTTTTTAAAATTATTTTTAAGACTAGTGCATAAAAACAATCCAAAATACACAAAAAAATAACTTTTAATAAAAAAAATTGAATTTTTAAAAATACGATTTGCACCGCATTTAAACGGGGTATGAATCTTTTATTTTTAATTAAAATAACAATTTTCCATCGCGTTTTTCAACAAATTACACATGCTAAGAATACTATTGTTTTCCGTAGCTCAATTTTAGAACCATATTTTTTTTTTCTATATTATTGAAAATTCTCTATTAAACTACGTGCTTGTGTGTTTTTATACTATTTAACTTTTTTATTTTTTTATTTTTTAAATTTAAGAATTACTCTAAAAAATGCATACAGGTAATCTTAAAATATTATAAACCATTTAATATATAGTTATTAAGACATTTTTAGAGTATGAGAGCATTTTTAGCTATAATAGTCAGCAACGAGTGAACAGAAAGCATAGCATCGTTGTTCCTCGGGTGGCTAGCCATGCCGGCGAAATGAACAGTGGCTGGTGGCGCGAGAGAAGGTTTGACAAACATTTTCTCGCCCGAATCCCTCCCGCGCAAGCAGAGAGTGCTTAAGCTCACTTTCTTCTCTCTGATTCAAAAATCCTAACCCCTAATTTCTCGTATCCAAACCCTAACCACAATGAGCTACAGGATGATGCACTGGCCAACCACCATAAACACGTGTGTCTCTGGTTTCCGAACTCATTCTCGCTCTGAATTAGCCCATCTTCCTCAACTCCACCCTAACGATCTTGACCCCGAACTTAATTGTTGCTTCCGGTAATGTTCTTCACCGAGCACGATAATATATTTTTTTAATTTTACTTTGGGATTAATTAAAAATTATAATTTATAATTTATTTTAATTTATTTATTGGATTATTCCGTTTCAATCACGTAACAAGTTTGATAGATTAGTTTATATTAACTCAGTTCTTTTTTAAAATTATTTTAATTAATTTTTTTTATTTCTTCAAATTAAATTTATTAAAAATTATAATTTATTTTTTATAGGTTATCATAATTTGATAAGTTAATTTAATTTAATGTAATATTTTATTATTTTAATATTTATTTTAAATCAAATTATATTTTTATCAATTATTTAAATTATTTTTGAACTCATAAATAATAAAACATGGTGAATGATCTAGTTGTTGCTAAACCTTGGAATGATTTTTTTTTTTTAATATGGTTATGTTTATTTTTATATTTTAAAAGTATTTTTTAAAAATTTAAAAAAAATTATTTTTTTATTTTAAATTAATAGTTTTTAAATATTTTAAAATAATTTATATTAAAAATAATTTTTAAAAAATAAAATAATATTATTTTAATATATTTTTAAATAAAAATATTTAAAAAAATAATAGAATAAAAATATCCCTATACAGGATCAAAATGATTTCGGAATCAGTACCAAATATACTATGGTCTTCTATTGGAACACGGATCAGCACAATACTCAATGGATAGAATTTCCAACGTACAGCCACTGTGGCACTCTGTTTAACCGGTAGACGACGAACTGAA
>Ga0307517_10010702_pt1 | contig 12802 bp, 9 predicted proteins | sample 23_EM_MG_FD_194515 | JGI IMG/M metagenome (GOLD analysis project Ga0307517, IMG submission 194515) | Populus trichocarpa ectomycorrhiza microbial communities from riparian zone in the Pacific Northwest, United States - 23_EM | ecosystem: Host-associated > Plants > Roots > Unclassified | place...
ATTATTATTAAGTAATCACATTCTTATAAATGTTTTGTACTGCAGCAGGGACGTCACACCAACGAGGTGCCTAGGAAACCCAATACACGGGAACCTACTTTTGCAAGGAATCATGTAGTTGCATTCTAAATCACGATGTATTTTGTATGAATCAATGTACTAAACGTATAACTATTATTAGATCCTTTTTGTTTAAATTCATGATGACTATTAGTAGGATAGGAATGCAAACTCATGTCTATGTATGAATATTTTTAATGTGAACTTCTAATCATGCAAACATAATAATATGTGTTTATGTAAGATTCACTTTTAAATGAAATGTTGATTGTTACTGGTGTATGGATTGTATCTTGATAATGTAAGGAAACAGGTTCGCCGATTACCGACATGATGTGTGTCAAGTACATAAAAAAGAATTACCATTGTTTTGGGCTTGAAAAGTCAGGTTGTTACACGCATCACAAGGAATCACATATATATTTCGAGAAGTTCACTGATTCATTGCTTGGACGATTCATAATGCTATCTACAACCTGATTCACCTCATCATTCACTAATTATGTCCCTTCAGCTGTGCTAGAGCTACTAGGCATAGTCTTGTGATTGCTCTTCTTTATCTTTCCAACCTTTTGCAATTGAAGTTTGTTAAGCAGGTTATACTCCGAGTTAGTCCTTTCAACCACCTTTGTTAGCTTAGCCTATCATTTTGATTAGCCAAACATGAAGCTAATATATGCCCGAAAACATTGTAGGAACTGCACCTAGAAGGGAGCCATTCATACTCAGCTGAGAAAGAAATTACTATACCATTAGGGCATTGTAGATCAAATTCCTTAACCAGCACCTTAAAAGCAATAATTTCAACACAAACTCTTGCATAAGTTAGGTGTTTGCGCATTAGGGTTAATTAGGATAAGCCCAACACCAAGCATAATCATGCCAACAACCCATTGGAGGTGCCAACTAGGCCAATTACAAGAGCTTGGGCAAATAAGCTTAAAGAAGCATTGAATGGGCTTGTTCAGAACATATGGAGCAAGATGGACCTAGAGGAGCTTGGGATATCTAAGGAGCATGAAGGAAAACCTTTAATTCATCTAATTTAGATCCAAAAAGAGCCCAATTTGTGTGGAATAAGGGGCTGATGTGTCCAGCCCCATACCAACCTTGTTAAGCTTGTTTTTCCTAATGATACAAGGATAGAAAGTCAGCAATTTATTCTCCTAAACAATCAAGGAAGTTCCGATAGATCTGATTCCTAAAGAGGAAAAGATTATTTAATGCTTTTCCTAGCCCAGGACAGAAAGTGATTAAATCAGCAACAAAGGGAGAAATTTGTTTTTTAAATCCAAGCTGATCAAGGACCTAAAGGGGGCGACAACATAAATTTTCCAAATCAGATTTCTCCTAGCTTATATGGGACTTCTATAAGGCAACAAATTTGATCCTATCATAATTAGGATATTGAATTCAGATTTATCCTAAAGGGTTTTATTTATATTATTTGGGTTTAATTGTAAGTGGGCCTCATATAAGTCCACACAAGGGGTTAATTAGGGTTTGTTTCAATCTAGAGTCAGTATAAATAAAGGCATAACTAGACATGTAAGGGTTACATAATTTTCATATCAATAAACTTCTTTTGCAGCACTTGTTGTGTGTTGGTGGGATAATCTCCTTTTCTTGGTTCTCTAAAGAACTGAAAAATGACTTATCAAAGAACAACTGTCTTTGTGGTGTCATCCTTATACTTCTCGTTCATAAATCAATATTCATTGGGTGGGGGTTTTCATTTCCAGTAGTGTTGGTTCCTAGGTACAAGTTATCTTTGTGTCACACTCCTATCAAAACTGATTTACTTGGCTTTTTGGGAATTGATGTCTTTGCATGTGTGTTGCTTGACTGTGTGTTCAAGAGGTTTACATCATTTGGTATTAGAGCTTGGTTCCATTAATCAGGTTATATCCTTATGGAATTTTCATTTCTTGTTGATTCCATAAAAATTCCTTAGTGTCCAATTTCTTTTTCTCCTTGAATTTGCGGCATATAAAAAAAATTGTTATTTTGTTCTTTTACTGTCCAAAATATATCAATAGCATCAAAAACAAAAGAGAAAAGGAAAGAAAAAAATAGTTCAAAAGGATGTTTATTAGTTTTTGTCGTAGAAAACTAAACAAGGGAAAATTACATCAAATCAACTTGGAATTAGCTCATATTTAATATTATGATTACTTGGGTCCTAATTACACCATATATTAATTTTAGGGTCAATTGGATATTTTTTGCTTTGGTTTTCAATTTTGGGTCTAATGAGGTCTGATTTATAACTTTTTTGCGTCAGCATATCAAACCTTATCATAAATCGCTAAAATTTTATATTTTGTCTATTGGGGTTGAAATCAAACTATATCTAAAATTTTAGCTCAATTGAACATCACTTACTTTAGGTTCCAAATTCGGACTTAACTCGTAAACGGGTCTGTTTTGCGTCAACTTTTGAAATTCGCTTTGTTTGTGTTGTTTTCATCTCTTGCAGTATATTTTCAACATATCTAACATATTTGGGTGTTGTTTCATCATTTTGCATATTTCATTTCTGTTTTTATTCGAGTCTTCAATTTCGTTCATATTTCGGATAGATTCGCATACTACTCTCGAGATTATCATTGCAGTTTTGTTTTGCTTGTTTTCTAGTTTTTATTACTTCTTGAGTCATATATACATATATATTTGGATTGCACTACTAAGTTGGTTCTATTTGGTGTTGGTTTCAGTTTCGCAAGAAGGTGAGATGAGAGGCGTGAGCGTGTGAGGATATTAAGAGTGTTTGAGCGAAACACGAGCGACGTGAGAATATTTTCTTACCACTAACCAATTTTTGCAGGTACTATCATGTCAAATCAAAATAACACACCACCCCTCCCAATGGTGAATTTAAGTTCCAAATGCAAGTCATGATGCAGATGATGGAGAGGATGAATTTTGTGATGGGGAACGTGTGTGACAAACTTGATAGGGTGGAGAGATGTGGTAATGAGGCTGGTACAAGCACCCAAGACGTGAGGAAGGTTGGGGCTGAACCGAAAGCAAACAGTTGCAGTAGAGCTGAAAGGCCAAGTTGGGCTGATTTTGAGGATTTTGAGAAGGACGTTGATGATATTGGTGATGGTGGTTTTGAGGATGAGACCATAGGCCATCAGGAAGGTTTTTGATACCCTAGAACCCGAAGGGATTTTGGGAATGAACTAGGGGCCAATTTGGCCAAAAGGGAATTTTCCGTAGTGTTGGGTACATGATGATTGAGATGGTGATTTGGATGTTATCAAATTGAAAATACCTTCTTTTCAAGGTAAAACAATCCCGAGGCATATTTGGAGACGGAGAAAAAGGTGGATTGGATTTTTTATTGCAATAACTATTCGGAGGCAAATAAGGAAAAATTAGTAGTCATTGAATTTATAGATTACACATTGATTTGGTGGCATCAAAATGTGATTAGTAGGAGAAGGAGTGGAGAGAGGCTGGTAACATTGTAGGAGGAGATGAATGTAAACACCCAAACAAAAAAAAATTAAAGTCAAAATGACTCCACCATCCCTGCCAATTTCTAAATCATCAGCGACATAGTTTCTAGCTGCCAATTCAAAAATCAGTAGCGACACAGTTTTGGCTGCCAATTTTTGAATCGGCAGCGACATAGTTTTTGGCTGCCGATTTCTAAATCGACACCGACACTGTAAAACCCAACAAAAATTAGTGTTGGATTGGCCTATCCTAGGGGAGAATTGGAATAGGAACCGGTCTAGGATAACTCAAAAGAGGGATAGGAACCAGAGATATCTAGCACCCAAACACACCCCTCTCATTTAAGAGGGGGTAGAAATGCAAAGGGAGAGGGAGGGTGACCTTTCCTCTTCCCCAAATGGGCAGCCAGCTGCATGCAGCAGGCCCTCTCCCTCTTCCCAAAGAGAAGACTGAAACCGACTAGCTACATGAAGATCTCCTAGGGTGCTGCGTGAGAAGAGAGCTAGAGGGAGGGAGAAGTGACTGAAAACATGGTGGAAGCTGGAGCCTAGACCTTCCTCCAGAATCGGTAGCACCATGGCTGTAGCACACAAGTCCCTCCTCCAAGCAGAAAACCGAACCCAACCAGCATGCATGCTACTTTCCTTGAGAAGTGAGTGAGTAAGAAGAAGTACACAAAACCAAAAACATAGGAGAAAGAGGAGCCTAGAGGCCGGCTGGAAAACAAGAGAGGGAAGGAAGAAAACCAAAAAGGAGAGGGAGAGCAAGCCACCGCAACTTACATTGAACTTGTTAAACTCATGAGGTATGAACCATACTACTCCTCCACTTGTTCTTGGGGACTTAGAATTGAAAAGGGAGAAGAAAACCTAAAGTAAATAGCCTAAGAGTCTCACACCATCTGTTAAGGAAAACTAGACAAGGATGAGGGATGAAAATGGGGCTGATTGGGGGACCTAATTTCAGAACATTTAACAGAGGAAATGTATAATTTTGAATGCAAAAACTTAGAGAGGTGGTCGGCCATGGTGAGGGCTGGACAAAACATAGATTAGAGGGATAAAAAGCAGAGATGATGATCTTGTTAGAGTTGCTTAATTATGTGAAACCAAAATAGAATTATAAATGTGTTAATGTCATGAATTCTACATATGTGGTTGAAGAACTTGTATGAAAATGTGTTGGTGGATGTTAAGTGCAAAAATCATGTGTTTGTAGCCTTGAAAGCATGCTACAGCCGAAATAGGAATATAATGACAAAGTATGTGCTGGAATTGAATTTGCATGTGTGTTCATGCTAAAATTGTATGATTCTGCTGGATTCAAAGAACGAATTGTGTTGTCGGCAGCGAATCAGGTGCTCGCTGTCGGATTGTGTATTCCACAGCGAATCAGGTGTTCACTGCTAAATTTGTGTTGTCCGCAGTGAATTAGGTGTTCGCTGCTAAATTTGTGTTGTCCGCAGCGAATTAGTTGTTCAATGTCCACAACGAATCAGGTGTTCGCTGCCGAATTTGTGTTGTCCGCAGCAAATCAGGTTTTCGTCGCCGAATTGTGCAGCCAACAGCGAACCAGTTTTCGTTGCCGAAGTGTGTGGCCTGCAGCGAACCAGTTTTCACTGCCCAAGTGTGTGGCCTGCAGCGAATCAATTTTTGCTGTTGAATTGTGTGGCCAACAATGAATCGGTTTCGCTACCGATTTTCTACACTAGACCCCCCAAGAAAAAAATAATTAAATGCTTGTAACAATTTCATTGTATAATGGTGTAAAATGTGGAACACTTGAATGTGAATATATGGACTCTTGAAATAAGTATGGTGATGAATGTGATTTAAAGATGCAAATGCACTGATTTGTGGTCATTGATGTCTTAGGTGGTGTGGTCGGGATCGAACCATCGCCAGGACAAGGACAACCTGCAAGTGGAGCAGGTAGGTGCTTTCCACCCTTTTCTCATATGATGTTTATGTTTTGAAATGATTTACTTATGATGATATTTTATTAAATCCTTGTTGAATGATGAAACGATGATGAAGTGTTTGATTGAATTCTTGATGATTGTCGAAATGACTTTGAAATGTCGATCGCATTCTTGATGAATGTTGAAACAATGATGAAAATGTTAATGTTCTAAAATGACCCATTTGAGGTGGATATATTATTGTGTTGTGATGAATATTAAACCGAATATGAGATGTTGATTGGGCTATTATGAATTTAGGTTGCTGATGAATGGTAGTATGAGTATTACGAAGGATCTACTGTTGTATTTTTATTAAATGTAATTGTGATGAATGGTTGTATGAGTATTACGAAGGATGTACCGTTTTATTATATTGAATGTAATTGTGACGAATGTATTACGAAGGATCTACCGTTGTATTATATTAAATGAAATTATCACGAATGGTTGTATGAGTATTACGAAAGATCTACCATTGTATTATACCGAATGTTAATTATCACGAATGGTTGTATGAGTATTACGAAGGATCTACTATTGTATTTTTATTGAATGTAATTGTGACGAATGGTTGTATGAGTGTTACAAAGGATCTACCATTTTATATTATTGAATGTAATTGTGATGAATGTATTACGAAGGATATACTGTTGTATTATATTGAATGAAATTGTCATGAATGGTTGTATGAGTATTACGAAAGATCTACCGTTGTATTATATTGAATGTTAATTATCATGAATGGTTGTCTGAGTATTACGAGGGATCTATTTTTGTATTGTATTGAACATTAACTGTCATGAATGGTTAGATGAGTAATACGAAGGGTACTGTTGTGTTATACTGAATGCTAAACTATTATGGAATGTTTGTTTGTGTATTACAAAGGATCTATTATCGTGTTACTGAATGTTAAATTATTACGGAACGCTTGTACGAGTACTACGAAGGGTCTGCCATTATGTTGCAGTGAATGTCAAATTGTTATGAATCGTTTGAATGAGCAAATCAAGGGATATTACCATGTTATAGTGATTTCACAAACCACCTCTGGAACGTTTGATTGGTTGACAATTAGCTTTGGCTAATGGCATCCTAAGCGGATGACCGGGATGAGCAAATGATTAGCTATGGCTAATGGCACCCTAAGTGGATGACCAGGATGAATAAATGATTAGCTTTGGTAAATTGCATTGTTGCGATGTCGCGGTCACACAAATTAATTACCCTAGCTTAAAACACAACACACAAGATAGTATAGAGCAAGCAAGGGGTCGATCCCACGAGGAAGGTTTAAGTCAGATTTTTATGCTAGATGATATGCAATTTAGGGGGGGTCTGGACGTTATTTAGGCTAAAGCAAAAGAAAACAGAAAACTATCAAGCGAAATTAAATAAAATCAGAAAATTATCAAGAGAACAAACCTTGGTCGCAAGTAAACATCTACCTACAGAAATCAGAACTGATCATGAAAATGAGACATCAATTTATATTTTGAATATTTATCTCTTCTTAACATTGGTTAGTCAACGGATCCACTGTATAACTAACCCTAACCATCAAACAACCACAGTGTCCGCACTAGTAATTTAATTCAATGGCAACCTTAAGAACTAGATAAGTTGATTAATCAAGAAAACATAATTGTCTGCAATCTATGTTTGATTTGATTGAATGTTCTCCCTAAGATTAATAACGTAGATCCGCCACAATTATTAAACTCAGTTGCTTCATGATTAGTACTTAAAAGTGCATTTTTTATCAAGGTTTTATGTCATCATTTTGCACTTAAAGTATCAATAACTCCTTAACTAGAGCATGTTTTATAATAACATGTCTAATAATATAAGATACCTTTAATTTATGGTAAATGTTCATCTTAAATGCAGGCCTATAACATAAATCAAAGGATTGATTGATGAGTTTAACTACTGAAATTGAGAAGACAAAGAGAGGGCTAAGCTTAAAAAAGAGATGCTGGTTCAGTCCAAACTAGAACACCATTTGGTTATTGGATCATAACTGGAGCTAAGACATAGGCCTAAAACTTTCATGAGGAGTCCAAGATTTAAAAGTGTCATTTTCGAGTTCAAATGGTAGCAACAACGGAGAAGTCATAATCTGTCCTGTAGCCCAGACACTGTTCAGTGTTCAGCCCATATCTCGAGTTCTAGAAGTCCAAATGCACTAGTTCTTGATTTGTTGGAAAGCTGAGACAATTTTCCAGAACTTTCATGAAGACTAGCTGCTCAAATTTTGATGTTAGCAATGACGTTTTCTGCAGACAAGAAGATAAGGATTGTTACCAAGTCAAGAGGTGGCCACCCACTCAACAATTAGTCATCAAATCAATAGTTCTAAATTTTAGCTTATAAAAGGAGGCATTTGCCATGCATTTAGGCATCTTGGTTTTCATATCAAGATCATGTTCTTGCTCTCTCTCTTTATATTTTTGTAATGCTTAAGTTTTGTTTATATTAATCTCTTGTTTATGTTTTTCATTTCCTTTCCTTTACTTAGTTAACTTTTATCTTCTTTATGTTCTTATCTTGTTTATTTATGTTTCTCTCTTTCATTATGTTTAGCTAAGTTTATTATGTCAAGGTGAAAAGGTTACACTAATTGTAAATCCCGAGAAAATCAAGGCTGGATTAAATTAAAGAAAATAAACTAAACTAAAAAGAAGTGGGGGCAAAATGAATACACTTAAAGAAAATGGGGCCTAAATGCAAATAAGAATAATTATAGAGCATAAAAACTACTCTCTTACCAAAAAAAAATCTGCAATTATCATGAAGAAAGAAGAGAGGGAGTTTTGGTATCTATTTTTACAGATCAAGAGAGAAACACCAAATTTCAAGAACCCTTCCAAGATTAAGGGTTATAGGTAAAATAAACACTGGTGGGCAAGGGATTAACAAGAAAATAATTGAACAAGAAGAGGAGAGGGGTGGGCCAGCTGTCATTAGAAAGAAAAGGAGGGATCGAGACCTTGATTCTTACCGAGTAAGATATTCTAAACATAGTCTTATGAGTTGTTTTAAAGTTGATTATGAATTGATGCCTGGATGTTAAATTATAGATTTGAGTTCTGTAACTCCAGATATAGTTCAAAATCTGAGGAGAGGTCAGACAGTAACAGTTCAAAAATGAGACAGTAATAGTTGGATAGTAATAGTCCAAGTGTTTGTTGATAAGCAATTTTGACTATCTTAGAGGCAGAACTGGGTTCTTCTTAATTCATAGAACTTGTAGCCTCATGTCTTAGCTTTCCAATGAGACTAATCTCACTTGAATCGGAGTTCTATAACTCCAGAGAATGTTAAAAATCTGAGGAGAGGTCAGACAGTAACAATTCAAAAACGAGACAGTAACAGTTGGACAGTAACAGTCTAAGTCTTTGTTGATGAGCAATTTTGACTTTCTTAGAGGTAGAACTGAATTCTTCTTAATTAATAGAACTTGTAGCCTCATGTCTTAGCTTTCCAACGAGCCTAATCTCGCTTGTATCGGAGTTCTATAACTCTAGATATAGTTAAACATCTAAGGAGAGGTCAGACAGTAATAGTTCAAAAACGAGACAGTAACAGATGGACAGTAACGGTCCAAATGTAAAGAAAGGAATGATAACTGGGGTTGGACAAAGAACAACAATATTAATGGGTGAAATAAGAAAAACATAAAATATTAAGAAATGACTGAAAGAAAGACTTATTGGTTGTTGATATGGTTATTATAAAACATATCCTTGAGTGAGGAAAATTTATGAGATAAACGTGTGATTTGCAGGAGGGACCATAGGCATGGTGCAACAGCAGCGGCATGGGAGCACGAGTAGAGCTTTTATTGCAGGTAGGTGAATCGCACCTATACCTTCTAGTTAAATTCCATGATTTAATATATATTACCAATGTGAAATGTGAAATTCTGAATGTATGTGTATTCAAGGGGAAAGGTTGTTTTGTGAATTGCTAAGTGATGAAACTATCACTGACAAAGGAAATATGAGAAGTGTGACTTGAGGCGTAAACTAGCATACATTTAGTGTATGTTAGGATCCCGGGTAAGGGGATCACCATGTTTTGGCTAGCATACATTTTGTAAAGGGATCATCGCGTATTGGCTAGCATTCATTTAGTGTATGTTAGGATCCCGGGTAAGGGGATCACCTTGCATCGACTCCTACGGGGTGATGCTGATGATACCAGTGAAATTGGTATCGGTAATATGTTAAACAAAAATAATCATGTTTGATCTTATAAAGTCTGGAAATGGAGGTTAATAGTGGTAGAACGGTTACTAATAGTTGAATAAGGAAGAGATTCTAATGAAAACCAGAAGGGAGAAGTGAACAAAATATGAATGCATGTTACCCTATTGATATTGTTAGATTTTCATGTTGTTATATTTATGTGATATTCACCTTTCAATAATATGTATTTTGTTTCATGATCATCGCATGCATGACAGGAGTAGATCCTAGCTTATGTTCCCTTTTTATAATTTAGGTTCTAGGGGGTATACCCTTGTATTTTGTAAACATGAAAATGTTTGTGTAACTTAATTTGTATAATTAATGTTTAAATTTGTTTGAATGAACTTAACTCTATAGTTCATATAACCATATTTTATATCTATGTATTTATATTTTTTATCCATCCATAATGATATTTTGTTATATAATGTATATTATAAATATTGTGGTTGATAGGTGTGAGAATATTTGTGGAAATTGAAACCCAGGCTGATTGGGTCGGGATTTAAGTTATGAGATGCGAGTTATTAAAAGTGTAAACAGGTTACATGTCGATAACTTGAGACCTCCCGGTTTAGGGGGGACTCCGTCGAAATTTTGGTAGATTTTAATACGAAAACCATGAGTGTATATATATATATATAAAATTTAATTACTCTGTTTTTCGGTGGACATGAGATTGTTGTTTTTATCCCGAAATGGGGGATGTTATACTAATGGTGTAAGAATAAGTATAGTATAAACTCAACATGGACTCTAATGTTTGATACTAACATGTTTTGTATTTGTTATCTTATTCACTTTTAATACTTTGCTTGTTAAATGGTTAATCTAGATTTATGTTGTATAACCCTTGGTACAACAAATACTTGGCACTTTCATAGCCCAACCGTATGGTATAACCGACACCTGTGCTATGAAAGGAACTTGATTTGTTGTTAACATAAGTTATAATCATGAATACCTGACAACATTTACAAGTATTAGCATTATTCGAAAAGATAACTAATGTAATCATGTTAACAATTTATAATCCGATTGGAACCTTCTTTGTGTGTGGTTTCTAGTTGAGTAATAAAAAGAGTTTATATTATACTTATTTGAAATACCATCAGTGGATCCTCTAACCTTGACAATTGTTTTATATTTGTTTAAATCCTTACATCAATATCACATCTCAAAGCTCTCTTCAACTCCTTTTCTGTTATTGGCTATTTCTTTATTTGTATTTTATACAGTTAACCTCCTTGTGGTTCGTCCCCGGTCTTGCTGGGTTATTTATTACTTCGACACTCCTACACTTGGGAGAAGACATCAACTCTTTGGTCGTGTCACTTCACAAGTTCATATACCACAACTCCGGTTTTAATATCAAACTTAGCAATAGATTGTCTATAATAATAACTTAGAGTCCGCTCAACAATAAAAATAAACAATCATAGAAAAAATAAGCATAGGAGAACAAACATATTCATCATATAAACTGAAAAGAAAAGGTAAAATAGATCTCATAGTTCTTAAAATCCGAAGGTTTCCGTGTCCTTGCAACCAAGAAAAAGAGTTTAGCCTTGTATGTTTGTTGAACAACTAATCAAAAAGAAGGAGGAATGCATGATTTCGGGTTTCTTAGAGGAAGGGGGTCTTTTTCTCTTCTTGGCTGTCTACCACCCTTCTCTTCTCTCATTCTTTTTATATCCTAGGAAACCCTAGTCTCTATTTTACAAAATAGTCCTCCCTTAAGTAGAAGTTTACAGTTAAGTACTTCAATAACTATTTTCCTAAAAAAAGAGAAATAGCCTTGCATGAAATCTCAAGCTTTGACTTTGAGGAGCTAAATTGCTAAAATAAAAACTTGGATGTTGGTTTAGATGCTTCAGAACGTAATTTGGACTCGTTTCTTCACGAAACTTGTTTGCTGGTAGAATTCAGTTGTCATCTTTGCAAAATCATTTCTCCCTCATATGACATCATTTTTGGCTGAAATGTGGAGTGTTGATAGGTCTTTGAGTCAGGAATCTACCAAAATTGAGTTTGTATCAATTGGACTTCTGTAGTTCCAGATATTCAAGTTAGAATGGCCGAAGGTCAACATTGGCAGATTGTGAGATTTGACTTTAAAGGCTGCGATTTCCATGATCTTCCTTATTTTATTTTCTTGCCTTAGATGTCCAGAAAGGTATGGATGTTAGCTTTTTGATGCCACTGAAATCACTTCATTTCGACCTCTAGAGCTCACACTCTGTACAAAACATCGACTAAAGGTCAAATCTGCCAATCACCTTCAATTTACTCATTTTTGCATCTTTCATCTAAAAGTGCCTTCAAAACATAAAACAAAAAATATCAAGACATTATATATATAAAACACAGGCAAAACACTAGTTAATATATGGGTGAAACTATCGAATAATATGGTTCCATCAAATACCCTTACACTTAGCTCTTGCTCGTTCTCGAGAAAGGATAGGTAAAATCAAATTGAAATTAAATTAAATCAAATCACTATGACTAATCTCCTAATCTCCCATCAATATCCAAGAATATATGCATTATAAACAAGAATACAATCAAGAATGATAAAGAGTATAAAGTTTCATGAATTTTTTTACATGCAAACTTCAAAACTCAATTAATCATCGGGATTTAAATGAAATCTATGTCATGCTAAAGTGATAGGTCCTCTCATTGATATACACTCCAACACTCACGTGTTTAGGGCTTATGTATTTAAATCTCTCAAATTCAGTCCATGAATATGTTCTACCATAAGCTTGCTCTTCAATCTCATCTCCATTACTAACATATTACAAGCAATGTATGAATCAAAAGGTTTTATTTTCCGTTTGTAATAAGTCTAAGGTTAAGGTGAGGTAAAAGAGAGTAAAAGAAAAGGTTTAAACCAAAGAAAGTAGAGCATTCTGAAAAATGATATTTCAAACAAGATATTCCATCAAAGCACATAAATTTTCCATCTTTAATCACCAATGCTTAACTTCTTTTGATTTCAAGCTCTTTCAACATAAAATCTTAAGAACATAAAGGAACACTTTTTTTT
>Ga0307517_10010703_pt1 | contig 12802 bp, 13 predicted proteins | sample 23_EM_MG_FD_194515 | JGI IMG/M metagenome (GOLD analysis project Ga0307517, IMG submission 194515) | Populus trichocarpa ectomycorrhiza microbial communities from riparian zone in the Pacific Northwest, United States - 23_EM | ecosystem: Host-associated > Plants > Roots > Unclassified | place...
GCGCGTCTAGATGAAGAGGCAAGGAATGACTTACAAAGGGAGGAAGCAAATACGACGACAGGAGGAGAAATGAACGGCGAACGAGTTGATGAAGGACAGGTGGTGGACGGAGAGGTTGAAAACCTCCGACAAATGTTTGAGAACATAAACGCCAACAATCGGATTATCGAAGCCGACAGGGTGGACCATCTTCTCGCAGCAATAGCCGACCATTCTACTATTGATCCTCGAACACTCGGAGCTGGCGACGAACCTCGAGATTGGGATGATGCACAACGGCGACCGCTGAAAGAAGCGGCCGAATGGAAGGCCGCCTTCGAAGATGAAGCAAAGGGGCTCAAAGATATGGGCGTTTACGTCTTAATACCCCGTTCTGAAGTCCCGGAAGGCGCTAAAGTTCGACGTTGCAAAGCAGTCCTGAAGAACAAACTCGACGAGAATGGGAATCTAGCACGACGCAAAGTTCGCTTCGTTTTCAAGGGCTATGAACAGGAATATGGCAAAGACTACACAAGTACAACCTCACCGACTGCGCGAATGGAGTCCTGGAGGATCTTGCTACATATCGCCGCGGCTCTGGGGTGGGACGCCCGACAAATTGACGTCAAAACCGCTTTCTTATACGGCCTGCTCCCAGACGATGAGGTCCAGTATATGGAACAGCCGAAGGGTTTCGAGGAAAAGGGGAAGGAGACTTGGGTGTGGAAACTTCAGAGGGGGATTTATGGGATGAAACAAGCGGGGAGGATTTGGAACAAGACGATGAACGACGCTATGCTCTCCTGGGGATTCACGCGCTTAGCCTGCGAGTCCTGCATTTATTACCGCAAGACGGACTCAGGTGTTGTTATTTCTGCTGTTCACGTCGACGATTTCCTATCCATTGCTAACCCACCAAGTGAAAATGACGCCTTCGAAACCCAGATGAGCAAGATCTGGACCATCTCGGCGCTAGGAGAGGCTAGATTCTGCGTCGGGATTGCTATATCCCGCGATAGGGAAGCCCGAACCATCTCACTGTCCCAGACCGCCCTCATCGATAGGATAATCACCCAGTTTGGTCAACAGGACGCATACCCAATCAAGACGCCAATGGACCCTGGCCTGAAACTTAGGCGCCCAAATTCATCTGACATGACTTCAAACGACAAGCTCGAACTCTCTAAGTACCCGTATCGATCACTCGTCAGGTGTCTACTCTATCTATCCGTCGCTTCCCGCCCTGATATCACTTACGCTGTCCAACAACTCTCTCAGTTCCTCGACTCTTATTCATTTGCGCACTGGAGCGCGGCTATTCGTGTTGTTCGGTATCTAAAGGGAACGCGCGAACTCAAACTGGTCCTCGGTGGACGGAATCCTATCAGCCTCGTAGGTTTCACAGATTCGGATTGGGCCAACTGCCTCGACACTAGAAGGAGTGTAGGTGGATACTCTTTTACGCTGGGTTCCGGCATCATTTCCTGGACGACCCGGAAACAGAAAACAGTCGCCTCATCTTCTTGTGAGGCAGAATACACTGCGGCTTACGAGTGCGGAAAAGAGGCAATCTGGCTACGAATGCTTCTCTCTGGCATAGGCTTCGCACCATCTGGGCCCACTTCCATCCTCTGCGACAATAACGCCGCCATCAACCTTTCCGAGGATCCGTCTCTCCACCAACGTGTTAAACACGTCGACATCAAGTACCACTTCCTTCGTGAACGCGTCCATTCCGGGGAGCTTAAACTATCCTACATTAATACTCATCATAACCTTGCCGACATTTTCACCAAGGCTCTCGACACCACCAAATTCGAGAAGCTACGGGGGTTCCTTGGACTTGCGTAATCATCCTGGACTCCATTCGAGGAGGAGTGCAGCTATGCCACGGTGAGGAGGAGTGTTGCGATCCATTTGATGCACCGTGACAAAGGGCACTCGCCCTAAGTCTTTATTTTCTTTCTTTCTTCCTCTCTTTATTCATGGACTCTTTATCATACATACATATATATACCATAGCGTAGCGTATGCTCACCTCAGTCTATTCTACATTGACTGAGTATTATCTCGTTTGATCTTATCTAGGGTTGGATTTCAACAGTTATTACTTAAACAAATTTATGTTCCTTTCCACGTGAAGCTCCTAAACCTTGCGATCAATGATCATCATCTCAACATCCATCTACTGTACTTACCGCCACTCTCGCCGGGCCTACAGCACCTCCTGAGGTGCGCCAACTTCAAATAGCCTGGCGACGCACCCTGAGTCAATGGCACATAGCTGCTGACCGCCCTGACTTTTCTTTGGTACTAATCTTTTTAATTAATATGCCTCCACCGTCGAACAGCTCCGCTCTCCACCTCATTGTCCTCTTGAATCCTTTCTTCGTGGTTAAGCTCAAGCCCGGGCAGGAGATCACACCATGCGTGATCAAAGATCTAACCGACGGCAAAGGTGGTTTCTTCTCTGTCACCCGGACGCCAGAGGAGGTGTCTTTGGTTGGCGAGGTGTATGAGCTGATGCCTTCGAGCTACAAGGAACAGTCAACGTGGAGGTGCATCAAGATCCAAGGTCCTATGGAACATAGTATGTTATATTTCTTATTCGATTACTAGTCGTCTTGCTCACTAGGACAAGGTCTAACAAGCATTATGGCTGCGTTAACTGCCCCACTGAAGTTGGCAAAAGTACCTGTATTTGCGTTGTCTACGTGGTGAGTTACACCATTTCTTCTTTATTGAAGGGCTGCTCTGAACTCGTCGCTCCTACAGGAACACTGATTACGTCCTTGTTCCAACAGAGATGTTGGCAGAAGCCGTCAGAACCTTGGAGAGAGACGGTTGGAAGTTTTCGGAAGGGTTGAAAGGCCGTCATGCCCGGCTCTAGTTCAAATTATGTCAAAATCGTCGACATCGTCAAACATTTAGAGGGATGTCCTGAGCTAGATATTACATGCGGCAGGAAGACCAAGAACGTTCTTCTCACATATAATCACTTTGAAATCCTCTTAAGGTAGAGCCTGGGAGAGTGAGTTAATATACCTTTGATATTGTATTATTAATGTCCCAAGATTCAAGAATGCTATCAACGATGAAATGCTTGATTAATCAGAGTGCCTAATAAAAATGTCCAATAATCTAATACCGAGAGTCCAACGCCTCAATATACGCTTGCCCCATCTCCATCTTGCTCTTGGGTAACATGAATCTCCTCCTTTGGCTCATCCTTCTTTGGCTCCTCCGCTTTGGCAGGATTTTCCTTTTCCCATACTTTCAGAGCCCCCTCGTATTCCTCCCACACCAATCGTCCGGCGAGCTCGCCTCCATATTCACCATCATCTACAATGTCAACGACCTCTTCATCCAATGCCGCACCTTCCCTCACTTTTCCTTTACCCTTTTCGTGCTTCTGTTTGGCTGCCTCTATCCGTGCCTCGCGGTCTTTCTCTTTCATGTCCTCTGGAATCTTGACTTGTAGTTTTACAGCTGCACAATCAGCGTACAAAGCTCCTGGAAATAAGACTTCTTCTGGCATCTTTAAAGTGGAAACATCCAGCGGTGTTTCTAGGTTTTTGTTTTCCCCAGTGGATGTAACGGTGGTTTGCGAGAGGATTTTGAAGGGCGTGGGGAGAAATAGTACATGGAGGACAGATTGAATCGCACTTGTAGGCGATTTGGTGAATATGCGCAGGAAGGGTTGCAAAGTAAAGTAACTGAGCCAAAAAATTAGAGTTATTTTCAAGATGCGATATTAGGAAGGAACGAACATGAAAAGCCCCAGATAGGAACCCGTAGGTGACATCAGGTCCGCGTTGAGAAGGCTTGATATTGTGTCTACTCTGCCTATCCCTGGGGAAACACTAACAGCGACGATATTTGACTTTTGGACTTTTGGATTGACCACAGGGACAGCCCTGGAACCTTCTTCTGTCTTTGGAACTTGGGCAGCTGTGGGCAGGGCATCAAGAACGCGTTGAAGATGACGTGTGAATACAATGGACCGCAGGGACCGCTGACCCTCACGAAGGAATATCGATTTGCCTTTTTTCGATGTGGCTTCTGAGAATGTTGTGGAAAAGGGTAAACCGGCCGCTGCCGCGTAAAATGGGTTGACAATATTGACAATTCGTATATCTCTCTCAACTGGTGCCACAAGAAGGGCAGGCAGGAGCAAGGTCGAGATCAAGAAACTGGCAAGTGAGCCAGCATCTCTGTCCTTTTGGTCTTCTTCCTTTGACCTGGCAGATAGGAAACCAGGAGAGCCTATATGTTTGTGTTCATGGGCAAAGACGATTGCATCAAGTCTTTGTTCCTTTCCTGTTAGGAATTTGGTGCAAAAGGAACGAATGGAAGAAGGCGAGGAGAGATCACAATGTTCCGCAAATATTTGTTCATTGTTGGTTGTCGTACGGAGGAGACTGACGAGGATAGTGACATTTGGTACATCAATGGGGTCCGTTGAAAGTGCAATGACATGAGCACCTCGTTGGGCCAAGTTTTGTAGAATAGTAAGGCCCAGTGGTGTAAAACCCCCCTGTAGGTTTACATTGAGACTTATCGTCCAAATGGTATACAAAATTCGAACTCACAGTGAGAAGTATAATCCTTGCATGCAAGTCCCTCTCTCGATCCGTCTTTCGGCCCTGAGAAAAAGCTCTGAAAACGAGGATGGTAAGAATTCCAATGCCTATGTGGACCACGTAGTTTGTCGGAAAGAATGAAGAGGCCAGAGCCTCTGCGATACCGAGAACCATTGGCTACATACGAAAGGTTGTCGTTTGTGCGGAAAGATGCCGAGATCAATGTTGAAGTTTTGCACCATGACTACCCGGGTTTTCATGTCTTCTATTATCAATGATATTCGCTCTTGTAGACCTCGTTCAAGTATATAGAACAAGGATGCAGTGCTATGAAATTTTGAGATTTATTGAGCCAATTATGTATGTACACATGTTGAACTTTGAAATCCCTTCGGATGGTTGCTCGCGCCCAGGAACGCGAACTCTTTGCTTTCCGTCACTGGAAAATTGCTGGACTCATTCGCCTCCGACCCCCAGGCCCATCTTCCGTCCTTCCACCGCGTTATTCCTTGGCGTCGACGTGCTATTTGCCCCTTAGTTGCGCCCTATTCGCAGAAATAGCATCAAACATCGCTAAAGCGTGCACCTTTGATACGCATCCAAACCAACAACGTTCCGGCTTCAACAATGGAACATGCCTCGTCGTCGACGGCTAGTGCACATGCGCGCCAGAAGCGTGTCTTGCCATCGCGCGCACGACGTGGAGGTCCTGGGGTCGGGAGCTGCGACGTGGATATGATGATTCTCGAGACTTACAAACGCAAAAGTGCGTTTCATATATACTTCCAAGATGCCACCTTCCTCATCCACTTTTCTAGTGGAAACCGAACCATTGGTTCCGAACGATACTCCCTTCTTGCTTACTACTAACCCAAAGTTTTCCGGCGACCCCTTGAACCTTGCAGAATCCGGTATCAGAATCAACACAGTCGCAAATGACCTTTACTTTGATCGCCCGGAAGTTCTGAAAGCCTTCCGGGAACAAGAAATTATTCAAACTCCCAAGTTCGAAAGCATTTCTGAATCCTCGACCGTTGGGAGTCGCTTTAGACCCCGTGGGGTAGAGGATGTACGTGAACGCATCCATCGTGCGCTATTTTACTCTCATCCTCTGTCATAATATTCAGGAAAAAGCAGAAACCTCGGACGCGGCTTACGAAAAGCGTCATAGAAAGTTCGAAACATTCGAAAAACGCCAGCGTGGGCGAGAAAAAGAGAAGCTCAAACATGAACATTACAAGCTCAAGGAACGGATCGAGCAACTTCGTGCAATGGACAGCGTGGCCTTTATGTCCCTATCCGCCTCATATTTCACACCTGCTCCAGAAGGAATCAGCAGCGAGATTGAGGAGCTTGCAGGGGTAGGTAGCCCATATGCACAAATCAATGGTGCTGTGCCACATGCGGAGGGCGAAAGACGAAGACGGGAAATGTTGGACCATGCAATCAATCTCGAGCAGCGATATAGTTACCTTCTTCCACCAGATCGCATTCGGAAGACTCAAGATATCGTTGAAGGTCCCTCAAGAACTCAAGTGGATGGTCATCACGAGGACGAGTCGGACACCGAGAAAACGTATGTCGGCCCGTCAAAAAAGGATAATACCTGGTCCAGCGCCTCGACACCACCCGCCCCTTCTCATTCTGCCCCAAGAGCGACAGCTGGTAGAAAACCTCGCGGCGGTGCCGTGTCCAAGCAAGCAACATCTGTTCGTTCTATGCAAACAACTCCATCGGTTCCTCCTCCAGAACCAAGGCCTCCAACCTCCAGTCCTTTTATCGACATTGAAATGCAAAGGCCAGAAGTATTTCCTACCCCACCTCCGCCAAATCCCATACCTTCCATAGCTCCAGTTCCCTTCGACACCCAACCCCTTAACCCAGAAGCTATTTCACCGCGGCCCATCACCGTGGAGGTTTCTGCGCCTGCTCCTAATGGAACCGTTCATCTGGGCGAAAATGGAGGCTTTTCGCTCTCTAAATCCCCTGCCCCACCACCGCTGAGAGAAGCACAGGCGGAGGTATCGAAGCCCCCAAGTGTCCAGCACCAGCTGGCAGAAGATGGAGAATCCGAGAAGGCGCCTTCTGAGGATGGTGACACTGAGGTGGTGGAGTCGGAAACTGCTGCAATCCCCGAACCTGAACGCCAACCAGAACTTCTTGCAAAAGATGCATCTCCCGTTCCAGACGAAGTCGAGATGGACCAACAACTTACAGGGATGGTTGTCACGCCAGAGATCAGGGAACTTTTGACGAAATTGGTACAAACAGACATGAGAGGGGAATCTGAAGTGAGAGGGGAATCTGAAGTGAGAGGGAGATCTGAAGTGAGAGAGAGATCTGAAGTGAGAGGGGGATCTGAAGTGGGCACGACTGACCACGAGCAGCCACCCGTAGAAGTGCTCCAGCACGAAGATGAACCGATGCCAGAAAATATCTCTCGTACGGAGGAGTCGATGCCAGAAAATATCTCTCGTGTGGAGGAGTCGATGCCAGAAAATATCTCTCGTATGGAGGAGTCGATGCCAGAGGATATCTCTCGTATGGAGGAGTCGATGCCAGAGGATATCTCTCGTATGGAGGAGTCGATGCCGGAAAATATCTCTCGTTCAACGACTCCTCCGGTGGAAGAGTCCATCTCCACCCGTCCAATGAAAATAGCAAAGAGGGGAAGAGGAAGGGGCAGAGGTAGAGGCAGAGGTAGAGGCTTCGGGTTGGACCGGACTGCTTCTGCACAACCAAGGACGGCTTCCTTGCAGCCCAGTGAATCGGCTGTTGGTGAGGGTATCAGTACGGTCACGGCTAGTGGCCGTCGTAAGATGGCGCCGCGTGGAGCTCAGTTTTATATCAACTCGAAGGGCGAGAAGGTGTGGTCGACGAGCATTTTCGTGATTTCGGGTGTACGGCGTTCACAAACTCAGAGGGCTGCTGGAGCTCGTGCGACCATGGCGTGGGGATTGCAGACACCAGTATTTGTGGAGCACGACTTTGAACTTCACGACTGGTTGCTGATGTCGTGCGAGCCGGCGAACGAGGCGGTCCATGCAGAGGATGGCAAGCTTTCTGTTGCTGCTCAGGCAGCGGAGAAAGGCGAAGCTGGTCTGGGAACTCAATCTGACGATGCTGAGAAGGAATCCGGAGAACCGATGGATACAGACCAAGCAGAACCTGAGCATACAGAAGCACCGCCAACAGAACCGGACACCACGCCATCTCCGGAGCCAGAAATAACGGACACTATCCCAGCCCAACCAAGATCACCTGTTCGACAGGATGAAACAACTGCTTCACCAACCCTTTCACCAACCGAGCCAATGGACCTAACGCCCGACGCCGACGATCTGCCCCTACCTGAACATATGACAGATGATGTAACCGAACTAGCCGAGGAAGACGAGGCCGACAACCGTTCGCCTACAGAAGAAATGGAGGAAACCGGTGTTCGTCCTAGGGTTCTCTCTCCACCTGTGGATCACAGCGACGAAGAACTTGAGTGGTAACTTTTTAATTTTTGATTGCACAACTCTACGTATGGTTGTTTCCCTCGCGTTGATAGAATTTGCATAATTTCGTCACACGACGGTTAATTTTCGTTATTCTATGTAACTTATGGCGAGCGGTTTGTTGTTTAGTTTATGAAGATATGTATACCTTTCCCTCTCTAATCGGCCTATGATGCGGTGAGCTGACGAGATTTGGGAGCGCATGCACGCGAAATGAGGTTGATGGTGTGCTTGCGTTGAGGAAGGGCAATGGATCTTTGGTGTGCTAGAGTGACCTCTGCGAAGCGAATGGCGCCGAGCATATCAGGAGGTGTTGTGAAAGCATTTGGAATGTGCGTGGTATAACGAGAATAGTCTTGCTCGGATGAAGGGCGATAAGGAACAGAGAACATATCCAATAAATTAGAGGGTGCTGGAGGCTCCGTAAATTGTGGCCGATAGCCTTCAGCGTCGCCTTCATCTGCGTTCTCTACGACAGGCTCTTTGGAGAAAACCTTTTCTTGCCCTCGGGTGTTTGGCCTCTTTGAGCCCATTCTCGCTGGTTGATAGCCATTCGCTTCAAATTCAGCAGCCTCACTTTGTAGACCAGAAGTCTCTCTTTTCAGACGGGCTTCACGCTCTGCCTTTCTTTTCGCGATGGAATCCGACACGACTTTCTGTTGCTCTGCTGTGAGGGTGGTGTGGGGGATGCGACGGGGAACGCGATGCCGTTTGGTGGCCACTTGAGGGTAAGGGCGACGATTCATTGCACTTTGTGCAGGTGCACTCCCTATTTCTTGAACGGAAGGTAACTGAAGTGGCTGAGTTATGGAGGGTTTGCTGGTAATTTTGAGCATTATATCCTTGGAGAGAGGTGATGATTTGCTGAGGACGGAATCAGCCTCTTGAGCTAGTCGAGCTATTCGCTCTGCCTTCCTCCTCTCCGTTATTCGAGAGAGTTCATCGGGCGACAACATTGCTGGTTCCGCGGCTTTCGCTCTAGCCCTGGCTACGTCTTTGGCTGCGGCCTTCTCTTGGGCTTGGAGCTGGGGACGGGCCAACCGGGATGCTAAACTCTTGCTTGAACCGTGTTTCAGGTAACTAATATCCGGTTTAAATATTGGTGGGGTTTTGCGGAGAATCTCGTCGCGGCTGGCTGTCCTAGAGGTGAGTATACAAGTCTCTTTAATTTCAGCTGGGATCTGACGCACGAATGACTACATTTTTAAAGGAAGTGACCGCAAGGGGTTTAGGTGTAGGTTTCGTCGACTGGAATCTGCACGAGTTGCACGCTGAAGACCTGAACACAGGGCGTGTATAACCCACGCAATACATGTTCAGGTCGGAGGAGAAAAAGGTCAAAGTGTTTGCACTTGTCTATTCTAGTTTCAGTCGGGCCGCCGCAATTTGAGCAGCGCGTCACCTCAACTGAACGGTAAGCCTACCACACATGGTGGGTTACCTGAAGGTGCAAGAAATCTTCATGTATTTATTTCCTCATCGCCTTGACTCGGCGGCGCTAATATTTCACGGGAATTGAATGTATTTGCACCTGTATATCTCGGAGTCTCTTGGTCTGCTTCGCGGCGCGGAGTGAACGCGTAAATCCAACGTAAATCCAACGTAGTGCTGTCCCTACGCTTGTCCATGCATCCGTTCTTTGGGCGACTCTTCGTCAATCTTGTTCTTTGCCTCATCTGTTTCATCGCTTATTCTTCGCAAATATTTATTATCTGGCCGTGGTATGGAAACGTAATCTCCGTCGAGCTTGTGACTCTCCTCCTTCCTTTCAAGTCCGTATTTCTCCAGGATCCCAGTGGGCAGTTTCGCTGACTAAATATGGCTTTAGCATTTTTGTGGGATTACTACTCTGGAATTACTTTCTTTGTGTATTCACAGATCCAGGGCGGGTGCCAACTGGATGGGTACGTTTTGTTGGCCACTCATGTTCACCAGTCAAGTGCCAATCCCCCCGTGCAGAAGCCCGACACGCATGCGGATGGATATGAAGTCAAAAAGTTGACAGGGGCCCCGCGTTACTGTAGGATGTGTCGAAACTACAAACCCCCACGAAGCCATCACTGCAGACAGTGTAATAGGTGAGTTTACGATAAGTTTCATGGACACTTGTTTGAACGTTACCACAGATGTGTACTAAGGATGGGTATACTAAATTTCTTACCATTCCGCTGATAGGTACTGACCAACTCGTTATAGATCATCATTGCCCTTGGATTAATAATTGTGTGGGGCATTTCAATTATGGACATTTTATCCGCTTCCTCTTCTTCGTCGACGTCTCTTGTTCCTACCACATCACTATGATCACAAAACGGGTGTTTTATTCAATGGGAACGAGATATTGGGTAAGTTCTCGTTATTTTTTTGTCGCTGAGAAGGCGGTGACCAGCGGAACTTTCAGGATGAACCGTCGAGTCTTGAACTTGTCATGATTATTATGAATTATGTTGCATGTGTACCAGTCCTTTTGATCGTCGGAGGCTTTAGGTACAACGACTTACCAGAATACTTCAGATTGACGACTAACGTTATAATTTAGTCTCTATCATTTTTATACCCTGCTCAGCAATACCACAACAATAGAAGGTTGGGAAAAGGACAAAATGTCCGTCATGGTGAAAAGGGGAGAGGCACGCGAGGTACGGCTGGTCCTGGTTACCTGTATTACCGGATGATTCTCATTTCATTTCGCTCTAGGTTAAGTTTCCATATGTAAGCCATCCAACAACACACGCCCTTAGTTTAACTTGTTGATTTGTCGCTTTTTCATCAAGGACCTCGGCAAGAGACGCAATATAGAATCCGTCCTCGGAAAAAACCCCGTCCTTTGGTGTTGTCCAACCCGTACTCCTGGATCAGGTCTCAAATACGAACTTTCTAACTCAGAGGGTGAGTTGCTCAACCTATCTCCTTGGAAGTCCAGAGGTGCGCACGACGAGGATGCTGCGTTATCCGTATAATGTTGGAGTCTTTATTTATTCTCCCCAAAATGTAACATCCAGTGCCTTCGTATCGATGTTCATCCTACTTTACACACTCTGATTACCATTTTTTAGGACAAGCATGGCAGCCTCAAGACTCGATATCCGAATCATCCTCTGAACCTTCCGACCCTCTCAAGGACTCTTCGCCCTGGACGTACGAGAACGAATCCTTGAATCCGACCCTCGCACCCTCTAACTCTCAAATTCGAGCTTCGGATGCAAGGAGGCGCCGGACAACGAAAAACGCCATCTCCGTTGCTCCTGCATTACCTCACAATCCCGATTATCAAGAACAGTATGAGTCAGAACAATACTCGGAAACCAGCGAAGGTTCAGTTGACGAACAATATCTCCAAAAATCTGGACAACTTCGTGTCCGACGGGGATCTGAGGGTTATGAAGTTCTACCTGCAGCAAGAGAGGAGATGCTTCGACAGTACTTGGAGAATTTGGGCGAGGAACCTGGACGATATCTGCGATATATACCACAGGTCGAGGATGGGGATGAGTCCAACTTTGAAGACGAAGATGATGACAACGTGCCGCTTGCATCTCACGCCAAGAGAGTCGGGGGACAATAACTTATTTTTTCTTTATATTGACTCGTTGTGTTTCCATCCAGTCAAACGTAGCTAAATACATATCGATAATTTTAATACAATCTCAAAGACTCTGCGAATGTGTACCAGAATACATTGGCCAAAATTAGTTAGAGTGATATAGTAGTGCTGTATGAACATGAACGGGATAACAATGCGTAAAATGTGTGAGCGATAACAATATAGACAGGTCCCTGAAAACTGTGGAGAGACATTCAAAAGCATGGAAACACTAAAAAAAAGTATGAGGAACGGCAAGGATATTATTGGCTATTTGGACCAGTTTTGGGTGAAGGTGGTGTAGCGCGCTGGAAAATTTCGTCTGTCATTGCCAAAATCGGTTTCACCATTTCATCAATTTCGCCAGTCAGGTTGTTTTGATTTTCCAAGCACCGCTGGCGAAGGGTGGCAAATAACGGAGCAAGATCTGTTTCCAATTGACTCATGACAATGGGCTTGATGTGGTCGAGCATGTTGTCGATTTGCACTGGTGCTAAGGTCGTGGCATTTAAATTTGAGATAGACGACACCGGATTGTGCAAGTGGAGGGTTTGCATTTGTTCGGTAAGCACTCTAATTTCCTCTTCTTCTGTCGCACGCAGTTGTTGAAACTCGGAAAGTTGGAGCTCGGCCTGCAATTTACATTTAATCAACGAACTTGAGCACCAAGGCGTAACATACCTGTTCTGCGAGTTGATTCATCCTAGCTTTCTCATCGGCAATGACTGCAATCTCCGTCTCGAGCCGACTGACCTTGTCCTTCAGTTCCGCCATTCGGCGATTCTGCTGCAGGACGTTACTCGACACATTGTTTGTGTCAATCCCCAAATCGTCCATCTGCGGCCCAAAGTCCATCGGCGCTTCGTCAGGAGGTATGGGTAGGTTGTCCTCGAGACTAAAATCATCAAACTTCGTATAAGCCTCTGCGTAAATTTCTTCGGCAGTGTTGTTGAGGCGTTCCTCCAGCTGTCCAATCGCCTCTTTTAACTCCCCGAAAGTCCAATGTCCTCGCTCGAAAAGTTCCTGGGCCGTCAGTCGCTTTGGGGAAGCAGCAGCCTTTTCCAGAAGAACACGCTTATGAAGTTCGAGGTCTTGCACCCATTCTTTGAATTCCGTCGTGTAGGTTGTCAATGCTTCCCTTGTTAATCCTGGTC
>Ga0307517_10010704_pt1 | contig 12801 bp, 20 predicted proteins | sample 23_EM_MG_FD_194515 | JGI IMG/M metagenome (GOLD analysis project Ga0307517, IMG submission 194515) | Populus trichocarpa ectomycorrhiza microbial communities from riparian zone in the Pacific Northwest, United States - 23_EM | ecosystem: Host-associated > Plants > Roots > Unclassified | place...
CGTTATGCACGGGTAGACGCCATCAGCGTTGATGGAATGCGATGCACCAAGGGGCGGACCAGGGGCGGCGCCGTCTGGAGGGTAAACACGTTTGTTGAGGGCGTCGATTCGACGGCGGGTAGCAGGCGAGAGGCGCCTTGCTTGCACTTGCACAGTGTTTTCCTTCGCAACCCGACCCCCTCGCCCTCCTCGTCTTCCTCTCCCTCCACGTCCACGACCTCGTCCGCGAGTCTGCAACTCCTGTGGTGGAACAGGGTCAATTGGTGCCAGCGAATGGGGTGTTCCGTCGGGATTCGGGGTCGTTGTCGCTAGCGAAGTGAGAATGATGGTTGACGCGCGACTTCTGTGAGGAGATGTTGTGGAAATGTCTACCGCCGGTGGTGCCGCCTTTGATGAACCCCCCGAGAGGAGAGAACTGTAGATAGATGGAGGTCTAGCCATGGAGCAGCTAGTGAGTGGATGGGTGCTTGTCTGAGTTGGCGGCATGGAATCGGACAGCGTTCCAACCGCCGCCGTAGATTTCGCCACGGCAGGAGTTGCATTGTAGATGAAGGGGTTTATATCGCTTTGTGGGCTCGCTCCAGGAGGCGAGGAGTACGATGGCGTGGAGTCGAACGTTTGGTTGTGGATCGCAGGTGACTCCCCTCCGAGGATTACAGTGGTTTCCGCCATCGTTTCTGGAATCGCTCCGGCCGGTGGGGTTTGCAATAACGTGGGATCAATGGTTTCATCGCAGATTGTGGGAGATGGCAACGGGACACGAGGTGGGGAAACGTCTCCAAAGACTACGTTGGTTTCCGCCAATGTTTGTGGGATTCTTGCAGTCGACAAGGAATCCAATAACGTAGCGTCTACGTTCACATCACGGATCGTGGTCGAGGGCGATGGGATAGGCGGTTGGGAGTCGTGTGCGGAGTCGTCTTCAAAAGGTGGAAGGGGGAAACTCCGAGGATCGCTTTCAAACGAATCACCTAACCCCTGACGCTGAAATGCCCAGGAAATCGGTTCCGAAGGCCCATCATTGCCATCTTGTAAATGGCAGTCGGTTATTGGCATGTTAGGGCGTGATTGGAACGGGTTTTCCTCCTCCGGGCTGCCAGCAGCTGGCTCTTCGCCCTCACAGCGATCGGGTGAATCTTCTGGGGCGGATGCGGGGCCGCAATCGAGATCTAAAGGGGAGGTAGGAGCATTGACCGCTTTTGTTGAATCCTCATCTTCTGTAGGCTTGATAGAGGCTTCGGTTGGCGTTGCAGTTGAGCATACAAGTAAAGGATCGGCTAGTAATGGTGACAATAAGAACCACATAAGAATAATGATAATAAAAATATTACCATAAACATTCTTGAGCCATGCGAGATACGGATGTACGAAGTCGCTTTGAAATCCAGCGTAGGATTCATTGAAAGAACTCCCCGCTGCAGTTTGGCCAAAGGTGACGCTAAAGGAGGTTAATACCCTTTGAAATCAATAGCATCAAATAGACGTCACTCACGTTTGCAGCGAAATCTTGTTCTTCAAGGCCGGATGCGGTCCACCCGTCAGTGCAATGGTCGACCACCCCGATAAGCGATGTATCTCAGCGCAAGTATCTTTGAGAACTCCCACGAGGTTACTGATCACGCTGATAGGTTGATTTCGTCAGATTTTTGGACTTAAAGCGCGATGTTAATCTAAACTCACAGTTCACGCGATGCTGGAGATCGCTCCAGTCCCACTTTCCCCTCCTCTCCATTTATCTCGGCCACCACCTCCTTCTCGCGCTTGAGCTCTTCTCTGACCTGGCGACGTATCTCTTCTGTTTCGTTCGCCCATGCCTTTGCACGAACTTCGCGGCGAATCTTCATACGAAGTGATCTGAGCTTCAGGAGGCTTCTGGGTTCTGTTTGCCTGTCCTTGGATGAATCCTCACCCTCACTATTATTGTCGCTTTCGTCCTCATCGTCACTGGCATTGGCAAGGTGCTGGAGTTCTGGGAGCTGCTCAGCGAAGGCTTCCTTAACAAGCTTCTCAACCTTGTCCTTGTACATGCGGTGGTAAACCTCTTGCTCCTGGTGCATGCGCTGGCGTTTCCGGGGGTTGAGAAGACCTAACGTCGACGCCGTCACACGCGTCTTGGATACTTTGGACGCGCCGACAACCTTTCTACTGTTGTTCCGCATCCAATTCTGCAGTTTCTAAAGAAAAACACGTCAGCGAGTGCTATGAATCCTCACTTCTCGGTCACTGACCTGCTTACGCGTCTGTATGGCCGTGCCATAGAGTTCGCGTTCCTCGTCCGTCAACAGATACGGTGCATCGGGATTGGCACTGCGAGCCTGTGGTGGAAGGCGGCCCTCTTTTATGAGGACGTCGAGCTCGGGCCAGCGGCTAAACCAGTCCTCGCTTATTCGTGGCCAGAACTTGGATTGGGTTTCTTTTGCCGTATAGTCGGCGAAGATGGGAATGTAGCTGCGAAGGAATGTGAGCTGCTCGCTGGTAGCCCAGTTAGGTGGCGCCATGTTGGAAAATATGGGAGTAGAGGAGTAAACCTGGAAGGTAAGATTTGCGTGTTTGAGACTTATTATTTTTTCTCTCTGATTTTCACTCCAAACATAAACCCCGCCAACTTGCCCCACCCGTCACGCCCTTATTTGGTTTTATAAATTGGGGTATATAACGCATTTTCCTCGATGCGATGCAATCACGCCACGGTTAGTCTTTTATCTTAACTCAAAATTCTTAATTCAGATTATTTCTCTTCTATTTTACTTTTTTTTTCGTCCGTTTTTAAGCCAAGTTGCCCAACCCCCTAACAGCCTCCGCACGTTCCTTGCCGATATCTTGGGTCGATGCCGCGAGATCGTGCAAGTGGGATCTACGAACCGCATTCAGTCAGTCTTTCTACAGGATCTTTCCATCCCTCCCAATCCCACGACGTACGCTGTAGATAAACGGCTAGGTCAACTTACTACCAAAACCCACTCCCCCTCCCTGCCTACACGTCAGTCATGGTGAACCAAGAAGTAACCCCCACAATCAACGACGATATGTTGCTTGCGTTGGTCACTTCTATTCAAGGCCTCACCCTGGCCCTCCAAGGTAAGGGCTCCATACATAAGTTTTTCTTTGCTGACATACCAAATAGCAAACTTAGACGCGAACACAGTTCAGCCAGGATTGGCGACGCCTCCCCCGACTGCACTGGGAGCTTCCACCAGCAACGTCTCCCCGACGGAAGTTACCACCGACGTTTCCCCGCCTCCTACTGCTGCGCGCGGCAACACTGTTCTAGCCGCCGTCCCTGCTGTTCTCCCGATTGTCTTGCCTGGGATCCCATCGGAACCACCTGGACCCATCCCCCCACCGACGACGTTTGGAGAACTCGCTGCCGAGTATCTCACCCCTCGTGCTCGTTCCAGTCGGGGTGTTCATCCAACCGTTCTAACGGCCCTTCCGGATATTGTCAGTGCACCTGAAAGCGGAACTTGGTTTGTTGTAACTGTAGGGCGCTACACGGGCATCTACCCGGAGTGGTAAGTTCCACAACTTCTCAGTATATGAACTACTCTAACTTGACAACGACGTAGGCATCAAGTGAGCCCCATTGTTAGCGGGTGGTCTGGGGCTTGTTACAAGCGACATTCGACCAAAGCCTTGGCGCTTGCGGCCTATGATCAGGCCTGGATCCAAGGGTCCGTTCATGGGGGTGTACATCCCGATCATCAACTCTAGTAAATAGATAGCGTTGCTGTAGTACCTTGTACCCGCTCACTTTAAACATGTCTGCTTCAAATTGAATAACTATCGTTGATTGTATTTCCTTCCAGTGCGTTAGCATGTGGACAATGTTTCTAATTAATCTAGCCTAATTAAGTGGCCCCTACCGGGGATACACTGGTCCATACAGAGACCATTATCATCAGGCACCGTCTGAGTCCGGCGCGAGCAGAAGATACCCCTCTGAATCGGGCACGCATTCCAACTCATCCGAGTCGCTGGGGTCATCGTCGTCGCTGTCGCTCAGCACCAGCAGCATTGTCTCCACTTCTATTTCTTCTTGTTTCATGCGGAGCTTTTCGTTGTTGAGCCTCAGCTGCCTGATTTTGTAACTGTTAGTACTTGTGAATCTAAAACACGACAAACGTACTCCATCTGCGCCTCCCACACATAATCCCTCCTAAGATATGCATAGCAATTAGACCTCGAATTAATAATGAACCTACATTAAAATGTTTCATGGACTTACAGATACTCAGGCGTGGGCCCACGGAGGTGATCAGGCGTGAGGGACCTATCACTGTCTCCAGCAGGGGATTCTGGGGATGGCTGTTCCTTAGGCAGTTCTCCAGTTGAGGTACTTCCATTACCAGACGGTGCTTGCTCGGTACATTTCTCAGCGGCCCTATATATTGACCGGTCAGTGACATTATCCATTGAGGTGAGTGAGGAAACCATACCTCTTGGACCGCAATTGCCTCATGCGTTTTCGAGCTTTCTGATTCTCCAAGTCTTTATTTCTCGAGGGCGATAAGATTTTTAGATTGAACCATTCAAAGAAATACACATACTTTTTGTAGTATTTGCTACTGGCCTTCTTGTTTGACTCCTTCCGGGTGGATTCAGAGGTCATCTTGGGCCCGTGATGGGTGTTTAGTTCAGTATTAGATCAAGGAGGCGCCCCATCATCCATCATTTTTGAAATTAACCGCTTTAGCTCATAACTCAAGGACCCACCACTTTAGTTAACATGGCTGAAATGACGCACTCGCACATAGAGGGACAAAGTTATATGTAGTAGTCGTTGTTAGACAGAGTATGAATAAATTTGGAGCCCAATACAGTTGGGACCGCGAGGATGGTGAGACTTGCAAGCGATGAAAGAAACGTGAGGCGACTCTGTAAGAATATCTCATAAATCGGCAAAAACGGTTTCGAGATTTCTCATTGTACTATTAGTAATCGTTATATTTCTATTCTGAGCGCAAATTTGGAGCCCAATACAGTTGGGACCGCGAGGATGGTGATACTTGCAAGCGATGAAAGAAACGTGAGGCAACTCTGTAAGAATATCTCATAAATCGGCAAAAACGGTTTCGAGATTTCTCATTGTACTATTAGTAATCGTTATATTTCTATGCTGAGCGCAAATTTGGAGCCCAATACAGTTGGGACCGCGAGGATGGTGAGACTCGCAAGGGGTGAAAGAAAGCTGAGGTGACTCTGTAAGAATACATATATCATAAATCGGCAAAAACAGTTTCGAGATTTGTCTTTGTACTACTAGAAATCGCCACATTTCTATGCTGAGCGCTTACAGTGGCATCACAGGCCAGATTCTCAATGAACTCACATAAATTACATTGTTAGCGATGTTGATACCTGAGTGCTTACAGTAACATCACCAGCCAGAGTATCAATGAACTCGCATAGATTACATTGTTCGGGACGTTGATAGCACATTAACAAAAGAATTCTAGTTAACTTGACACACGTTTGACACATATTTTGGTTCAACGGCTGATGAATGTGTTTCTTTCAGCGCCAAACTGTTTGTTGTTCGTGATCTGTTCGCGATCATCCATTCCCCCAGAAATTCCAGACACACCGGTGCCCAAACTGCCACATTGATCATTGTTCCATCAGCCAGGTACAGTACAGTTAATATCCCAGTATCATATCCACCTGCAGCATCCACATTGCAATGTCCCATCTTGTCGAACGTTGTTCGTGATTGTGTTCGTGATTGTGAGTCGCCAATTCGGGAAATTTGTCATTCCTATTGACCTCAAGAACAAACAGTGGCAAGCTGTTCGTGATCGTGTTCGTGATTGTGAATTCAGTCATTTCTATTGACCTCAAGAACAAACAGTGGCAAGCTGTTATTCTTTCACCCTCTATACGTCTCCAACGAAATATACAACTCCACACAGATCTAACCCCGAACCTCTTCTAGGCAGCAATACCCACCGCCTCCTACTCTCGCTTCAGTGCTGTGAAGGCAGGGTACACCATTCTGTGCGCTGAGTCTAACCACAGGCTCTACGGCAGGAAAGATGTTCCCTCCTGGCGAAGCCTGGCGAGCAGCTCCAAGAGGTCTCTCCGAGTCTCCATGGATGTGGAGGATTTCCCGGTATCCGGCTCAGGTTCCTGGGATGATAACAATAACACGGACGCCAGGAACTCTCCATAATCACTGATACGGCTCAGTAATCACCGATTTCTGCTTGACTTTACCTTTTTCAAGCAGAACGGCCGGTGAAAAGGTGCGCTAAATTCATTAATTTTATTGATCAGTTTCTATAGAAAACCCCGATGGATATTAGACAAGGAGGAGGGGATCGTCGCCGTCTTTGTGGCGTGATGCGGGAGGTTCAGCGAAGGAGGAGCGGATCGTCGCTGTCTTGGAGGACTCGGGGCTCATTCACAGACAACGATAATCGCCATCGATTGCCTCGTTATAGCTGTTGGGTTTTTTTTTGCTAGGCGGGCAATTGGTACGTGTTCCACTGAGATTTCACGAGGCACTCCCTTTGACAAATTTGACGCTATCGTACAGCATTCCTGTGGATGAATTTCTTGCTACAGGAACCGGCGAAACTAGTCCCTACCAAGGTTATGCGGATCCACCTGCACGGGCACGAATACCACCGGACTTTGTACGCTAAAACTGCAGTTGGAGGATATGGCCATATGCACAGCGGCCACTTAATCCTATTTAGGACTCGCCCTACGGTAAAGGCGAAATTCGGCCGTCCATGGCGCAATATTCTGTAGGTAGGCTGTTTCGATGAGTCCCTGATGCTTCCCGATCTGCTCAATCACTCCTCAAATCACAGTACATGCATCAAAAAAAGATCGATAAAGGCGCCGGCGAGCGTTGGAAGGAGGGTTCGTCTATCTATGTTGAGAAGGCGTTTCTGTGGCGTTTTTTTTTGTTTCCCCTTCAATTCAGATGCACCAGGAATGGATCTATTACATGGGTGTTGTTATCTAAATGAATTTATGATTTATTCGAGGTCCTCATCGTCGGGTTTCGTTAGCAGCATCCGGTTCTTCGTCAAAATAAACAACTTCATGATACATGTCGATGAGTTTGTGGAGGACAGAGTCTGTGTAGCACTCGTCAAGGGGCGCAGTAAGAAATTGTAGGATCGCAGGATCACACGTGTTGCACTACAGGAAAACAATTACTAGATGACTCGGAGCGTATGACTGAACAGACGTACAATCTGGTACCAGCGGCCCGCATCCCTGTGGCCCTCCCCTGGACCAATTCCGAGACAAAGCCATGGTCCAGTCGGCTTGTGGAGAGGGTTGCGAGGCAATTTCTTGTCGGGTTTGGGAGGTGCGACTTCCTTGATTTTCTGTCGAATTCTCCCGCGAATTGATTTGAGGGCTTCGTATTTGGATAACCCCTGGAGAGTAGGTTCGTCGGCTGAGAGTGGGCCAAAGTATGGCATTTGGTCACAAGAAAAGTGGGGAAAAGTGAAATAAAAAAAAGGAAACAGGGCCAAGCCGGTCGAAGTTATTGGAGGACCCTTTCTTGATCCCTAGGCAGTCAGGACTATGCATACATTGCCTTCGTAAAGCACCGAGGGAGGGCGATAACATATTGTGATCAGCCCTCAGCCACTGCAGCCGGGATTGATCCGGACCGGCTCCTTTTGGATGGCTGTGTGAACGCGTGGCTACTCATCGATCATCTTTTACTCAGTCGTGAGGATGGGCGCATCTGGGCATCTTGCGTCTCTATGGATCTCAGGTGAGCAAGAAAATATGTATTCACATCTCACTTACCGGTGTGTGCATTCCAGGTGATGAAGCGGGTACGCACAGTCAAGTCAAACCGCGGTGCGGGTTGGGCTGTGGAAAGCTTCCAAGAAAGCGACTCCGATGGCGAACAACCACGACGGCGCCCCAAGGATGTACATCCTCACGCAATCGTCAATGCAACTCCGGCGGGCGCACACTCCTCAGTTCTCAACGCCTCTACCATTGCTGCAGCTCCAACTAAACCCGCACTTCGGCCCTTCCACTTCACAGACACAGTATCCAACGACACTCATGAAGCCACAAATGACCAGGGCTCTGAGATGGACATGGAGTCGATTTTTCAAGAGTACGGGCTCATGGACCCGGAGCTTAGTGCTGCATGGGATGAAGACCATGGCTTGAAGGCGAAGCGTGCTCGGACTGCATCGGTAAGCCAATCAATGCTTTTCTAATCGAACTTTCTGTTCAGTACATTGCAGGATAATCCAATGAAGCAATGGAGGGATTACAGCCGCGAGCTGGTGTTAGATGAGATGTTGAGGCTTGAAGGACGAGGTACACATGTCGAGGCGCCATGCGGAGAATGCTCGGCCCTACATCCCCGCTTTCGCTGCACAGACTGCTTTGGCCATGAGCTATTCTGTCAGCGCTGTATCCTCTCAATACATCAGCGGAACCCCTTCCATACCATTGAGGTCTGTAGCTTTCTCATTGCCACACCTCGCAGTACTGAAATTTAATGACATTTTAGCGGTGGAACGATTTTTTTTTTGAGCGCGTTTCCTTAAAGTCCCTTGGCCTCCGCATTCAACTAGGCCATCGCCCAGGAGTGACGTGTGTCAACCCTAAGCAATCGTCGAACGACGACTTCGTAGTTATCGACTGCAACGGAATACACGAAGTGGCCCTGGATTATTGCGGCTGCGAGGGAGCTAAGTCAGCGGAAGTGCAGCTCCTTCGATCCTCGCTATACCCAGTCACGTCGATGAATCCCAAATCTGCCGCCACCTTCCACGTAATGAAGCTCTTCCATCTGCTCTCCTTCGAATCGAAATGCACCGGTTACGAATTCTACAACACACTTTCCCGCTACACCGACAACATTGGCGTGAATTCGCCTCGTGTAAGTTTCCTTGTTTGGGTCATTTTTTGTTTTTTTGACGAAAAACTCACGCAGGACCGCTACGACGAGTTCATGCGAATCGTCCGCCAGTGGCGTAGCCTGAAGCAGTTAAAGCGTGGTGGTCGTGGGCATGAAGACACTGGTATCGACGGCACCAAACCAGGGGAACTGGCTCTTCTTTGCCCGGCTTGCCCACACCCAGGAATTAATTTACCGCCAGATTGGGAGCTCGCACCACCAGCAAAACTGTACGGTGTTCAACTACTGCTAACCTCTTCTACTGATCCTCACTGAGTTTCAGATTCCTTTATGCTCTCTTTGTCGCACTAGATGGGAATTTCCGGCTCAAAAGAAAGAAGGTCTCCTCCGAGGAACGAGATCCCAGCTTGAATGATGGGTGGGGGTTTTTCGTGAAGGAGGGGCCATACAAGGAGCATCTCGAGAAACACTGGGACCAGAAACAAGAGGTATGTTGGCGCTTTCTCCCGTACTTTTGGGCCAATTAACCAATGATGTTTTCCAGCGCAGTACCTGTGTGAGCCACGACGCCGTTAACAAGCCGGATCGAGAGGCACGCGGGCTTGCTGCCTCGGGCGTCATGACTGTTGACTGCGCCCGCCATAACCTGAAACGCCCAAATGCGGTTGGGGATATTCAATTGGGCGAGAAGTAAGGGTGTACATCTATTCCTTCTGCGATTTCTAATTGTCTCTAGGTATCTTCACTCGGACTATGTACTTTTCAAGAGCCTGGTCGCCACCGCCTTAATCTGCCTCATCATTTCGTACGATATCGCATGTCAGTGGCATAAGAAGCTCGGAGAAAGGATGAAAATTTTCCCTCCCGACGAAGCGTTGTCCAAGAACGTCAAGCACGTTCGATTCCTCGTGCCCAAGTTCCATCTTCCTGCCCACGTTGAGGCCTGTAACCTGCAATTTTCATTCAACCTTACGAAAGGTGTTGGGAGGACTGACGGCGAGGCACCTGAGCGAGGTTGGGCTAACATCAACCCGGCGGCACAGAGTACGAAGGAAATGGGGCCAGGATCGCGACGCGATACGTTGGATGACCACTTTGGCGACTGGAATTGGAAGAAAATAATCAAATTGGGTATGCAATCTATTGTTGCTGTTCGTCACATCACCCACGCTGATCGTACGACTGCGAAGGCTCTACATTAATGAAGAAGATCCAAGATACGGCGCCTATGCGAAATGACCAACTCCTGGCGTTTCAAGACTTCGAGGCGACGATCCCCGCTGACTTGGTTGCCCAATGGCGTGAAGCAGTGGAGCTGTGGGAGGCAGATTCAAGTGCGCCTAATCCTTTCAAGGCGGAGAAACGATGTAAGGAGCATTGAGTTTAATAATTCGTGTATTGAGTCTGACAAGAGATTGGCTAGTGGTTTCGGAGCAGTTGGTTCGGCTCAAGCTTGCACAAGAAGTCGAAGAAGAGGAGCAGGATTACAATGCAGATGTAGAAGGATCGCTGGGCGATGATCACCCGTCTGTGGTGATTTTGAATGGACTTCGGTTAGAGGAGGATCAGTATGTTCACTCATATCCTATCCCGATCTGCAGATATTGATAGAAAATGATTAGGCGCCGACTTGCTGAGGATTTCAAGGCCCTGGGGCTGCATCCAACATCGAAACAAATTGCCACGCTGGTCGAGCGTTCGAATAACTTACGCCGTCGTATCGCAAATTGGATTGAACTCCAGGAGCGGTGCATGCCAGAAGCCCGCATCAGTCGACAACGGGAAGCAATGGCCAAACCAGACGGCATCGCACCCTACAAACCTCAGGATATCCCACTCCACCTCCCGTCGTCCTACAAGCTTCAAATACCTCTTCAGCAGCCCGAGCTCAGGACGTACGAGTTGCGACTCCGAGAAGGCCGAGCCCATGATGCTCTTCATGAAATGCGCCAGCACCTCCGCATTCGCACTCACCTTCTCCACCAGAAGGATAGATATGCACGTGGAGTCCGGCACAACACTCGTGCCAATACTGCAATCAAGAAATGTCAAGCAAAGGTGGATCGAGCCGCAGAGAAGTACCGCACATCGCGCAATGCGATGATGGTGCTTTCAGATTCGCTGACAGTCCCTGACTGGGCCGACACCCTACCCGTTCTCAAAGCGGAGGATGTCCGTGGCTTGTCAGATGCGTTGATGGGTGAGTCAGAGGGGACGCGCCGCCCATCGTGGATTTGGACAGTGAACACTGGAATTCTAGCCGGCGGCTCGGGAGATGAAGGTACGTACTCGCTAGTGATTCAAGTGCTCCAGTTTCAAGTCTAACAACTAAATAAAATAGCTCTAAGGGTGGAATGGTGTCGCTCTCGTGCACGGGCAATGCATTGTACGGAGGAGGTCGAGCTTCTGCTTGAGGAGATGCGCCGTGTTCTTGCATTCCTCGAGTGGGATGTCAATCGATGGAAGCAACGTGCAGCACGTGCGCCGCAGAGGGTTAGTAATACTGAACATTCATCAAGCTCCCCGGAGAACAAAGGACCGCTTGAGGAGGGTCTCAGGGCATACGCACTGCGCCAGGCTGCGGTCCGGCAGCGCTTGTTTGACACATTCGCGCAGCAATGGCATGACGTGCCAGCTTTCATTGCGCTGGCTGATCGGGGGTTCGCTGACGACTGTGAAGAGTGAGATCTGGTAGATAAAATGATGTACCGTAGGTATTGTACTGCTATAAACGTGTTTTGTGCATTTTTTTTCAGAAACGCCCAATTGGGAAGGAGTTTCCCGATCGGGATTTGAGGCACGTACGTCCCAAGAAGGCATGCGCGCCATAACCGTTTTGAGAGAGGAGCTTGGGAGCTGAGTTTAAATTGAAAACCAAGGCGAAAGGAGTGCCGAAGAGTGCAAGAGGCGAGGCTGTGCCAGGATGTATGTAGTGTGATAGATCTCAAAGTGTCTGTAATTAGATTGATTTATGTATCACACCTGTGATCTAATTACATGTGTGTGATATATCATACTGCCAGTAGGTGGTGAAGATCCCTCCACTACCTCCCAATAAAACCGTTGTTGACGTCTTTGCCGATTTCTTGGCCTACTTGTTGGAATGTGCCTCGAGTTTCATCCAAGAGACGCACGCGAACGGCACGAGGCTCTGGGAATCTGTCAAAGACCAGCTGTATTTTGTGCTGTCGCACCCTAATGGATGGGAAGGTGCACAACAAGCGGAGATGCAGAAAGCGGCTGTCTTGGCCAAGCTTATCCCCGATACCACTGCTGGTCATGATCGTCTTTGTTTCGTCACACAAGGAGAGGCCAGTCTCCATTTTGCTGTGCACAATGGTCTCCCAATAGGTGTGATGGAAAACGGAGAAGGAGTGGCAATCATCGACGCTGGAGGCGGCACGATAGATATTAGTGCATACTGCAAAAGGGGTGAGGAAGCAATGGCTAAATTCGAAGAAGTAACCACTCCTCAAGGTGTGTACTATCTATTTTGTTACATGTAACTCTGTTTTTTTCGATCTCATCATGAAGAGCAGGTCATTTTCATGGCTCAGTCTTCGTAACTGTGCACGCTCGAAAATTCTTGGAGGGTACATCTTGCGTTTTACCACACATTTATAACACTCAATGCTATATAGATCACCGGTACCTCCAGGATTCTACCTTTTTCACCGACATTGGTCATATTGCCGACTGCTTCGACAAAACTACGAAGCTCAGGTTCCGAAATTCCGATGAACCTCAATATATCAAATTTGGCGGAACAAGAGATAACGACGAAAGTTGCAACATCCGATTTGGCCAACTCAAGCTCCTGGGGTCAGATGTAGCAAAGTTCTTCAAGCCTTCTGTTGATTGCATTGTGAACGCTGTGTTAGAACAACGTAGGATGGCTCACAAACCCATTTCGGTGTGTCATTTGAAGTTCTTGGTTGCAAGAACTT
>Ga0307517_10010705_pt1 | contig 12800 bp, 9 predicted proteins | sample 23_EM_MG_FD_194515 | JGI IMG/M metagenome (GOLD analysis project Ga0307517, IMG submission 194515) | Populus trichocarpa ectomycorrhiza microbial communities from riparian zone in the Pacific Northwest, United States - 23_EM | ecosystem: Host-associated > Plants > Roots > Unclassified | place...
GGTTGCTTTTAGACAATTAAGTTACCTGATCACGTTTAAGTAATTTTTAGACGATTTAATTTTAAACCTGGTTTAGGCAAGAATTTAGATCGAAAAGTATTTTTTGTGAATTTTATTTATTTTTTACTAATTTAATTCTCAATCTGTTTTTTGATGGACGGATTATATAAAACTAGTTTCTATAAAAATTAATTTTAATCCTAAATTACACACGAAATTAAATCGAGACTTTTCAAGACTTGGTTGCGAATTCAAATTTAATAACAATATTTACAGTCTTAATATTTTTATTGCCGTCAATTTTTTCTATCTGACGCACGCCATAGCGTATTTGTGTAAAGTGTAAAGTGTAAAGTAGTTATTATTCCAATCACCTTCAAGTAAACAATCGGTTCTGGGCTCTCTTCAATAATTCTAAAATATAAAATACTGGGCCTATAAAACGGCCCATTAGTCAGCATCTTCAGATTTCACTCCAACCAACCGACAGATCACTAAAGAAGTTGCCGCCTCCTCCACCTGTCATTCCATGCGGGTCGGGTTCGTGGATCATATCTACAACCACCAATCCCTTCTCAGTCCGGCTCACCGCCGTTGTTTCCTTCTTTGCGTACCTAAATTGGGTCGGGTGTCACTGATCCTCCTCTGGTTATTCGGGTCTTAGGTTTTTATAAAGATGGAAGACAGAGAAGCTGGATTACAAGACAGATTGAGCGATCTACCCGACTACATAATTCACGAAATCCTTTGTTTCCTCGAGATTAATCAAGCGATCCGAACTTCTGTCTTGTCCGAAAGATGGAAAAACTTGTGGGCTTCTGTTCCAGACCTGAATTTCAACAGCAAAAGTTTTACAGAACAAACGTTTCCTAAGTTTCTCCGAAGAGTTATGTCCAAACGGGAAGATTGCAACGTTCGGAGACTTGACATGTTTGCCCATTTGCCCATTCGTCTCTCATCAATGGAGGGTTTGATAAATTACGCAGTGGCTCATCAGGTTGAGGATTTTCGGTTTGTTTCTGATGATGTCCAACCTGTTTCTTTACCAGCATGTGGTTCCTTGAAGACCCTTTTCTTATCTCGATGTAAGTTTGGTGATTTGCTGACATCTTTTGGTTTCGGTTTTGTTAATCTGACCTCGTTGGACTTGTATGTGTGTTGGTTTTGTTATTCTGAGAATGATTTTGGTGACCCTTTTGCTAGTTGTCGGAATTTGAGGAGGTTATGCCTCCGTTATTGTCGGTTTCCATCTTTGAAAAGGTTGAAAATTACTGGGTTTCAGCTGGTTAGCTTAGAAATTCAAGGGTTCGGCTATGGTGATCGAGGGTTACAAGAAGGTTGTGCGGTTGAGATTTTTGCGCCGAATCTGTTGTCTTTTGTGTACAAATTCTCCAAACCAGTGGATTTCTGTGGGCTTCATTTTCCATCTCTTGATTATGTTGAGGTCCATGTTTGGCAACATGGTACTGATGAGGCTACTGATCATGACAAAAGAAGGGCCAGTCTGTTCTTGATGAGTATGTTTGAAGGCTTTGGGAATGCACAATCTGTCAAGTTATATTGCGAAACCATTCAGGTATTTTTCTGTAATCTTTACTGCTGGTGATGAAGTAGTAAAAAAGAAGTTTAGCGGCTGCTGTTTTATTTATCCTATGTTGAATGAGTTTTGGTGTCCTGGCCTTTTTGCTAGGTTCTTGATTTGGTTGATGGATTGCTAGAACAACAACCTTCTCCCTTTAAAAGATTGAAGAAAGTAGATGTGCAATGTAATCGTGAATCATTCAAGGTACCTGCTCATGTGACAAACTACTTACTCGCTGGCACTATTGGGCAGGAACTACATCTAGAGGTAATTACGTTTCATTTCATTTTTTTTTACATATACATTACTTCACAAGTATAAGGGGTATGAGCACAATTGATGGTGTAATTTCCACGTCAACTTGGAAATCCATCTGTTCTTAACCAGGATGTGATTAGCTATGTTAAATGCACTGTTTTGTTGTGTGCTTACTGTCCTAAGGTAGAGGGATGATGTGGATCGACATTATTGACATGCTTTTGTGAAACTTGCAATTCCAGCCTTTATTTTTCTTCCTCATTTTTGAAGAATTGATGGTCAATGTTTAACCATATCTGGTTGATGCTTCTAAATGCAAAGAAATTTGACAAGTTTTGTACACTATCCTATTTTGTTTTGATCTTGCCAATTAATAGAATATAATTGAAATTGGATTTTGTACGTGATTTGTCTATGCTTGTTAAGTCTAGGTAGGTGATCGAGTGTTGGGATCAATCTCAACCCATTTAGGGTTTGTGACAGGGGTTGGCATGGCTCTATGCTCTCAAGTGTTTTATCTGTACTGTGTACCTTTAAAGAGTTTAAGGAAACAATAACATGGATGCATTCCTTGCTTTACATTGACCTGCCTCCTTCGAGTAAACATTTTTAGACTAGATTCGGGAACAAAACATCTTTAGCTACTACCTAATAGACAATACAAATGGCTTAGCATTATACTGTCATAGGTATTCCATTGACTTTGATTTGGTGCAAGTTAATTCTTTCATTCTCTCTCACGAGTTATCTCAAATAATGGCATACCTTTCTTTAATTTTGACTTCCTTGTTCATTCAGATTGTCAAAATCTGGCATTTTCTTTTAAATGTGCATATCAATCTAGTCTTGGTACCCTTTTATTTGCTTTTCTGTTATTCAGTTCATTTGTCCTGACAATTTGGGAAGTACAAATAAAAAATTTAGTTATGCATCACCTTTTATTTTGGGGAAGTCCTTTTTCTCTGTTGGTTGTGGGTGTGTGTATTTACCTGTTTTGGTTAAGCTTATATCAGTTCACCTGTATATGAGCTCTGCTTTTCAATTTACCTTCACTTTTGTTTGGATTGCATTGTCTGGTCAGATTTAATTTTCCATGGAGATTCTTACATATGTTGGTTTCCAAATATCATTATTGAATTTCAACACTCGGTTTGTCTATGCTTGTCAAGCCATAAAGTCCTAGGTAGGTGACCAAGTTTTGGCATCAATCCCTGCTCGTTTAGGGGTCATGATAGGAGTTGGCATCAGTAGATGCTTTCAAAGTGTTTTAATTGCACTGTGTAAAACATAATGAGTTAAGGGAATAATATATGGATCCATTCCCTGCTTGATATTGACCTGCTTCCATGTCATTCTCCATTCAGTCAACCTTTTTAAATAGAATTAGGAACGGAACCTTGTTACCTACTTTCAAATTGACATTACAAATACCCCAGCATTTTATTGTCTTAGGTACTCCAAAGACTTTGATTTGGTGTTCATAGATTCTTCCCCTCTCTGTCAGGTTATTGAGCTGATCGGAACATGCAAACTGTTGGTGGACCTTTCTTTTTCCTTCTCTCTCCCCCTCCAATGCTGACTCCCCTATCCATTTGGAGCATCGAAATCTATCATTTGCTTTTATATGTGCATATCTATTTAGTCTTAATACCCTTTTTTGCTTTTCTGTTATCCAGTTCATATTGTCTTGACAATGTTGTGAGGCACTGGCTGAAGATTTAGTCTAATGCATCACCTCTTCATCTTCTTGCAGGTGCCAACCTGATGATTAGCAGCTGCATATTTCATAGGAGTAGATTTTGGCGGTGATGGATAAATTCATACCAAACTTCCCTTTCCTTTTGCTTACCTTTCTTATTGCAGCAAAGGCGTCCATACATTGTGAATATTTTGTCTTGTCTCAGCAAGCAAGTGCATGGAAAGTCCGCTTCATCTTCATGACAACACTCCCAGAAAGGCTGAAAAGGAATGTAGGAGAAACTAAGTTGTGCACAATCGCTTAAGAAAGAAAACTTCAAGTTTAGTCACCAATCTATGCTTTTTGTCTTTTTTTTTTCAAGTATATACACAATCAATTTCCTTCCTTCAGAACCTCTTGCTAGAGGACATTTGTGAAGTCTATGCCGCAATGATTGTGCAGGTTATACTCTCTGATCTTTCCAGAGCTTTAAAATGTTGCTAGAGTAGATAGTAGTAATTGCAAAAATCCTCCTTCTGGATTCTATTGTAAATTTCAATGAAAAATGAATGTAGTGCTGTGATTAAGATGAAGAACTGAATGGTTACCAAAGAGATTGTTGATTAGAGAGAGAGAGAGAGAGATTAGTGGACAAAAATGGTTGCCCGTAGGACACTGCCCATAGAAATAAGTGACCCCGTTTGTTGAGAATGAAGACCAATTTTTTCAATATATGAAAATTATAACTACTTTTTTTTATAAAAAATCAAAACTATAATTTATAATATTAATTTTAATATTTTATATTTATAATAATCTAATTATAAACTCTTAATGATTAAGTAAAAAATCATCATAAAAAAGTTATATTGTTAACTAAGAAATGAAAGTTTTTATATTAAATTTATAATAAAAATTAAATATAAAGCACTAGCTATATATAAAAATAATAATTTTAATCTTTTATATTGCCAAAAAGTCCTATATAAAAGAAAGAAAATTATATTGTTCATGTCTTTTATTGATTTTCTAAAAAAGTAAAAAACTTTAAAGGAAAACCCATAAAAAAACCTCTAAAATATATATTTTCAAACTTACTATAAATTGAAAAAAATACCTTTTATAGTTTTTTGAATGAAGAAATATTATATTTGAATATAAAATTGTAGTTTTTATTTTTCTAAGCTCTTTTCTAAACACCTAAAACCTTTAAATAGTAAAATGTAATATGATGAAAACCATAGGAACTAGAATATAGTTTTTATTTATTTTTGTACCATTGAAATTTAACATTGGATCACCATGAGAGAGTAAAGTATATAAAAAAGCAGTAATTATTATTTACTTTTAGTCAAGCTAACTTATCACTAATGTATGACTCTCACACACACTCTCTCTCTCTCCTCTTCTCCTTTTAAGATTCTCCCATTCATCCTCCTACCACTAGGGTTCTCCAAGACTCACACAGGGCAATCAAGCAGGCAAAGACTTAAAAGACCAAGTCCTAGCAAGCAGATTGCAAGAAAGAATCAGACTTTGAACATTTTGACAAATCAAGAACTAGAGAGACAGATCTTTAGTGTATAACCTTTGCATTTTGTTGGGTTTCCAAGAACATGGAGAGATCTAGATCCAAGAGGAACTACTACTATGACCATCAAGATTATGACAATGACAACCTCAACAACAACAACAACAACAACATGGTTAGGACCAAACCCAGATACAACAACAACAACAATTATTACCGTCAACGTGGACAAGGAGGCAATAACATGTTCAACAACAACAACAACAGGTTTTCAAGAACCCAACAGCAGCAGCAACCGCCGCAGCAGCAACAAGACCCATCATCGACATTAATGGTGACAACGAGTTACAGAATTTTATGTCATGATATGAAAGCAGGGGGGGTGATTGGTAAGTCGGGGAGCATAATCAAGTCCATAAGGCAACACACGGGAGCGTGGATTAATGTTCATGAGTTGATTCCTGGTGATGAGGAGAGGATAATTGAGATTTCAGATACGCGTAGGAGAGACCCAGAAGGGAGAATGCCTTCGTTTTCGCCAGCGCAAGAGGCGCTTTTCTTGATACATGATAGGATTCTTGAGAATGATTTGCAGTATGGTGTGGTGAGTAGTGGTGCTGGTGGGTTTGAGGAGGACGAGTATGTGGGGAGAGGAGGGAATAGAGTGGCTACCAGATTGGTTGTGTCAAGAATGCATGTGGGGTGTTTGTTAGGGAAAGGAGGGAAGATTATTGAGCAGATGAGGATGGAAACAAAGACCCAGATTAGGATTTTGCCTAGAGACCATACCTTGCCAAGATGTGTTTCCGTGTCTGAGGAGATTGTTCAGGTTTTATGTTTCCCCAGCTCTTGTGTTGTGCTTATGACTGACTATTACTGCTGCCTGGACTTTTTTTTTGAACAAAATGTTGGATGGAGCTTGATGTTGGTGAGACTGAAACTGAAGCTTGAACTGACCATATCAGGGGAGTTATTGGATTGATTTCTAAATGACTAATTCAATTTTAAATGCAATGGGTTTAATGCAATGTTTGGGAGTTATGCAACGTTATACTTGAGTATTGAGCATTGACTTATTATTGAGGCCTAAGAGTATCTTGGGTTTTCATTGAATGATTATAGGATGATTCTGACATTATGAAATTTTATATGATTTTAAAGAATTTATTACTGCGATGTTGTTTAGATATTTGGCTTGATCCATTTAAAACCTGAAAAGAGATCAATGAATGGAAGATGATGAGTAAGAGCTGTCATTTGTTTAACTTGAGGGAATTGTGGCTGGTTTTGCTCTCTAATGTGTTTGGTGTCTTTAATTTTTTGATTAGAGAACCAGATAGTTGAGTTACTTTCAATAAGAGTTTCAGGATGTGAGTTATTGTTAATGGAAGTTAAATTCATGACTGCACGCTTTGTATATTGGTTCCTCTGCTGTGCCTTGCTATGATTGAATTTGTTGTAAAATGCATAAAGTGATGTTATGTCAGGAAGGTACTAGTTTGAGATTTCTTTGCCAATGGAGGGTTTTGGAATTGCATGAAGCTACTGGTCTTTTTCCTCTCTTGAAGCAAATGTAAAGCCAGAATAAAATGGTTCTATTTGAATCATCATGTTCAGTGCCTCATGCATTGCACTTTCCTGGCAGGTTATAGGTGATGTCAATGCTGTGAAAAATGCTGTCGCTATTATTTCATCAAGATTGAGGGAGAGTCAGCATCGTGACCGCAGTCATTTTCATGGACGAGTACAGTCACCAGAACGGTTTTTGGATGACGATTATGTTCCTCACATGAATACACGTCGTTCATCGATGGATGGACCACCCTCTTTCGGATCACGATTATCTGGCCCCAACTATAGAAACAATAACTATTCCTCACGAGCACCTGGTTTTCCTGTTGACGCTGGGGCAGATCCCAACGCTGACAGTGCACAGCCCTTTTATGTTGAGGACCTTGTGTTTCGAATTCTTTGTCCAATTGACAAAGTTAATAGAGTTGTTGGAGAATCTGATGGCTTAGTGGACTTGCTTCAAAATGAAATAGGTGTGGATGTTAAGGTTGCTGATCCTGTGTCTGGGTCTGATGAACAGATAATCACCATCTGCTCTGAAGAGGTACTCACCATCTCCTTGTTTCTATTTAGTATAGAGTGTGCTCAAGTGTCTATTCTGCTTATAAAGCTATGCTTGTCTTTTTAAGTGGTGTTCTATTCCTTCCAGTTATGCTTTACCACTTTGCTTCTTGGTCTATCGGTTATGTATTTACCCTACCTTTTAATTTGAGTTTTATATTCTATTATATTTCGGTATATTTTCATTTTTTTTTCCTGAGCTCTGCAATGTCACCCATCTCTTCAATTTCAAAGGTTCTAACATATCTATTGGTTTACATCTATGCTCAGGGTCCTGATGATGAGTTGTTTCCTGCTCAAGAAGCTTTGCTGCACATTCAAACACGCATTGTTGATCTTGTTGCAGATAAAGACAACATAATAACAACCAGGTTACTTGTCCCATCTAGTGAGATTGGCTGTTTAGAGGGAAGAGATGGCTCCTTATCCGAGATGGAAAGTTTAACTGGTGCAACGATAGAGATCCTGCCAAAGGAAATGCTTCCGACATATCTATCAGGGACTGATGAGCTTGTACAGGTTTGTCAAGCGACCGTATGATAAACACCATTGAAACAAAGACTTGTATATGCTTGATGCTAAATCTCACTTAAGACAACATAATGAATAAACACTAATGAAACATAGACTTATATGATGCATGATGTTTAATGTCACTTAAGACATTTGGATGAGTGAAAATAACTTTCTGGTTCACTATGGGGTAGTTTTGTGATGGAGAATTGTCGTAACTGGCACTGTTAAGTTTTGATAGACGAGAGTCCCAAACTATCCTGTTTGGTGCATAAGTGCAGGACAGTTTCCTCATGAATTCATTTTCTAGCTGACTGTTCTTAATGCCTGTGGGTCAGAAGTGAACAAATGTGAGGCAGCCTCCATATGGATACTTCTTCCCTGTGCTTGTGGTGTGTACTTCGTAACTCGAGGATGATCTTAAAGTATCATTTGTCAGTTGCCATGCGTGTGATGAAAGATAAATGAAGTGTTGAAATCTGGGTTCCCATGAGATCAAATGAGAGCCTTGTGAATAAGACTTCTATAGTTTCCAAGTGGTGTTTGATGTTCTCTACAGATTCAAGGGGAAGTAAAGGCAGCTCGTGATGCTCTTGTTGAAGTGACGTCAAGACTTCGTAGTTACTTATACAAGGATGTCTTCCAGAAAGACCTGCCACCAACCATGTCCGCACCAGGCCCTGCTGGGACTGCTGGAGGATTGCAGGCAGCGTCTTCAAATAACCCAACTCCAGCTCGTGAAGGTCACAGTGGTGGTGATCCTCCTGCAACCTATCAGAATGTGCAATCTGCTTCAACACCACAGCCATCGAAGGTTCATTTTTTTTTGCTTTCTGTATATCTGAGTACCCATCTGCTATTGAAGAAATTGGATAAACATCTAACCAAATTTAATCTTGGTTCACATTTTTTATAATGTTCAGCAAATAAGACTTTTAAATTAAGGCTCAGACAAAGTTGAATTAGAACTTGATTTTTTTTTAGCTTATCTTCCAAAGGTAAATTCAAAGCATTTCTGTTCTGTTTGCTGCCTACTTGGAGTGCCCTTAGAAGTTTTGTAGCAAATAGCTTCCTTGTGCAGTTCCTGCCGGTCTTATGCTTGTTTTCTAATGGACTTTAAACCATTTTTGTTGGATGCAATTCATATAATCTATCAATTGCATGATATAGCTTTTGGTCTTTCTAAAAAGAACAACATTGAGGAAAAGAAATCTATCATTAGATTTTGGGTGAGTGTCCATTGTGGAGCAATGTTTAAATTAATGAAGGAGCCGGGGTTGAGTTCAAGAAATCTGTAATTATAGTTCTTTTTATTTGAGATTTCTAAAAGGTGAGTAACCCTTGATTTTATAGGATGCTAGAGGATCTAGTGCTGAAACAGTTAAGCAGAATGAAAGCGAACACCGTGAAGATTTGCCTCCTCCTACAATGAATAGGTAGTCAATTCAACTATACTTTACCATGTTAGGCAGTACGTTCTTTCTTGCAATACAGTAGGCATATCTTAAGAGCAACATCTGATATCCACTTTGTAACATGCATCTTATTTTCCTGTTAGAATCCCTGTAACACTTGTTACTAGGAGTATACTTGAAGTTGTCATACCAGAGCCTGCAGTCCCCAAGCTCATTACGAAATCAAAAAACAAGCTTGCACAGATTAGTGAGGTGAGCCTACTCTTACAGCAAGTTTCCATCGATTTATGTACTTACCTTAAGTTTATAGTATTTTTAGCTGCCCTCTTCATTATGGGTACAGTTATCTGGAGCCAACGTAACCCTTGTTGAAGATAGACCGGATGTGACAGAAAAGATCATACAAATATCTGGAACCCCGGAGCAGGCAGAGAGAGCACAGAGCTTGCTTCAAGGCTTTATTTTAAGCAGTAAGTCCCTCTCTATCTTTTGTATTTTCTACATGTCTGTGCATTTGGACATGCTTACTGATCTCTTGATCTTATAAATTCAAATGAAAAACTCGTCCTTTTTCTTCATTTCAGTACAAGAAGATGGACCTTAGGCTAGTCACTGAAGCCAACGAACTCAGACTTGGAGCTGGCTTCAAATGGGAAGAATTCCTGATGTCCAGGTATAATACCTAGAGAATCCATTCTGTCCCTTATTTGTATTTTATTGATTTGGTATCTGTTTTAAATCACAAATTTCGGGAGCAAGAATTTCGCTGTAAATGTAACTTGTTTGAGCTCATTGTTTTTTCTGCAACGCCACAATTTTCCTGTATGAATTGCAGTTTCTCTGTTATTGTTTTGTATCTTAATGTATTTCCTTTGCATCAATTGTCATCAGCTGGATTTAAATTTTTGAATTTGCCCAATTGCTTCGTATTCCATCGATGGTGGATGGGAGTTTTTGTAAGAAGTTGTCGTAATATTTCTTTTCCAGGGACTATAGCTCTCGTAATTATACAGCCTGAACCCAGTTATAGCTTTTATCTAACAATTTGAAGTATTGAACTCGTAAAAGAGTTAGTACCCAGTTATAGCTTTTATCTAACAATTTGAAGTATTGAACTCGTAAAAGAGTTAGTACCTGGATCGGTAGTCAAGAAGGAGTTCCATTTTTGAGGTCAGTGTCAATAGAAATTTATTCTTTTCAATGCAGGTGTGTTCTTAAGATTCATCTGAGTACAAAATTAATTTCATTTGATGCGTGTGCGTAAGGAAAACAACTTATCGTCTTTGTTTACCTGGGAGCTTGAAAACAACTTATTTTCTTTGTATTTCCCGGACCCTGTTTCATTTTCAGTTTCGTCTGAAGGTAAGCAGCTACTGTGTAAGCTCCCTTGATAACAACTTTTACCAAAAAACAAATAATAATAAAATAAATAAATTGACATAAGCATATAAAATAAAAAAAAATAAAAAAATATTCAGAATTTTAAAAAATGCCTTTTTCAAATGCAATTTTAAATAGCCTCTAGCTATTTGAGCCATGCTCTATGATATAGTTTAGGTTGAATAATTTTATTTTTCAGCAAAATAAATAAATAAATATACATGTTTTTGGCCATAAAAAATATTCCAAGTCAAAAATAGAAAAGTTTATAGTAAAACTAAATAAATAAATCAAGAATTATTTATGCAAAATAATAATAATAATAATAATAATAATAATATTAATAATAATAAAAAATCAAGAGATAAATATAGAATAAGATATTTGATTTTGTAATATGTGTCGTGTATCTAATTGTATTTAATAACTTTGTTTCTTAAAATAAATCTTTTTATTTAATCAAACAATAACATAAACAATAAATCTTTTTATTTAATCAAATAATAACATAAACATATGCAGAAAGTGATATAATAAAATCAAAGAAAAAAAATATTATACAAAGTTGTACATTTTCAAAAAAATAATAATTAAATTTTATGTGAGAATCAAGTAAAATATAGGTGATTTTAACCAAAGACTAAATTAAAAAGTTAAAAGATAGAAGTGGCTATAGATATTTGATCTTGAAGCATGGTTTTATAAACTTGATTGTATTCAATAATACTATTTCTTGGAACACATGTTTTATTTAATAAAATTAAAAAAAAACAAAATACGAATAGAAAAGAGATTGAATAAAATTAAAGGAGAAAAAAAATTAAGTGGGTTTACATAGAATCATATTGTATAAAAAAAATCAAATAAATTTGTTAAAAATCTATGAAAATTAAAAAAAAGCCAATAAAGGATGAAATAACAAAAAAAAATAAAAATAAAAATAAAATAAAAATAAAAGGATAAAAAAAAGCTTAGGCCCATGAGTCTGGCTTGGGTGGCTTAGCGTCCTTAATCTTAAAAAAAAAACCCAAATGGCCTTTTAGTCCAAGTCCGCATGGCTAAGCTGAAGGGTTTTTTTCTGTTTATTAAAGGAAGAATAACACATTGCCTGGCTTTTCTTTAATTTTGATTATTGTGGTGGCTGAAAAATTAAAGTTTATAATTTTTTATGCTTGTTAATATAAAAAAAAGTGTTTAGAAAAAAATCTTATGTATCAATTTTCCCGGGTTGGAGAAAACTCATCCTTGAGTTTAAATTACATTGTCTCAGTCTCGTGGATGTCCAATCAAAACTCTCCAACCCTCAAGTTTATAATAATTTTAGACATCGATTTTAGTTTATTTATCTTAAAATTTGTATAATCAAGAAGTAGCAATTGACAAATTATTTTTTTTTAATTGCTTTTAATGTAATAAATTGTAAACTTTAAATTTGCTTCATGAATATATGCAGTGAATTTTTAATATCATAATAAAAGGTTAATTTGTTAAGTAAAGTTCTAAAAGCAATTTTAATTCTTTAATAATTTCTCTTGTTTTTCTTTATGGCTAGCTTTCATCAATAATATTGCTGGATTATCATAAAAAAATCTTAAATAATTTCACACATTGATTTCTTGTTTTTCAGTTAGAAAGATGATGTGTTGATGAAACCCTAGAGATCGGATGACATTGTTTATTCTACCATTTTTTTTTTCTTGTCATCAATTTTTTGTTTTATTTTATTTTATCCTTGTACTTGATGATGCTTGCATCTATTTATTTTTCTATAATTCAATTATTTGATTTTGTAAACTTAATTTATTCACTAGCTATATCAAAAGTCGACGGACTAGATTACAGCTGACGATCATGAGCAAGGAGACGGACTAGGTTATGATATTCCAGCCCTGCATATGTAGAAACGTAACAAAATGCAAGTATGATTCCTTTAATGAGTTGAACTGATGAGAAATTTAAATTTAAATTGAAACCAAGTAAAAAAAAAACACTAGACATGTTCGTATATATTGTTTCTTCTTCTTCTTCTTGTTCTCCTAAACCCTAACCCTAAGAATAAACTCCCATTAAAAATACCCTCTGATTACGTTCCCCTCACCGACCCTGTCCCTTCTCTTCGTTCAGTACTCTCTTTTTCTCTGATCAGTTTTCTAAGGAAGATCATCTTATATTCAAATGGGGAACAACTACTTTTGGCCTGAAGATATAATTAGAGAGATTCTGTTAAGATTACCAGTGCAATCTTTGCTTCGATTCAAGACTGTTTCTAAACTTTGGTATGATGTCATTACAAGCTCCAACTTTATTGAC
>Ga0307517_10010706_pt1 | contig 12799 bp, 19 predicted proteins | sample 23_EM_MG_FD_194515 | JGI IMG/M metagenome (GOLD analysis project Ga0307517, IMG submission 194515) | Populus trichocarpa ectomycorrhiza microbial communities from riparian zone in the Pacific Northwest, United States - 23_EM | ecosystem: Host-associated > Plants > Roots > Unclassified | place...
GCTGGCTTTGCACTGGATTCGAGCCACTATCCACTCCCGCGATATCATGAAAGAGTTGGCGTCTGATTTCACAGCAACGTACAAGTTTTACCCTTTCACTTAAATCCCAATCCTGACCTGGACTTGACAAAACCAGGTTCCCGGAAATACGGGAGATCTGTCTGCAACAGCTTGCCAACGCGTTGTATGCGGGTGACAGGGTAAACACGGCGAAGAATTTGATGTCTGCCATTCGAAGCTCCATCCATGGAGATCGCGACTGCGGCATTGATCCTGAAACTAGGGGTGCTATATTCGACATGCTGGCCGAAGGGTACTCGCAGACACCCCGGGTCTTCTACGTTCCACCCGTACGCCGCGTTATCCGTTCCTCACCAGGTCAGCGCGCTAATCCGGGATTTAGACGTCCGATCGTCCCGCGGACTGGTCGTACCTCCGAGAAGCTTTGCGGGAGTCTCGTCGCTGGGAAATTTCTCGACGGGCAAATCAAGGCATACAGAGGAAAATGTAAAGACAAGAAGCTGACGAGACCTTCTTCGATCTACTTCTCTACTGCAAGTCTTCCACCCTCCACGAGGGACAAGATACGCTACGGTGAGTTGTCCGCCAATCTCTGCTCAGAACCTTTATATTCTTACCTCCCAATAGGATCGGTGACACGCCTCCCATCCGAGCGCGGGTATGACTCTGATAGTGATCTGGAAGATGACGAAGACGGAGAGTTGGAGCCACGCAATGTAGGAGGTTTTGGGAAGGTACAACCTAACGGAGAGACGGGTGTACCCACTTTTGCGGGCGGGAATGTACGGCGCATGGCGATTATGGAGTGTGGATCATGGAAAACGTACGTTGCAGCATTCATACCTATTTTCTAACACGCTAAAGGGAACCCCCCGTAGCTGGCGGGCTGCCTTGTTTTTCGTGTACTCGCGCAAAGTCGCTTTCTCCCCTCTTCGGTCGCAAAGCATTCCGCGACCACCTTCATCTGAAGCCCAACCAATGGCTCCCTGCTCTCCCAAGTCCGCGTTCGTCTTGGCGGAGAGGGTGAGGGTTCATCTACTCTGCATGTTAGACTTGAATATCGAATCTGGCCCGGAAAGATTGCATTCCAACGTTTGCAAGACTGTGCTCGGGAAGACCTCTTGCGAAAAATCACCGCTAAGAACGTCATGATTGAGTACTTCTCCAAGTTTGTCAATTCGTGCGTTTGCCTCTCTTATCCGGCACATCTCTTACTCATCTTGCCGTATTCCATAGCCACGCGCCATTGCTTTACACCGTCAACGACATCGTGCAGAAGACACGCACCGCAGAAATAGATGTGATGGTCAGGAAGAAGCTCGTAGAGTCCACAGGCGATGACCCTCACGTGTCTGTAGCCCTCGAGCTTTTCCTCCAGGACATGATCGAGAACAACAGACGAATTATGAGCAATTGCATAAACTGTCGGCGGAAGTATACCGCCCTCGAACGGCATAGGAATGGGAAGTGTCAGAGTTGCGCCGGTCGGCTGGGTGGGGGCCAATCCTGGTAAACATCTTTTGGTAGTTGTTCTGTGTGGGGATGCCCCCGGATTATTTGCCGGCCAAACCACTATGGATTACCGGACTATGTACTGTCTTGCAACCACAATTGTTATCTCTCAAGCGTAGTTAATCAATCCATTACCGACTTGTTCCCGACATCCAAATGGCAAGACTTAGTCGCACAAATCGCTGCGGGGAAATCGCTCCATCAATGACCGTGGTTATACAAGTGATACAGGCTGGGGGGCCTCCCCGACAGTACGGAAACGGGGAATCGAGCTAGATATAAAACATGCTGTTCTTCAAGTTATTGTGAATCCCACGCCATTCTCTCCTAACCTCTTCGAGCACCTGTTCCCTGGTGGCCGCTCTCATGTCTTCCCTCGCATCTAAGTAACTGAGGTAACATCGAGCACGCTTGCAGGCCAGGTAGGCGTAGTAAGCAGGTGGAACCAGGCTGACCGCCCTTGTCGCACGAGCGTACTGGTAGCTAAAGTGATGGGTACCCTGTTGTATCTCATCGGCGCTGAAGCGATTCTCGTCGTATATGACAACGTAGTGGGTCGGTCGAACTTGGCCGTGGGGACTGGAATGCGCTTGCAGGTTGAAGTCGAATAAGAACGGAGGCGAAATTACTCTGTCTTGGACCGTACCAGGAAGGGTGTTGCCATTGCTCGATGTCTGCTCGGCCGTTGTTGGGTAAAATCGACTGCCGTGTCGCTTTCCACAGATGACGATGGTGACTTTCGGTCGATACTGCCTCTTAACTTTCTCAAACGACCTCAGTAATTCCGAACAGAACTCGTTATCGAGCACAGCCTCGTATTTTCCCTGTGACCATTCCTGAGTACGTCAGCCGGTCTGAAAAATTCCAAAACACACCTCGCTGACTCCGGCCCTGTATATTACCACTCGCTCAGGAAGAGACCCACTCGCCGCTTTAAACGCTTGTAGCCTTTCCATCATCATCTCGGTGAGGTCCTGGATTATCTGCGGGGGGGAGGCAAAAAGATTACGTATGACTTTCAAGTGGAGGATGCGGATTACCCACCTCACACATCACCCCCTGCATCCGGATACTGGCAGGAAATTGAGCGAACACGTCGTCCACATTGGCGACAACAGCGGCAACCGATGGGATTCCCAGGACCCAACCAGGGCTGGGATGGGATGCACCCATGCCAACGACCATCGTGGGCACTGTATTTAGCCACCCCAGTGCCCGGTCGTCGAGTGTGTGATTAATGCCACCGAGCTTCGTGTTAACCTTGAGAGCGAGATTCGAGAAGTACTGGTCTCGCTTGTTCTGATCCCTGCCGACCTTGTCGAACTGCATGCAGATGGAGTGGACGCCAAGCTTGGTATCGCAAAGCGTTTTGATTCCAGGATAAACGAAGCGATCCCTGCCCGTAAGGAGGAACACGATCATCTCCGGAAGGGGCGTACCCAACCCACGGACGGCATTTTCAATGTGTTCGAGGGTCTTGCGTCGTCCAGGGTCTTTACGGGGAGGTGGTAGTGGCCAGGTGGGGATAATTTTTGGAGGATTCGGGACCGCCATGCCACAGGCTTTGAGTTTGTTCCCGAGCCCGTTCGCCAACTCTTGGACCCACTCGGGATCAACTCTCTCATCAACGATGACAGCAATGATCCCCCAGCTGACAACCGTAACAGGCTGTTTGAACTTGACGGAAAGGAGGTTCCAACTTCCATCTTTGGGAACTATCGGTCCCCTGGCGTAGGTCAGTTGGGGAGGTGGTAGCACGCGGATCGGAACGGTGATCATCTCTGGATCCACACTGGTATCGAAGCCGGCAATAGGACCGTCTCGGAGACCAAGGAGGCGAAGGCCATCTGTTACAATGCTAGCCGCGTTCACTGCTGGTGGATTACGCGCATACCGAGTCATGTTGGTGGTCTCGCGGTCATTTAGGTGTCCAAAATACGGTTGTGCTCTGACTCGACAAAGCTCTGCGGGGACGTAGACAGGCCTCCCAGTTCTACCGACGTTTACCACCGGGAGCCTTGGGTCAAGCTGTATGTTGTACACTGTGAAACGCCAAGTGAGATCATAGGCACGGGAAAGTGAACACAGACTTACCGATCCGAAAGTAATTCGCAACAGACGTTCTCGTTGGATTATTTCCCGGGAGGTCAAAGAAAACGTCTCCCGGGCCCGGTGCTCCGAGAACCTCAGTCAGTGTATACGTCCTATTGTAGCCGAGGTGACTGGTGACGATCTTGACTCTCGAAGGGAATTTCGAGGGCAATGCGCCTTGGGTTCGGTCCTGAAACCTGGAGATCGCTTCCATAAGAGTACCGGGAACGTAGAATGGCGTCATGCACGCGTTGACATTGAGCACCACCTGTCCGAGGGACGGACGGATGGAGAGGCTGAATCCCCTAACCGCGTAAAGCATCTGACTGAGGCGGAACTGATGTACGGGCTGCCCCTCAGGGAAAAAGTAGCGATTATACCCGCCTCGAACTGCGACAGCAGAGGCACGCTTCCGAACGATGAGGTTGAGGGCAGAGACCAAAGGCCGGAAGTCCCACCTCCTCTCGCTCAAGTCTTCATTGCAATATCTGTACAGAATTGGGTTGACGTGATATTGCGAGCAGGGAGAGGGAATTGCTCACCTAGTAAGTTGTTGTGGATCCAATGTTTTGCAAAAGGTGATCCGGACCTGATAAGGTCTCGCAACGGCGGTGGGCGGTGCCTCTTCATTGGTGTAGCTGATTTGAACCTCCAGGGGTTGCTCCAGCTCGCGTGCTGACACAATACGACTGCTCTTGTCGTGAGCAATGAAGGGTACGTGAGGAGAGATTGTTGGGTGTTGTTCCAACAGTTGGAATATCCGATCCTTTTCACTTCTCATAAAAGTGTCGGGAGTAATCTCGACTGTGTAATCGAAGATGGGGCCCTTGGGCAAGCGAACGGCAAAAAAGTTGGTTCGCACCACACCGGGCTGGCCTATCGTTCCCCATCCAGGACCTTCAGAACGAAACGATGAAAATAGGCATTTGGATCAGATTGAAGAAGCCTACGAAGAGGGAGCTCGGGCGAATCATCAGGGACAGCGCCGAGCTCGGGGACCACCTTGTGTGTTTCCTCCCCAAGTTGAGGAGGATGGGCTGCCTTATGGGATTCCTCCTCGAGTTGAGGAGGGCGAGTCACCTTGTGGCTTTCTTCCACCGTGAATTGAAGAGAGTGGACCGTCTGAACGTCGTCCTGCTGGATACCGGAGTTACCCCCACCACGTCCAGGGCGTCCCCTACCACGAGCGGGACGTTCCCCGCGACCGCCCCTTATTATCGGACCACCTCGACCGCCACCGTCGTTGTTCCCCAAACCACCGCCTCTTCCCCTCCCCCTATCTCCTCTGGTTCCTCCTTCACCTCTACCTCCACCTCTACCTTGACCATAGCCGCCCCTAGGAGGGTCGCCTCTTCCTCTGTTTCCTCTCCCTTGAGGTCTCATGGATAGGTTGTGGTTTGTTGGCTGAAAGAGAGGATACCCGTGGCGGAAACAGTGGCTCGTAGGACCGAACCGGATTACGAGGGGATGATAAGATCAGTATCCGTCGTGCTCAGATAATCACCACCACAACGGTTAGCGAAGGAGGAGACTTAGCCTAGACCGTAATTAGCATGATGGGGCAGTGCCTGGTCTACTCTGTCGCAATATGGACAGGCGTACACGTTGTACTCTGAATTGTAACATGAGGACACTGAAAAGGTGATAGCCGCTCAATTAAATGGTACGTTTTTTCAATCCAACGAAAAATCGAACCATTCCTTCCCGAGCACGCGCCTGTCTGGAGTCGGCATAGTCCAATTCAGAGATGCTCGTTCTGATTGCTGAAAATAAACCGAGCGAGCACAACACTGTCTGTAGGCGGCGTTTTCGATAACGGGCGTAATGGCGAGGGTGAGGCCAACAACAAACCCGCCAGGGGTGCAACAGTGCCGAGATCAGATAAGCCCCCGTTGGTGCCAGGGGGCGGTTACCTGGACAGCATGCCCAGTTCGGATGCAAAGGAGTCTCCTAAACAGCAAATAAAGTCGCAAATTGCCATCCGCCGAACATTTGTCGAGACAGTATGGTCACATCAGTGAGGAGGGCAACGAGCGCGCTGGGGTTTGGAGATGGTGGATTTCTGTGCTAGCAAGTAATGTCGCGATAGGGGTTGGAACAAGAGGGGGTCTGACACGTTGAGGGTCGCCGGTCGTCGTCCGGGATGACCATCCGTGGGAAATCGTGCCGCTCATGACTCCAAGGGTGCCTGCCAAGCGATCGCCTCCCGTCCTCCTCATGGGGTCCTCCTCGCAACCGAACGGGATTTTACCTCAAGATCCTGAGACAAGAAACGCCAGCGCTGTGTGTACCTTAGCCATCGCGGCGTTTTTGAATGCTCTAGGCCGTGGATATTGAATGGGAACCCGGTTTAGCTTACGGGCCGGTATTCATCGGCCACCGCTCAGGCCTCAGGGTCAGCACGTAATAAGCTCACTTAATTCCACCAAGATGGACAAAGTTTTGGGATCATAGGGTCCAAGATCTCAGTCAGCATTCAGGGCGGGAACGGAGTATTGATGGAATTGTTCGCGCCGACCCGCATCCCGCTTGAGCTGACACATGGTTCTCCTGCACTCGCCGCGGCGAGAGTGCCGACCAAGGCAACAGATCGGGGGATTGTTTGTGAAGTACTAAACATTTACGGGTGGCGTCGAAATCCCGGCTGTTTGAGTGTGCTCCTTTACACCGACACAGCCATATGTGAAATCATATCCAAAGTGCGAAAGGGGCTTTGTAAAGCTCTTGGCATCGCGCAGCATATGCACCAATGTTGCGGCCTCGACGGCGGTTGAATATTCGGATATTAATACTGGAGAGCGTCATTGGCTTCTGCGAATGTCTGAGTGGAGGGAGCAATCCCATGATGACGCACCTCCACCACGGGGCTCCTCCTTCTTGATCACGCGCAGTGAGGTTGGCGTTCGTCGCTGCATGACTCGCAGAACGGTCCGTTATCGATTATCGGTTATCGCTCACTCGTTCTGGGCGGCATCAATGCTTCCGGCTTTCCTGAGGACGTACGCCACAGGCAACTTGCCGGGTGTTTTTCTCAGATCTGGGTACTCGGGCGGCTCAGATTGCGAAGGGCCCGCTCGGGCTGTGCTCTTCGCAAGCACGAGGGAGGCGATAGCTCCTCGATAGCCACAACTACGGATCAAAAGGTCGATTCCAGCGGCGTCAATCGCTCCTGGGCGGTAGCAGCGACCAATCCGGGTGCCGCACTGGGCGGTTCTCTGTCATCGCATGGCCATCCCGGTCTACACCTGTGTCATATAAATACACCATGAAATTCGCACATGCCCGCGGGACCTGTGCTAGCCTCTCTCCGCTCCCGTATCCTTCCCCCCCCGTCCCCCCATCCTCGCCCTCAGCCCCGAGGCCCTACGGTTCATCCCCGTCCGCCGATTAGAAATGGCATTGCTCAGGCGACAGACTTTTACTTATGAGATCTTCGATGACCAGAGCCCGGCTCTGTCGTACACGGGAAACTGGACCCATTCTGCCTTCCAGGGGTTCACCAACGACACCATCTCGACTACTCCAACTCCAGGGGCTTCCCTCTCCTTCGCCTTCTCGGGTGCGCAAGCCGCTTTACGCTTGATCGTGTTCCATGGTGCTGACATCGTGGTGTATAGGAACTCAGGCGTGGCTTTTGGGTGGTCTGCTGAATATTACCGATGCAAGTGGGGAGATCCTCTCCTATCCAACTGCTGATTACCAAATCGATGGCTTTTCTGGTGAATCATCCGGCAGGAATGCCGCTTAGTCAGATACTTACTCAGTTCCGCATTACAGCCGGCTCCCAAAAACCATGGCTTGACACCGACGGATCAGTCGTCTACTTCGAGACCCCGGTGCTGGCAGATGGCAGCCACCGGATCGACATCGCAGTGGCAACAGCTAACTGGACCAATCAATTTATTCTCGACTGTTTCCTCGTCACCCCCAGTGCAGGTGGATCCATTTCCGGAGTTGAGACATCGCGCAGTGCACCTTCTTCCACCTCCTCGTCGTCTGGTCTTCCTATCGTGACCACACAAGCGGCTCCTGTCGGCGCAATCGTCGGTGGTGTGGTTGGCGGTATCGCCGGTATTGCCATCCTGGTCTTTGCTGTGTGGTACTTCATGAGGAAGAAGTCCCGGGGTGGTCAAGCCTATTACTTCGACAGGCCCAGCCCAGCAGACATCCTTGCCGGCGAAGGTCTGCATACATTTAATCGATTGTCTTGCAAAAGGGGTTGAGGATTTACCCATTAGCTCTTCTAGATCATGTTGAACCGTTCAACGCCACCGGTACAACCCCTGTTACAACCCCTGCTCCTTCGTCCGCTGGCTTCAGTGGGCCGGGTCCTCAATCTGCATACTCTGACGGCAGTTCGAACCAACCATTGAACCCGTCTACGAGGCACACCCTTATCAGCTCGCTCCCATCGCATTATAGTCAGTCAGGTCCCAGTGATATCACGGGTATGACATATGTCTCTGGTACCGCCGCGCAACCGGCGACCGGGAAGGCTGCTCTAATAGCCCGGCAGCAGCAAGGCATGCATCCGCCTGTTCAGCACGAGGACTCTGGAATGAGGTTCGGCGAGGAAGAGGACCAAGAAGCTGCTGGTCCATCACAAGTGCCGAACGAAGTCCCCCCTTCGTACACGCCACGATAAAAATCTGATTCCCGATTACCTCCATTCAATGGGCTGCGGATGCATTGCTCGGACGATCTTTGCGATCACTTGCTTTTGTTTTCCCGTTGTGATGCATGTACCTGACGTTCTTTTAGCCGTTTTTTCGATCTTGATACCTCCCTTTCCTAGTGCTCGTACATGGGTTTATCGGTATTGTCAGTCAATTCACTATATGTACATGTAATTTATATTAGCGAATACTTGTTGGATGGCAAACCGCTCGTGGCTTTGACAATATCTCCCCCCAGAGGAGGATAGTGGCTCTTTTTGATGGCCGACTCATACCCGTCAGAAGCTGATCTCGGTATCTTTTGATGAGGTAGCCCCCGTCATAGTTCGGGTCGCTCGAGGGAGAGCCTGGTGTGTACTGCTGGGACGCGTTCTCCGTGGTCAATTTCCTCGTCGAGCGTGAGGTGCTCAAAGGGTTTATCATTTATACAACATGGTTGGGTCAGTGTTCCATTTCGCCGCCCTGGCACCGGTTGGGCCAAAATGAACGATCTCGGGGTAAGGTCATGTGGGACACCTGCGAAGCCCACGCATTGTTCGCATTTGCTTCCGTCCGTTTCCCCTGGGCTTTCTTCCAGCTTTTTTGCGTGAGTCTACCTCGAACGGTGAGGGCCAGGGACAAGGTTGGGGCATTACGGCATCCTCGATGCTCGCGTGTGTGGGTCCTCCGAGTGTTTGGCGCTGTTTGGGACAAGTTCAACACTCAACCCGGTTCAGTTCGAACGCTTTCTTGGCCTGGTTTATCCCCTTCCCCTCCACCCGTCGCCCTCGGCCCCTCTTCCCCTCCCCCCCTCTACCAACGACGCTGTACTAATACAACTGCCCCGCTAGCGATGGACCCGCCGCAGACGTCGTCGTCTGCGAATGACATATTCTCTCTCTCAGATCAGACGTTGGCCGACAGACTCCAGTTTATTGAAGAGGTGCGCATAGCGCTTTCACGTAGCAACCGGCATCGCCACTGACCTGCCCATCCTCGCACCGTGTAGATTGGTTACGGAAACTGGGGGAGCGTGTGGAGATGTTGCCCGAAACCTGACCCTTCGTCCAAATCACCACCTAACAAGTATGAGAAGGTCAAACTCGCCGTTAAGCTCGTACATAGGTCCAAGACCCAAACTACAGCCGCCAGGGTCCGTTCACTGTATGTGCATCGTCTTCGTTCCTCCAGACGCTCGTTCATACGTGTGATTCCCTAGCTGGAATGAAATGAAGGTCGTCCGGTCACTCAAGAACGAAACGCATCCGTCCATCGTCCCATTCTACTCCTTCATCATCACGCCCTCTTATGCCTTAATTACCATGTGAGTTGTGCTTCGGAGAGACTTAGTTAGACTGCAGCCAGCATGTTGGGCCGGGACAGCGGCCTTCTGCTGTGTTAGACGCGACGTCGACTTCGAACCCCGTATATGCGACTGCATATATGCTCATACTTACCCTTTGTTGCTAGGGCCTATCTTCCCCGCCTCATCCCCGTCGAGGTCGACGAACCCATCGCCAGAGTCTGGTTCAAGTCGCTCCTGAGCGGCATCGAATTCCTCCATACCCGCGGCGTCGTACATAATGACATCAAGTAAGTTCCCGGCGCATCTCGAACCTTCTGCACCACTGAACTAGTCACCAGACCTGCAAACATCCTTCTCTCCGACGAAGATATCCCCGTTTTGGTTGACTTTGGATTTGCCGAGAAGTACGACCTCGGTTCCTCTAAATCCTTCAAGAGCAACCTCGCTTATGGCACGCCTGAGGTAAATTCCAATCCGCTTGCGCTTCTTTGCTCCACTTCACCTCGCCAATTCTAGTACCTTTCACCCGAACGTGCCCGCGGCCATCACCATGATACGCGCAAGTCTGACGTCTGGTCGCTTGGAATCACGTTCTTCGAGATTCTCATCGGTCGCACCCCGTTCGAGTATGTTGAAGGCGAGCAATTCTCGACTAAGGAGGATTTGGAGAAGTATTGGGCCCGCACAGTGAGTGGAGTTGTTTGAGGTCTGATTATTAGAGAACTCAATCCTGTCAGGTTCGCGGCAAATGGGTCGGCAGTTACAAGATGTCTCGTGGTATCGAGAAGTTGATTCGCCGGATGGTTGCTCCTAATGCCGATGTCCGCTGTTTCGCAACCGAAGCCCTGGACGATCCCTACTGGGTACCAAAGGAGGCTCTTAAAGCCGTCCAGAAGGCTGCTCACCGTACGGTCCTTCGTTTTCATTTGATTACATGCCTTGCTAACACCGTTGCTCGCGCATATAGGCAAGTCCGCGAGTCTGTCGCAGGCCGCTCTTTCAGCCATGAACATCGACGTTGACACATCGAGATTGCTTGATATTGTCTCTCCGTTCACCACCCGCACGCTCAAGGACCGTAAGGGCGGCAATAAGGAGAACGTTACCAAGACTGTGTCATCGGCGGCGGTCAGGAAGTCTGAGATCAAGTCAGACTTTGTTATGGTCGAGAACTCTGAGAACTTGAAGAAGGTCAGGATCAATGCCGCCGATCAATCCTCAAGCCTGTCTTCCGCTGCTTCTTCGTCGAAGAACAAGCATGCCAGGTCGCAGTCCCAGCCTAAGGTGACGGTTAAACCAGGTTTGTTATCCTCTTCCCTGAGTTTAATGGCGCTAATCACCCTTCCGTAGTCCACGACATCCCAGATTCGTCAACACTCTCCGGAGCAAGCAAGCCAGTTGTCAAGACGCCAGTGTTCGTCCCTCTGGAACCTATCAAGGGCTCAACCACTCCAGCACAGGTTGCAAATAAGAGTGCTACCGTGCCTTCCCGGACCGCTCTCTCTCCCGTCACTACTTCGAACACCGTCAAGGTCCGCTCCACTTCCGGCAAGGAGAATGCCACGCTAAAGGAGTCCCGAGTTCCAAAGCCCAGAACCCTTAATGAGAACTCCATCGTCCGGACTCCCTCAGACAGGCAGAAGAAGCCTGTTGGCCCGCGGAAACCTCCCCCGGTGCTTACTCCAGAGAAGAAGAGGAAGGTCGCTGGGACCGAGAATGCGACCTCTCCCAAGAAGCCCGCCACCACCACCCGCGGAACTGGACGAGTATTGGCGGATTTGTCCAATACAAAGGCCAATCCCAATGTCCTAGACGCTAAATCTCGAAACCGAAACTCCAACTCCCAGTCCGCCTTCACCTCCCCCGAACAGATCACCTCGTTCTTCACCTCTCCCGACACGACAGAGATGAGCATGAACCTAAACATTCACGGAGACTCGTACGCGAGCGAGAGTGTTTGGCTGAACCGAACAACCGAAACAACGGGCAAGAGCCAAAACGAGAACAGCTTCGCAAGCCTGGGCAAGGGTAGCGTCAAGGAGAGGTGGATGGACTGGGAGCGAGAACGCGAACGCCTCCGGGAGATGGACAAGGATAAGATCAGGGAAACTGACGACGAAGACACAAATCGACTCAGGAGGTCCATCATGACTGTTACGAGCGAGCCTGAGCCTGAGACGGACGTTCCCCTCGAAACCGACATGGATATGACGCTGGAATTTGCGCCAGTGCTTCGGAGTAGCGAAGAACGGAGTAGGTGTTCGGCTGCGTTGGAGAGGAAGGAGGAGAATGTTGTTGATATGGATGCGAAGGTTGAAGAGAAGGAAAAGGACACGGAAAACGAAAATATCATCGTAAGGAGGAGGGAGAGTCAGGGTAGTCGAATTTTGCAGACCCTCTTGGCCGCCGAACCTGTGACGGTGATCCCCCCGCCTGCCGAACCTGGTAAGTTTTAAACCACTCAAATGCCGAGGACGATCATCGATTTCTTCTCTAGAGCTACACGCTGAGCAACAACCTGATCATCCTCCCGGCCTGAAAAACGGTCTTCCTGTACCAAGGTCGCTATTTGGTTCTGGATTGAGCGTCTTGAGGCAGAGTGTGAAAGCTTCTATCGGTGAGCAGAGCTGTCGTGTCTCATCGCACAGCGCTCACGTCTCCGATAGATAAGAGTGTCCAGCTCTATAGAACTTCCACCCTCCTCAGCCACGGTCGCCAGTCCGTGACAATGGCCGCGGAAGATTCTGCTGCTGATCACACGAGGATAGAGCAGAGTGTTAGGCAATCATGGGAGGATGCATCATTGATTCGTCAAGGTCAGTCTGCATTCTATCGTCTATGGCAATGGGAACTAATCAGAGCCAACAGCCGACTCTTCCTTGCCCGGCCTGCGACAAATGGTCCGCGCCGAGAGAGCAGGGGAGGATAATAATGCAGATAGGATGTCCCTGTGGCTCCAGAACGTTGAGAGTGAGCAATTCATTCCATCGCTTGCATTATTGGAGCTGACCCCCCACTCAGAGGTTGTTGCTGATGCGCGCCAGAACTTCGAGGCCGCTCGGCCGATCCAGCCAGTATCACTCACGCCTGCTCCACCTCCATCGCGTCGACCATCCCAGCGAAGGACGACACAACGCATGCCCCGGAAGATCCTCGCGGCTAACCAGATCTTCAACGAGGATGGCGAAGCCAGCATCGGCCCTGACACACCTAC
>Ga0307517_10010707_pt1 | contig 12798 bp, 16 predicted proteins | sample 23_EM_MG_FD_194515 | JGI IMG/M metagenome (GOLD analysis project Ga0307517, IMG submission 194515) | Populus trichocarpa ectomycorrhiza microbial communities from riparian zone in the Pacific Northwest, United States - 23_EM | ecosystem: Host-associated > Plants > Roots > Unclassified | place...
TAGCAGTAAGGTGCCAGCTTATGGGGCAGTACGGTGCCAGCGGACGGAACCGGGAGGGGGGTAGAGGAAGGATCGCGAGCGGGCTAGCCACAACCGACTAACGGGCCATAGCAAGGGCTTTTGGGACTACAGCGAAACCGAGCGAGACCGTGATGTTACTAACCGAAGCTTTGCCCATCAGAGGTACAAGCCCAGCAGAACCGAAGCCTTACTTCGACCAAGAGTCCGGACGCCGTATCGCCGACCATGAACGAAGCGAGAAGCTTTCCGACCGCGCAAAATGCTAAGCGAGGTGCAAAGCAAGTGCGGGGTAAGGGGGAGAACCGAACTTCATGAGCGGGTGTCAACGATGAACGGGAACAAGAACCCCAAGGAGGGGAGGCATGCGTGCCCCAGGAGAGGAGGGGAGATGGCTTAAAGTCAACCCCTAGGCAGAAGCCATGATGGGGGAAGAGAGCTGGGTGGGGGAAGGTGACGATGATTTCCCGTAGTGTTGAGATTTCAATCGCCGGAGGTGGAGGAGAGATGGTTCGTGCCCCAGGAGGCGGTCCCCCTCACACCCCTTATATATCGTCTCAACAGCTTCTGGTCGGTTGGACCGCCACAACTCATCCGGTGTTCAGGTTGCGTTCAGATGAATCTCACTTTACTAGGAAGCTCACAACTATACAGCCATATAGTGCTGTCGCGCCATACCAACGCTGGGGCCGCAGGGGGGTGTTAGGAATATTGCTAGAAAGTTATAGGAGGTTCGAACCTGCCTTGCTCCCGAAGTAGGCCGTTTCGTGCCATACGAAGCCGCCATATGAACATCTAAGATCTTCCCTATAGGCGGATTACTTTCCCCAAAGTCCGCAGACCACTATGTCCGTGAAGGTAGGGTAATGGGGATAGGTCGGTAGGGTAACCGGGTCCCTAAGGTAGGGTAATCAGGTTTTCAAGGTAGGGTAACTTTACCCCTTCATGCGTTTATTGCCTTCAGGGGTCCCCGCGACCACATACAATGTTGCCCTAGAGACCCGTGCAACGTTCACTACTTGTCCTTGACTTTACTCGAACATACTCTCCAAACGTTACCCTGTCCAGCCCTCTGTTATCAAGTTACTATGTAGACACTTGTACCCACTCACGTCTACTAGTAGTATACTAAGGATACAGGTCTAGCCTCAATCTGGTTACGTCTTGCTATGCCATATGGGCTTGAGTCTAGCCCACTGTAGCTACCTATCTGTAGGGTCATTACACCACTCCCCTCTTCTCTGGATCCGTCCTCAGATCTTAGTGTCGTCTTTTCTTTCCACACCTAGGTACATCCACAACCCTATGGTCTCTAGGGTTGGATGGATACCTGTCATGGAAGACCAAGATCTGCATCGCAGTACGTTCTAACATCTCAAACGGTTCACAGGAATTCTCTTCGGGTCCGTAGCCTTCCTCAGCAACTAAATATTGCACAAAGCCGTGAAGAGATTTTGGCTTAGGATTTCCCTAACAGCAACTCTATACTACCTCCACGATAACGTAAGTGGGGTAACTATCGACACTATCTGGTGCTGGCATCGCCAACCAAGGTCTACCTATGGCATCCTCGTGGTAAGGCTCCAACAACCCGACATTGAACATTGGATGGATTGTCCATTGGGAAGGGAATTCTAACTCATAGGCTCTGGATCCCATTATCAGCTTGACCACAAATGGTTCAAACATTTTATGGGCCAGCTTTTCCATAGGACTCTTTGTGCGAATGTTTTTTCTATTCAACATTATGCGGGCTGCTTTCATTGCCCTGCCTTGGCTGACATCCTCTAGTGTGACATATTCCGGAGAAGGCTGTCGCTTTTGATCATGCCATTGCCATTGTGTTTCTTGTGCCTGTTGTAATGTCTCACGGATCTCTTAGCATATCCCTTCCCAATACTTTACCACGCGCATACTGTCTGCGTGTATCCCTTGATTATCTGACAACATGCCCCACCATTCTGTCAGAGGAGTAAATCTGTAATTGATTTCAAAAGGACTTAATTTGGCGGATTGTGACAGGGAAATGTTAAAGGCCTGGTCCACAAATGGAAGCAAGGATAGCCAATCATCCTGTTGATATGAACAGTTACAGCATAAGTACTGTACGAGTATCTGATTGCCCCGTTCAGTTTGCCCAGCAGTTTCTGGATGGAACACTGAAAGGACATTTAATTTGATCTGCCATAGCTGCATTAGGCTCATCCAAAACTTGGATGTGAACCGGGTATCTCGGTCAGATTTAATTGTTTCTGGGTGCCCATGAGGGCCCCAGATTGTCTTCACAAACATCAGAGCCATGTCCTTCATGTGCTCTTCTGTCTTCAAGTTGAGGGGGATGAAATGTGGCATTTTTGAGAATTAGTCTATGATCACTCATATTTTCGAATATCCTTCGCATTTGGGTAGCCCTGTAATGAAGTACATGCATATCGAGGTCCAGGGGCTCATAGGAACATTTATCTGCTCCAACAGCCCATCCCTCTTGTGCCGGATGACCTGGTTATGTTGACATACGTCGCATGAACGAACATAATCTGTAACCTGTTCAACCATCTTTGGCCAGTAGAAGTTTGCCCTAACCCTACTAATAGTCTTGTAGGTTCCAAAGTGTCCAGCCATACGTGAATCATGTTCAGCCTCCATGATTATTCACTTCAACCCCTCGTGCTTGGGCATATACCACCTGTTTTTATAACAGAGTAAATCCTTGATGATACTTATACTTGTATCAACATTCTTCTCGCCCTTAAGTACCGACTTGAAGGTATCCAAGTAGGTTTGGGCCTGGTTGGCTGCCTTGAGCAGAGCCGCCATAAATGCTAATGTAGCCAAAATCCTTGGCAGGACTGCAACACCTGTCGTCGCAAGATGTCCCGCTCCTGGCCAACATACTGATGGGGACAGAAAAAGGTGTGAGGATCAGAATTAGTCCCCCCTTCAGGGGGGTAGCCCCTACGCCTCAACAATGCATCAGCCTTCTCATTCAGACTTCCCTCACGGTATACCGCTTTGAAATTCAACGATTGCAGGAATTCAGCCCAACGATGCTGTCTTCTGTTGAGAATCTTGGTAGTTTTGAAGTACGCAAAATTCTTACAATCGGTATAGACTGTTCTCTGGTCCACAGATATCAACATATATTCTGATTGCCGAAATGCAGCAACTATGGCTGTCATTTTCTTATCGTGAACATCATAGTTTACTTGAGAGGGGGCGAACTTTCCGCTATGGAAGGCGACTGGGTGCCATCGCTAATGTTCACATAGTTGCCATAGTACTGCTCCTAGAGCAAAGTCACTAGCATCGGTCTTCAACTTTGTTGGACAAGTTTCAACCAAGTGGGTTAATATAGGACCAGTAGTGATGGCTCTTTTGAGCTCATCAAATGCCTCTTGGCAAGCATTGGTGCAATTCCACTTGATGCCCTTCTTTGTCAGGTCGGTTAAAGGTTTGGCAATTTTACTAAATCCCTTAATAAACCGACGGTAAAAATTGGCAAAGCCCATAAAGCTTTGCACATCAATGATCTTTGCTGGTGGTAACCATGCCGTGATCACTTCAACCTTCTGTGTTGTCATTGATATTCCTGGGTCAGAGATCTTGTATCCAAGGAATTCTACTTCTCTTGCATGGAAGCAAGACTTTTTTATACTAACACATATTGTAACGACCCTACAGATAGGTAGCTACAGTGGACTAGACTCAAGCCCGTATGGCATACCAAGTGGTAACCATATTGACGATAGGCCAGTATACTTAGTACACTACCGGTACACATGAGTTGGTACAAGTGTCTACAAAGTGACCTGGTGACATAGGATTAGACAGGGTAACCTAGGTAGGCCAAAGTTACCCTACTAGGCAGGGTAACCTTGGGAGGGTATGTTCGCATAAAGCAAAGGACCCATAGTAAACGTCGCACGGGTCTCTGGGGCAACATTATAGGTGGTCGCGCGGACACCCGAAGCAAATAAAGGCATGGTAGGCTGAAGTTACCCTACCTTGGAAACATGATTACCCTACCTTGGGACCCCAGTTACCCTACTGAGGTACCCCAGTTACCCTACCTTAACCGACAAAGTCATCTGCGGACTTAGGGGAAAGTTATCCCACTATAGTGGGGCTCTTAGATGTTCATAGGGCCAGTTCGTATGGTACGAAAGGGACTACTGACGGAGCAGGAGTGGTCCGAACCTCCTCTAACTTTCAGGGAATATTCCTAACATCCCCCTGCGGCCCCAGCGTTGGTATGGCGCGACAGCACTGTACGGCTGTGTAGTTGTGCGCTTCCTCGTAAAGTGAGATCCCTAGGAACGCTCCCACAACACCATATGAGTTGTGGCCTTCCAACCGACCAGAAGCTGTTCGCAGGATATATAAGGGGTGTGAGGGTGACCGCCTCCTGGGGCGCCACCTGGATAACACCTGGGAACCATCTACGGGCATACTTTGACCTCCGGGTAGTTGTATGGTTAACAGTAGAGGGCTTGGGGCTGACCAGGGAAGCTGCAAGGCTTCCAGGACAACCACCCCAAAGCCAGTCCCAAGTTACCCCGTGAACTATAGCATTACCATGAGTTATTAATGGACTTTAGAGGTGTGAGTCTTATCACCATTTAAGAGGGTCTCACATGGTTGGCTGTGGGTAGCGCCCATGCAGTCAAGCAGCAGGAGACTTCTTAGCGTGGGAGTATGCAGTCCGGTTTAGAAGCTTAGTATAGCCAAGTAGATTTGCCGATGGACTGCGTAGCTTGTATAGACGAAACCACCGCTGGGCCAGTGAGTCCCAATGGATCTTATCTCTACAGTGGGCATGTCGGTCGGCCACTGACATGCTGCCGATAGGAAAGGGCTTTCGCTCATGCTGATGTAGTTGGAGAGATATCACCGGAAGTACTTCCTATTTGTGGAGATAGTTAATATCCGAGCGGTCCGACTGCCTCCGAGTATTAGCCCACTCTAGGCGGGTTAGTTGGGCAGCCCTGAGCTGAGCAGGGTGCTCGCAAAAGGTCAGAATGGTTGACGGGTGTCCTCTGGCTTTACATTATTCTACTTAACTCAAGCGAGAGACACCCTATTCTGAGAACCAACAATCCTCGCGAGAACTTATTGAGTGAACCTTTCAAGCTTAAGGATATTAAGTTTTACAGCTTGATTCTACTTTGAATTATCTTTATCTTTATTCTAATCATTGCTTATACTTTGAGTCTTCGGTGCGGTCGCAATCTTAGGATCCGTCCTCATATAGAGCGCCCCCGTTACACATATGCGTGCCTTTTGTAGCTGATCCATCACTTTCCTTACCAATACAACATGTTCTTCTATAGTCTCAGAGTAGATTAGGATACCGTCCATATAGGCGATGACCTCTACATCTAACATGTGGCGGAATACATGATTGATCATTCCTTGCAAAGTTGATGCTGCGTTACAGAGTCCAAAAGACATAACAGTATATTCGTATAAGCCATGCTGACTCTTGAAAGCCGTTTTTCGTTCCTCACACTCCGCCATGCGGATGAGGTAATAAGGATTTTTCAACTCTAGTTTGGTAAACACTGTGGCTTTACCGAGGCTACTTTGTAGCTCATTCATCAATGGTAATATATACTTATTCTGGATAGTAATCTTATTTAACCCTCGGTAATCAGCACATTACCGAAGTGTTCGATCCGAGTGCGGCACAAACAGGATTGGAGCACCTATTGGAGAGAACGACCCGCGAGTCTTGCTGGACAGTTCCATCTCCTTGATATACTCCTTTAGTACATGTAGTTCTCTAACTGTGAGTGGATTATGTAATCTTTGGGCAAGTCAGAGCCCGGGAGCAAGTCAATGCGCTTGTCATACTCTATATGCTCCTGCAAGACATTGATCTTTTCCTCGCTAAATATGTCAGCGTAATCCTGGTATTCCGGCAGTAGCTTAAGACTTATGTCTTCTCTGTCTTCACTAGTTCAAAGGTGTATCACCACGTACAAACATGATTTTTGGATTCTTGGCTAAGAGTTGTTCACAGGTGATGAATATAACGGGGTCTTGGCACTCGACTTTAGTCCAAGGCAAACAACCACAGGAAGGTCCTAAATGATGACAGTCATTTAGCGTGAGGGTTCGGAGATGACAGTATCAGGTCAAGGCTGATCACATAACTGCAGATCAGGGTCAGGGTTGGTGGGTTCTTGGCATAGATCTTGGATATCAGAATAGAAGACGTTATATTCTGAAGTACAGGAGTCATGAAAGAAATACCAGCTAGCACAAAGAATCAAGGAAATACAGGGCTTTTTTGTTATATCTTTTTTTTATATATGACATATTGGTTAGGCTACAAGAAATCGCATGGAGCGCTAGCTATGGCAAAAACAAAACCGTAAATCTAAAATGAACAAACAATGGAAACATGGGTCACAATACTTCTTCAAAAGGGGGTCCATACTGGTTCCTAGCCGACCTAGGGGCATGACAATGAAACAAAGTATATCAAGGAAACACTGCTCAATTAGCGGAAAAACATAACAATTATGAAAAACAAGTAGAGCAAAACCTATCGCTCCTGAGACGACAAAATGTAACAAAAAGAGCTCATAGAGGAAACATCTGAGCTAACCGACAGAGCGGCTGAGCTGGGATGGTCGAGCATCCCCGCGGGCAAGGCCGTGTGTGTGCTCCTAATAAACCTGGAGAGTGTGTGTAGGAGGGCAACAAAGGACAAGATGGGGGTGTCAGGGGACAGCTCGGAGCCCCCTTGAAGAGGGCGATCTCTGGCGGGTGCCTTGGCCGGGCAGCCGATAATAGCGTAGTCAAAGGTTTCGGGGCCGTCACCACATCTCTGACATGTCTTGGATTTGGTGCTATCCGACAAGGGATGCGCCATACAGTAGCTCTTATCGGATCTCATCCGGTGAATCCAACCAGTGTTGAACTTTTTGAGACCAATGTAAGTGTGGGGTTTCAGGGAGGGGGGGTATCGATAGTTAGCCGGATCAGAGCCTGCGGCGTGCCGCTCATCCATCTGGAGATCGCGGCACTTCTGCTTCAGCTGGGCGCAAGATCGGGCTGGCGGCGGTTCTGGATAGGATTCGAGCAGGAGGTGTTGCGAGGTGACCGGGGGTGGCTTGTTGCCTGCCAGACCTAGCAGGACAAGCATTGAGTAGGCTAAAGCGTCAATAGGAAAGTGGGTGCGATTCTTGGATGGGGGCCTAGGCTGTAGCCACTTCAAGTAGAGAAAGCTGCCTGCATTCCTGGCCAGCAGGCGGCGGTGATCTAGGGGGGTACAATGCAAGGAGGAGGTCTGAACTGAGTAGGAAAGTCGGGCTACCACTGGGTTGATGTCTGGGGGGGAGCATAACACTCTCTGGGCCGCCACCATTTTCTTATATCTCAGGAGGAGGTCAAGAGAGGGTAGGCAGGCCTCAATGGCTAGTATATCAGTTGGTGTGCACAGGAAGAAGTTCGTGGTCCATCTCTGGGCCTTGTGCCAAAAGCTGGATAATGTACGGAGTGACTGTCCAGTGAGGGTCTAGACCTCGCCACCATAAGTGAGGACAGGGAACAAAAGTGAGCAGGCCAGTCTGTGGCAGAGGAAGGGGGGGAGACACATACCCGGGGGAGAGAGCGTTTTGACGGCCACGAACTGCACTTGGGCCTTCCCAAGTCTCTTAGTGAAGTGGCGAGTTGTCGAGACGGATGGGGTGAATCTGTAACGAAGCTATCTGAGCTCGGACTTGGGATTGAAGGTGCCACCATTCAGGTGGATGCCGGAGGAGAAGGGGGGCGACCTATCCCTCAGGGTGCGCTAGTGTATTAACTCTATTTTGGGGACCAAGAACCCTACCCCTAACCTGGCTTCCTTAGCCTGAAGAATAGACTAATAGCCCTGGAGGAGCTGGATGTTCCGCCTGTAAGAGGACGAAGATCCAGTGAGGGCAAAATCATCAATGTAGGATAGGGTGAGGACCGGTGGGATGTCTAGGTGCAGTTGGGAGACGAAATTGACAAAATGGAGCGGGGAGACTGGGGAGCCTTGGGGAGTTCCAATGGAAACCGGAGAAAAAGCCATGGAAGAGCCTTGGAAGAGGAGGCGGCAGGTCCTGCCCGTGAGGAAAGACTGGGTTTAAGAAACCAGGTAGGGGCTTACACGGCGTGACCGGAGCATGCAGGAGAGCTGTTGTGGGTTGACATTGGCCAAACCCCCCTTGATGTCAAGGAAGCGGGTCGACACTTTGTGTTTAGCTATCCGTAGTGTCTTGATCTTGTGGGTGAGGGTAGTGGAGGCATCCAAGGTCATGAGACCTGCTAGGAGCCGCATTGATGGGTGTTGCGGAGGCTGACCATATGGGCCACACATCAGAGTATGCTTGCCATGCTACTTTCGATTATTATGGTCAATGTCTGGAGCAGAACAATGACCCTAAAGGAGGAGGGGGAGTGGTAGGAGGGCGTTCCCGGTTTGTCTAGAACTCTGCCCTCTGCCTTTTCGAGGGCTAGAGGGTAGAAGCCAGTGCACACCAGAGCCACCAGGAGGTCACGTATAATGTTCGGTACAACCCTATTGATTGCCTTCCAGACCGAGTTAGGGGTCTTGTCAGGGCCAGGTGCAGAGGATGGAGAGGTCCAGGCCAGTGCCCGGGAGATCTCAGCTTCGGACCGCTCAAGGGCGTCCTTAGAGAGGAGGGGGATGATCTCTCGAGGCGCTGCTAGCTGGCGCCGCAAGAAGTGGTTCCGAAGGGCTTCGTTCAGCTGATTTGGGGTCGGGGAATCCTGAGGCCTGAGAAACATAGCGGCGGTCATCCTGTCACGGATTTCTTCCCTATCCAACTGTCTAATAGGTGGCGGAGGCCAGGAAGGTGCACCTGTGTTTCCTTTTCGCCTTTGTAATGGCCTTAAAGTAGGAAGCCCTTGTGGCTCTTGCCGATGCTAGGAGAGATGCATTCAATCTCTTACCTGGGGACTTACCTAGTACTGAGCTATATTCCGTTTGTAGGTTGGAGAGCACCGTGAACCACCATGGCTGTGAGAGGTGGGTAACGTTTTTGAGGTGGGTGTGGAGTGCCCGGGTAGCATAAACCTGGTTAAGGTTTGTATGGAACCAGGTACCCATGGACATAGAAATCAGGAAGGCTGGAGGGGGTGGGATGATGAGGGCTTTCAGGTCGCCTTCCAAGGCAGTTGAGGCAGTCAGGGCCCAGTTGGGCGAGGGGGGGGCATGACGAAAGAGGGGTGCATGGAGGCTGATTAGGCTGGGCAAGTTGTCTGACCCCGTCGAGTGGAGAGGGTCACACCATTCCGAGAAGTAGGGTACTAGCAACGGGCAAGGGAAGGCCAGGTCAAGGACTACTGGCCTGCCTACATGGGACATTGGGAACCGTGTGTACATACCAGGGGGGTTAATGAGGGAGAAACCGAGTTCCGTAGCCCTGTGACAGGAGGGAGCTGGAGTAGCTAGTTCGTCTTCTGTGAACCCGCTAAGGGGGACTAAGGTGGGGTGGTGGAGGTTGAGATCGCCCAACATGAGGGTAGGGTGGGAAACGACGGGGAAGACTCGGTTTGGGGGGACTGTTCTGGAGTTGTTCGAGGCACCCTTCGTGCTGTAGGAGTTTATGATTGAAAACTTGGTAAGCGAGTCGTGAAAAAAGCCATAGGGGGTGAACAGATCAAGGGCCATAATGTCACCTCTATCACAGAACCGAGGAACGAGAGTGATAGACTTAAGGAAATCACTAAAAGCATAACAGGCAACTCGAGGTTTGTAGCTGCCAGAACTGGCGGTGGGGGAAAACACGTGTATAATTGGAAAGAGGGAAGTTTCCCCCTATAGCCCGTGGGGTTCAAGAAAATAGGGGGTCATGCTCTGCGCCCTCTACACCACCAGTCATTGAAATTACAACCCCACGTCATTCAGTTCACAATCCCCCCTGTAACAATCCTATTATTGAGCGTGTATGCAACAGGCAACGACCGTCGTCTCCTGCGAATGCGAGTCTCGTTTTCTTACACCAACAGGTAGGGAAGTACTATCTCTTCAGATAGTATGGAACTGGCTTGCTTGTCTTGGGTGGTTCGTGAGAGGTGCTATCTCTTCAGATAGTAAGATGGGTGGATTGTCGTGCTTGATAGAACTATCACAATAGTCCTATGTTCGGGCGGCCCGTCGAGGCTATCGCAGTAGTCACCGGGTTCTTAGAGCGTAGGCTCTCGTACAGGAGGAGTGTATGTAAAGATAGTAAAGTGTAATTGTATTGCAATATCTAGAGTATAGAAAAGTACTTTGATGGTTGCGTGAAGATCCTATCTCTTGGTCGTCCTTTTTCTTTTTTTTTTTTTTTGTAATCATGCGTTCATTGTTTTAAGGTACAAAAAGCCACATGCAGCGGTAGCTATGGAGAGAACAAAACCTATAAATCAAAACAACTAACAAAAGAAAGTCACGGCACCAATTTAAAGTATCCACTATCGCGCAGGTTTCTCCTCCGCCGGGCCACCGGCCACATATAGCAAGGAAAGTACAATCTAACAACTTAGCCGTCTGGAAAGGAAAGCTTATATATAAATCAAAGGAAAGAAACCCAACGACCCTACACCTCAGCCAACGAAAAAATACGAAAAACCGGGGGGGGCACCCTGGGGGGTGAGAGAGAGAGCGGGGGGGAAGAGGAGGGGGTGGTGGGTGGGAACATCGAGGGGGGAAATCCCGTGGAGGTGACGCCTATGAAGGTGGCGAGCCTTTTTAGCAGAGGAAGGGAAGACCAAAGTGGGGCTTCGGGACCGACATCAGTAACGCCGTGGAGGAGGCGCGACCTGTTGTGCTGTCTCGAGGGGCAGGAGAGGATGGCGTGTTCGAAGGTTTCGGGCTCCAAGCCGCAGCGGGGGCAGGAGGTGTCGGCATCGGGGGAGCTCCAGGTCGGGTGGGGGGCCAGGTAACTTTTACCGGCCCTCATCTGGTGAATTCTCCCGGCGACGAACTTGCCCAATCCCATAAAAGGCCTGGGTTGTAGTGCGGGAGGGTGTAGGTAGTACCCTGCGGTCGGGAAGAGGGAGGACCATTCCGCAAGGAGTGCCTCTCTTACCCTCTTCTTCAGGGCGGAATACGTGCTGTCCATCAGGGACTCGAGCGGCAGGCTGGGGGCCGGGCACACGAGGTGGGAGTTGATCATGGGCATCCTGGACAGCCCGAGGGTGAAGGGTATTGTTCGGTGAGCCACCGCGTCCACCGGGAGGTGGTTCCTCATTGGCAGGACAGGGCGGGGCGTTTTCCAGTGTAGGGGGAGGTAGACGGACGACAGGCCTCTGGTCAATGCTCGTGAGGAGTCAGGCGCCCGATACACGGAGAGCGAAGGGAACGAGGGGTGAAGGCGGGCTGTCGCCGGGTTCACACTGGGAGGGGAGCAGACCACCCTGAGCGCCGCCAGCCTTTGCCGGTGGGTGACCAGGAGGGAGACGGGTGGGAGGCAGGACTCCACCGAGAGTATCCCGGTGGGCGTGGCTGAGAAGCAGTTTGTTGTCCATCTCTGGACCTAGCCCCAAAACGTATCGAGGCGGGTCGTTGTGCCCATGCTAGGTGTGAACAGATCCGCGCAGTAGAGTAGGATGGGGGCAATCAATGATGTTGCCAATCTATGGCACAGGTAGGGGGGGAGGCCCGCACCGGGCCGACTGAGGCGATGAATTAGGCCGAACGCACCCTGGGCAAGGGCCAGGCCACGCGAGAAATGTGCAGCAGGGTCAAGGGCCGGAGTGAACCAGTACCCGAGCCATCGAACAGAGTTGCCGGGGTGGATGTTACCGGGTAGCTAACACGGTAGGATTCCGAGTTATCTAGGCCGAGGATATTCGAGACAACCGATTATAGGTCAGGCAGGCTCAAGAAGAATTTGTTCGATAAAGTAATAGAAGAATATCGTAATAACTTATAATATTGTTAAGGTCTCTTCTCCGTTGCTTGATGATGTTCTCAACCATCGGGGAGAGCCCTACTATTTATACTAATGTTCACGCTACTTTGACTTCTCTAGTAAAGAAGTATCTTTCTAAGAATTCAGTTCGTCAGAACAAAGTGCGAACACTATTTGACCCTGAATCTTGCCCAGCTTGACTCTGGGAATCTCCTAACTACTATTGCTTCTGAGGGTGTCCCCACTCCACCAGTAGTCAGTCTTCGATCTCTTCGTCCTGATAGACTATAATGGAATATGTAGTTTAAATGGCTACATACCAATAGTATCACGAGTATGGAGTGATCAAGTCCGATACTCATCTATCAATGCATAATGCGTATGCATTAGTAAGAGTAGAGAACTAGTTCTCTAATCATTGTTCCAATCAGTTAGCCATATCTTGAAACGTGAACTCTTTGAGGTTTCCTGAGTAGTCTCCCAGATGCCTCCGGGAAGTCCCTACTCCGGAAGCTTGGGTTCGGATATATGCTCTCCCCTATGGTGGCATATACCTCGCGCATAATTATGCAAGCTATTCCCGCTAGGGTAATATTAGCTCCCACCAAAGGGGTTTGACCTCAAGCTCCTTCTAGTACATATATAGCGATAAACATTAGATTCCTTTTAGTACTCTACTAGGTAGGTTAAAAAACCTGCCGCGTTTACTTGGCCACGGCAGGAAAACCTTTTCCTAGTAATACTACTTAGCCCAAATTTGGCATATCTGGATTCTCCCTATGAAATTCCTCAACCAATTCCTTAGCATGTTCTAAATGCTCCGGTGGTTCCCAGGTGTTCTCATCTTCCGAACACCCTTTCCATTTTACAAAGTAACGCAGTT
>Ga0307517_10010708_pt1 | contig 12798 bp, 13 predicted proteins | sample 23_EM_MG_FD_194515 | JGI IMG/M metagenome (GOLD analysis project Ga0307517, IMG submission 194515) | Populus trichocarpa ectomycorrhiza microbial communities from riparian zone in the Pacific Northwest, United States - 23_EM | ecosystem: Host-associated > Plants > Roots > Unclassified | place...
TTCATTATAATCTACTTATATACATGAATAATCGACTACGGAATAAAAGGAGGTGGTGACGAATGAAGAAAATATATGACCGGCAAGTATTTATTGGCCGGAAACAACAATAAAAGAAATGTATTGGGGCTGCTGCAGTAGCTGCCCCGCGACAACCATTTGTGGTGTGCTCGACACTGCCACCAGAATTCCAACAAAAGTACCTCTACCGCTCTGAGCGCCTTAATTTTACGTCTGGCCTGCTTGCCACTGAAAAGGAGTGTGAGGCCATAGCAGTACCTCCTTCAACATTGGCAGAGATGCTTCGTATTGGTGACATTGAGGGCTTGGAATCTTTAGTTGAAGCATGCTATGGACTTTAATAAAGATTTAGTTTGATTTTACACAACTTCGAGGTCGAAAATCCGAGGGGAAAGTCAGTGCCAGTGATAGTAACATCCCTGGAAAGAATTGATTTTAGGTACTCTTTAATTTCGTCTATTCACTCAGATTTCGGTACCATAATGGAGGGAATAAAGAAACCTATCCAACGAAACATAATTCAACTCAAATTGTTCAGCCGTTGTTGAGAATATTAAGATGCGCAAGCTTGACGCATGCCACAGAGAGGGCGTGATGGCTAACCCAAATCGGGCAACTGCTCAAGTCCGCTCAAGTTTTGCTCAAGTCCGCTCAAGCAAATTAGGCGAGAGTTCGAGTTCGGTTCAACTCGGTTCATAGCAACACTAGCTATACTCGAGTCTCGAGTACAGTAGCCGGTAATTCCCGTGATGGTATTATATAATCTATATAACTCTTGCAAAAGCACATCCCAGGTTCGATCGAGACGAACCATGGATTCAACGTTCAATGTTCAAGATCATCGGTGCGTTCACTGTTATTCGACCCCTGATTTATTATCTGATCGGTTAATGTTGGTGCCAGCTCCCATTGGACGAGAAACGCTTCTGGGAAGTTAAAGCCCGAGTGGAAAAGGTGAAGCACAAATTTATATACCCTCTCTACTGTTGCCGCCCCGTTTATAAGAATAATCAAGGTGTCATGGACGGTACCATCCCAACGAATGACGACGCAGCCGAGCGGAAGGAAAAGCAACCGACGACAGAAGAGGACGAATGGTGCTGCGATGCTGTCCCTCAGCTTCTCCTCGAAGGCAAGAAGGGCAAGGATTAGTGCTGGTCAGGGGTAGCCCAGGGTACAGTTGGCCATATCCTTACCCCTACCCCTCAAAAACCGACTTCACAGTTTCTGAAGGACGAAATTCGCAGTGCTATTCCACTGGCCCACCACTACCTCCTTCGCTCCCTCAACATGGTTACCGTGACCTTATCACCACTACAATAACCTTCACTGCTGTCAACACGGTTGCCGCGTCCCCGCCACCTCCACCCTTATCACTGGGGCCGGGGTCGCCGCTGCTGCGGCCTATCGGCTATCTCTGAGCTCCATCGCCAACAAGGCCCACAGCAGCGACGACAAGAGACGCGGGTGGGCTGAGAAGACAATGTTTTGGTACGTTAACACTCCTTCGCCGATACGAGATCGATACTTACGGCGTTACTTATTAGCCTAAGCCCCTCTTGCCCATCTCCATTGCCCCCCCGCAGCCGAATCCCAATTCCATTCCCGAAAAATTCCCCCCCGCCGTCACGAACCACGAGTCGTATCTCCACGGTCAGCGAGATGCCGCTACAATCACGTACACTGAGGGGATGGAGGATGGGCAGCGAACGACAACAATGGCGGCTATGAGCTTTACAGCACGGCTAGGAAGAGGGATGACCAGGGATTCGTCAACGAGGGCCGGAGCGGCGACGACAACAGGCGTGGGTGGGTTATAAGACAAGTTATCACTCTCCTTCTCCAATACCAAACCGTTACTCACCACGGTCGGCACTTCCCATCAATTAGGTCCACCTCTTCACCGCCAAGTCTTTGCTACAATAACGCATCATTCAACACACCCGTCAAGGAGCATCACGGGCCACATGTTCATATCTGCATGATCAGCGGGGGGCGTCACGAGCGTGTAAGATGGAGGAGGGAGGGCTGTGCCTAGGAGGAGGGAGAAACGTGGTGATGTCAAGGAGGGAGGGTGAGAAATGGTGAGTCCAGAACCATCACCGCGTTTGAGAGCATTATCATACTTACAATAGTCTTCCCTTTCGCCTCGTTAAGCCCTGCCCATCCTCCTCGCAGCGGTCGAATCGAGCGAGTTACGCCCACAACACGCAACAACTGACTTGCCTAGACGAGTTGCCAAGCACGGCGCGTGTCACAGCGAGCGAGAAGGGTTGTCGACGACCAGGGCTGTGAGATATACGGTAAGTCCTGAACACCCTGATCAGAGGGAATACTTACCATTTTCAACTCCTCTAGTCCATGATGATGGGAACGAGAGCACGACGACGAGTGGGGTATTTACTTCGGTGAATCAACATGGCAGCAGGAACATGAAGACTAGGTGTACCTATACTCTGCGAGTCGAATGTCTAGCATGACAGTCAGCCCCACTCTGGAAGAGGCCCACCGGTTTATCCGCTCTCTCCGTTGTAGGACACGGCGGCGACTCAGACACTTAGAAATGTTGCCGTTATCTTTTCGCCATCAAGTTATGCACTATAGTAAGTTATGCAGTCCCTTGCCGATGACGCGACCATTGACTCCATTATTACCCTCTCACCTTTACTGTCGTTGACCTGGCTTCTACCTCCACTGTCAACATGTTTGAGGCCGCCCACTGCCTCCATTGCTGTTGGTGCAATTCGCGGCCTCGCGGCCTTCACCATCAACGTGACCCAATTCCATCTTCGTCATCGATGCTATTGACACCCACACCCCATGGCCTCCACTTTTATCTATGCGGTTGACGCTTTCCCACACTCACCATCCGACGTGGGTGACGCCGCCACACAACCCTATCTCCGCCGTTGTCGAAACAATTGGCTATCTCTACGGCCGTCAACCGAGTTGACACCATCTGACCCTTCCCATATATTCCTGGTATTGACGTTCAATGTATTCAGTAGATCTATACTATCAGCCATACAAAGGTAGCTTCAGAGTCAATTAGCTTAGGATTTCCCTTGTTATTCAGTAGATCCAATTCAATTTCAACAATATACTACCAATGATCACCACAGAAGTAAAAATTAAGAATGCCTAAAGTCAATCTATTTCTAATCTAAACAGATTCATTCGCAATAAGTGCTGAATAAGGAACGAGCCAAATCAATTCCAAACTGATACAAGCTGATTTGGCAAAGTAGGTTACTAAAGAAGGGGACTCGTTCATGGCATGCGCAGCACTGCCCCACATCAGCCAAGTGGTCAAAGCAAGATTGACGCCAAATCGAGGCGATAAAATGCTCTGGGTTTCGAAAGTAGATGTGTAGTCCTTCTCGGACATGGGGGCTTTATCTACTGTGAAGGTTCTTGGGCGCCAGGAACCTACGAATCCAGAGAAGGCCCACGATGAGCATCTGTTATTTTATCACAGATGAAAAGGATGTTCGCACTGTCTTTCGTTCCGAGTGTCTGGTTTGTCACTTGGAAGGACGTGCATGAGCCCCCGCCGGAGGTGGTGGATGAACACTACGTCGATTCCATTATTAGCAGAATTGGGTTGAATGATTCCCAGTGGGCCGTTGTGCAGGCGATGGTCAGCGAGCAACCCATTGTCGTGACCCGTAACATCCCCTCTTCTTTGAATATCTACCACTGACCCTCGTCACTCAGGTTTCCTCCTGGTACAGGAAAGACCACGACAATATCCGCAGCATCGCGCATCTGGGATCTTGGTCGCTTTCCCATGTGGATTGTCACGCATTCTAACCTCGCCGTAAAGAACATTGCTGAAGCATTGAAACCTAAAGTTCCTGGTCTAGAATGTGGATAAGGTCGCCAACTTGAATGGCTATCGGTGGCGCAACTACACGGCAGTGTTTACTGTGAGAAGTCGTGGTTTATCATGCTCTAATTCCTCTTGCACTTTCTTCTCCCTTCCCCCCATTTCCCAACTCTTCATACGCATCGACTATGATTGATTATCGATTATCCCTCATTCCTTTGTCTTCCAATTTTGTTGGTTCATTTTCTCCCACGCTGCTTCCGTTCATTCTCCCCTATCCGATTTGTCTATTTTCTGTCTCGTTATTTTGTGAGCCTTATTGATATAGCCAGCGGAGTATCTACTGTTGTCATCTTTACTTATCTCGATCTTGAGACTCGGATATAACTAACTGTGCTCTTGTGACTCTCTCATTCTCATTCAAACCGGCCACCGACTTGAAATCTCACTCTAATAGGTCAGCAGCTTCTGCCTTGGCTCAACCTGGTGGTAATTGAGATTCTGCATACAGATCAATTTGTTACAAAGTCAGGGGTAAGCAAAAGGTTACATTGTACTCGACATCCAAGCAAGACTAAACGCATCCGAGCAGAACAAGGTAAGGCATGGAGGTGAACGAGGGAAGGTATAGAAGATGAACGAGGTAAGGCATAGAAGACGAACGAGGTAAGGCATAGAAGACGAACGAGGTAAGACATAGAAGACGAACGGGGCACTGTTAAAGCACATCATAGTACACAGGAACTCTGATGTAGCACACAAGAGAGATTTCGAAGAGAATGGGAGTACCTACCTTCACATTCACGAGGAATCAAAGATCGCCTACCTTGGGCCTTTTAACTGGCTCACCACTGCGATCTTCGCCCGGGGTAGCAATAGAAAAGTCGTGCAACCCGTCGTGAGCGTGAATCTTTACCAGCCAGTCGATTTCTGCCTTCTGACCCGTGGGACCCGCCAGACCCTCCAACAGTTCCAACGTTGCTGCGTCGAGGGGAACGTGCACGTTCACGTCGGAATGACTCTGGCAATTACTGCAACGCTTCACATTCCAACGACTCAAAACAGGTTCCCAGCCAACCTCGACCTCCTTGCCGTCATGTCCCCGAGCGTACAACCGAACGACAAACGAACCATTGTATTGATTGCGGTTGATATTATGTACCCATTTTGTGACGGGGAAGGGGTTAGCGGCTTTTGGATTGCTGCCTGCAAGCTTCATGGGATCGGGGACTTGGGGGTTAATGATGTCGAAAGGTGATTTTCCCGACCTCGCCGGATCAACCCCCTCGGGGATTAGGGCATCGAAAGAACCAGGGCCATAAGCGATACCCAACTCTCTGAGATTAGTTGCATCGTTCGAAGTATAGTACTCTCCACTGGGATATTTTTTGAACGGGTGAAGGGGTGTAGTCATCCGAAGATGGGTACCAGGAGGGAAATTCGGCGGTTGCCCCACCTTCAGGATTGTCCCAGGATCATTCTGAATGACAGTCAGGTCACCGTATTTCGTACGGCCCCAGAGCCGCTGCCATACTGAAAAGGTATAGTCGATAAAGCAATGATGGAAGAAGAATATCGGATCAAAGCCAGCTGTCTCGTTATCGCCCATATCGCCATTGGCGCCGCGAATGGGATCGACATTCAAATCGGTATCAAGCGACCCCTTCCGGTAGAATCCCCCAAGAGCAAGGTGGATCGAATTATGCGGACTCTCCAATGCAACAACGTGGTGACTCTTGAAAGGGTCGTTTCGATGGACCTTGTTCCAATTTTCCTGGGATCTCGTGTTCGAAAAGACTGTGTAGTTGGGCGCAAGGAGACATCGCAAAAATTTTGCATAAACGGACTGGGTGTCTGGCCGTGGTGTGTCCACCGAGTCGTTCGGGATCTCGACAGTACCTAGCAGCCACTCAGTTATGTTCTCATTGAGTATCTTGGTGTTCTGAGCTGGATCTGGGAACTTCGCATTATGCGCAAGTGTTTCCTGTCTTTCTGCCTCGGTTCCCACCAAGCCTAGTAGACAACGTAAATTAGCATTCGGAGACTATAACGAGGAGCTGGCGATACTCACCTGAGAGCGGGTATCGGACGGTATCATACCCTGCAGGTTTGCTGTAGCGGTGGTTATCAATCTTCTCAACCAGTGCTTTTTGGAGCTTGTACGAGTAAAGCGGATTGTCGGTGCGACCGTCCAGTTCGAAGGTCGGGGAAGTAAGGACAGATGGAATCGGTGGCGGGGACTCCAGGTTAAGTAGCTCATCCCAGAATGGGAGAGTGACATCTTGACAGCCACGGATGCTTCGGAGTGCATTCTCGAAGGTAAGGATATAAATGCGATGCCAGGTAGGGAACAGAACACTGCCATGCCAGCAATACCCTCCCCACCATTTTGTGTCCTTTTTTCCCGGTCCACTGAAAGGCAAGCCGTGCAAGCCACCGAGGTGAAAGAAGGACCTTGGATCGTCGGGTGGAAGGGCCTGAATACCGCGGAATGCCCGGATAAGGTTTTCAAGCTTCGAACGATCTACACCCGAATCATATAGCTGCTGAATGTATTGGAGGGAGTGACGGACTCGAACTGAACCCATGGCGTTTAGCACAAGTTAAGTGACTAGGTTGACGTGCACCGGTCAATGAACAAGCAGCTGATACAGATGAGACAACTTACTGGCTGAGGGTGCGAAGAAAATATGAGTGTAGTCGGAAGCAAGGCTTGTCGGAAGCGGAGGAACCTGTGTACGACTGACGAGACTTGAAATTGGGGCGCACAATCTTTTCTACGACGGGCATGCACTGTATTCTGTATTTCTGCTTGTTTGGACTCGGAGAAATGTAGACCGGTGACCGTTCCCTCGTCTTTAACGTCAACTCTTCCCGCAATAGCATGGATGGCCACGATCGATTAGGTTACGCTCAACTAATCGCCATAATTGCACAAGATCATCGATCAACGGCTGTCTTGGCCTTATCGAAATGTGACCCTTCTTTTTATGCCGATGTCCAGGACAGGCCACTAGTATGAATCCGTGGTGATGAAGTTTTGGGTGATGAACATCGGAGTCGTGGACAAGCTGAATGAACGTGTTCCTCCCAACTGACGTTAGTTAGTCTTGAACGTAATTTCGGACATCACCGTGACATTTACCGGCTTCCATAATTGGATGTCCGTTCTTGAACTAAGTCTTTAGCGTATCATAACGTTTTGATAGACCCATCTGGGAGTCGGGACAAGGGAGAAGGTGAGGGCAATTATTAGGACGAGTCCCAGCGATAAGCAACACGCCAACGATTTGGTGCCAGAAGCACTCGGGATCACTGTGCGACTCCGAGAAGGTTGGAGGATGAGGATCGCGTCACATAAACGCAATAGCGCTGCTGATAGCCAGAACCGGGTTGAGGATTTCGTTCTGAGTTGAGACGACCAGAAATGCCTTCATGGCGCTTGGTGGGTGATATAATTCGTTGGGGATGACGGCGTTGACGGAGGAGATGATGGGGCCTGGGATCGAATATTGATGATCCACCCGAGCTTCCTGATCCCTCCACTCCTAAACAGCTCCTTGCTCGTCAGCTCCAGGATGGAAGGTCGGGAAGTTTTTCCCCCGGCTCGGGAAACCAGAAGGCTACCATGTATGTACCAAGTCCTGATGTTATGTGCGGAGTAATCCTGCGATTTCCATATGGCGTGAGAACTGTGGCTACAGACTTCGAATTTTCAACAGAGAATAACTTTGTTATGTTTCTGCATCAGAAGGACCATCGAAGCACGTTGCCAGTGCGCGCCGTCTAGTGGTTCACATTTTATTCGAAAAATTGGCAGAAAAGTAGAATGTCACCAGTAATTTTGGGTAGATGGCAGAGAATTACGTTCACCTGTCCGTCATTGTCCAGTTCTTCGCCGGCGTCATCTCCCCAGGGAGTATCTCATGTGAGCAAGACCTCAAAAGTAGAATACCAGCAACGTTGCGCAGGGTTTCGGCCGGACACAGACAAACCCCCAGATTTTTGCCAGAACCGGAGCTTCTGGTTAGAATTATGTATCACAGACAGGCCGTGTGGTTCACCTTTCATATCAGAGCTTCCAGAACTAGTTCCTTCGTTTTTGTCAACATTCACTATTGGGATTATCAAGGTCATTCGATTCTGTTCGGTTATCTTCACCAGAATCTGATAGGGATTTCCCACACCCGAGTCTGAAAGAGACTACTGGCAAACGAAGACAAGGCCCCCGATTTCTGGCATCTGCCAGAAACAAGGCTTCTGGTTAGAATTATCACAGAAAGGCCGTGGTCCCCCTTTCTTCCAGAACCAGTTCAAGTTCCTTCGCTTCTGTTCGGTTATCTTCCCTAGAATATGATAGGGATTTCCGGAATTTTGCACATCCGAGTCTGAAAGAGACCAGAAAGAGGCAAGCGCACCATGTGACATTATCCTGGTTCTGGCCAGAGAATTATTGTGGGATACTATGCGTTATAATGACCTTCAGTGGTGTGTTGTGCAATGTTGTGCATACAGTGGTACGCATAAATACTTTGACAAGGTTGAACCACAGTCCCCAGAGATCCTCATTCTTCACAAAGTGAGTACTATAGTAGTATTCTTCTACCACTTTTAGATCTACTTGATTGACCATTCACACCTTTGTTCAGGCGAACAGATAGTCACCATATTAGCTCTATCCACAGACATTCTGTTTGATACTACTTGGTGCGGAACTTGGGTCCTTGCGCCTCGAATCTCAGTTACTGACGATTTTACACAGCCCTTATCATGGCCAAGTCCCTTACCACGCCCGAGGCCACTGAGTCCCATATCATGCCCAAGGCCAAGCTCCGTATCATGGCCGATGCCGCCGAGGCAGTTGAGGACGCCGAGGCCGCTGAGGATGCCGAAGACACCGACGACGCCGAAGACGCCGCGAAGGTCCCCAACATAAAAGTCTTAAACAACACTTGCCATCCAATCTATTTTGCCGTTGGCATTACTCGTACTCGAGATATTGCCAACAGCCAATACCACGTACTCGACGCCTGGAAACTGTCGCGTCGGTTCCGGCGCGTGGGAGAAGGAGCAACCGTGTATGTGGTCAGGGGCGACCTTAACGCTCAGAATGATTTCGAGCCAGAGATTCATTTCATCCCTTTGAAGCGCATTCTGGTTATAACCTAGGTGTTCAGCAGCACAGTCTCCAAATTAGCAGCTCTTCTCTACAAAGCAGTCAACGGTCTAAACTTGTGATATTCAAATATTATTATTTCGTGTCTGGCCAGATTACGAGTTTTTTTACTTGCAAAGTCTTTTATTTATACAAGTGAGGAGGCACACCGTCCGCAAATGGATGTGGCAGTTTACTGTAGTCATCACACAGCCACCTTAACAGGTTTCTCGACTCACACTTGGAATTACAGGTGCATACCTCATCTAGAATAGTGGTAAGGAATTGTTATAAAGCTGTAAAGTAGGGTGCATAAAAATAAAAAATATCAATCATCATTATTTGACTCGTATAAGTGATCCCCTGCTCAACACAGCACAGGTTATAATTACGAGTCCTATAAATAGGACTCGTCCTTATATAGACAAACACCTTGGCTATACTTAGTGTTGCTACGAACTGAACCTGCTCAAGGGTTAAGCCCGCTCAAGTTCCGGTCTAACTAAATTTGGCCACTCAAGCCCACTTGAGTTTGATTTGCTCAAGTTCAGCTTGAGCAGGCGAGGTATGGATCAACTTCCTTTTCTGTCTGATGCAATGTTGCCGAGCCGCTATAGTGATGTCATGTATGCTTAAGATACGGCTTTTTTTTTTTAAAGTTCTCTAAACGCCTGTTGAATGCCTGGTTTTTTGGGGGTGAGTTTGCTTATTATGCGTAACGACACCCACATAGGAGCACATTCCTAGCTCCTATCCACTCTGGGAACAACAAAAATGAATACAGCGCAAATCGTCGCTGCGCAATCACACACCATGATACTTGTTTTTGAGGGCCATTGCTGCGCATGGCAATACGAGTCTTCTCCTTTACGTAGGTTCTTTTTTCTTTGTGCTCGTCATGAACCTGCTTTTTGTAAATATCTGCTGCTCGTCCTATGTATGTTACAAAATGTATTTAGGAATTATTACACTAATGAAAACTTGTCCGGTCCTTTTTGCAGCTATTGGGGGGCGGGATATCGATGGGAACATCGGATGACGTGTGCTATTTATAGAACACCTCTAGGCACTCCGGGTCGTTCTCGTTGTTTGGGCGTTGAGCTTATTTTTTCATTGCAATATATATATGTACATATCAGTAGCTATAATAGATCAGAACATATTCAATTTTTTTCTGTGCATTAGGGGAGACGGAAATGGATGGCAATATATGTTATTCCCATTTTTGGAGCATCAGCACTATTTTATCTTAGATAAAAATATGCACCTTCATTAAAGTGTGTAAGTTAAAATAAATGAATGGAATTCCCATGAGGAGGGTTGCCTCTCTTCAGAATTGTGTCTAAGTACATGTAATATAAGAAAATAAATAAATGAAACCGAAGGGCATGGCTCCGCCTTTCTTCCACCTTTGTGTGGGTTGCATCTGTCCCCCCCCCGTCTCGACGCCCTTCCATTCGACCCCTTCAACTTTGCCTACCCTCCTTGTTGATGGGCTAACTCCTATCATTGTGGGGTCTCTCAGCGTTGGCATTGGGCTGGTATGTTGGGTTGGGCCGCGCTCTTCCTCCACCTCCTTGTCTGTTGGTTTGGGCCGCACCGTCCTTCGCCTAATTGTCGTTGTGGTGTTGTACTCGTCGTCGTTGTGGTGTTGGGGGCCGCGCTCCTCCTCCTCCGCGCGTTGTGCTGTACTGCACTCTTCGTCCTCATGTTGGGTTGGGTCGCACTTGTTGTCGCTGTGGTCGCTGTGTTGGATGCACTCGTCCAGTTGACTGTAGGCGTCGTTCTTGGGGTATGGCTGTCGTTGTTGGGCCATACATGTCGTCTAGAGGCCGTATGTTACATCGGCGAGCGTTATCTGTCGTTCTATCACGCGACGTGTCGTCGACGGGTGGTGTTTGTTGTCGATGGGCGGTGGGATGTCGACCGGCTGTGTGTTGTCGATGGGGTGTGTTGTCGAAGCGGGGTGTGTTGTACTAAGCCGCCCACATCCCTCTGGAAAGGGGAGGGGCAGCTGTGGGTGAGATTCGCTCTGCACTTGCTGGGGTGTTAGTTGTTGAGCGCTAGCCCGCATCCTCAAAAGAGGGGAGGGGTTGCTTACCGGGTAGTTGTATGTATTTGAGAGGGAGTTGAGGCGGCGATGGCGCGGGTGGTGGTGATTCAAACTCCGATCCTACGATACAAGATTGCGTCTGATATATACGCTTGTTAGCTCGATAGAAAAAATAAAAACTGTACCACTTTAGAAATGTTGTAAATATGTGCGATCCAAAATTTGAATGTAAAATACGAAAAATTGAACATGTTATTTTGGAAAAAAATAAGAAAACTCAAATTACATCTTCATTTTGCGAAATTTTAATTTTAAATTAGGGCTACCACATCCTATGTACATTCGTAAACTATTGCTATCTGCAATGAAGATGGCGGTGGTCACATTTCGTGACGCGTGAGCAACCTTCCACGCCCAAACTTCCGAGTGAATTATCTCGGGAACCAATGGGCCTACAATAATAAAAATTAGCGTTCTGGAATTGTCTTGATGAGTAGATGTGCGCCCCACCTTAAAGTATAAAATTTGGTCAAGAATTAAAAGTGCTCGAAATGAGGCCCTTGAAAGGGGATACTGCGAACTTCTGAGGCAACGACACGGTGAAAAAACATATTTCTTCTAGAATAAAATTCTTAGGCACTCTACTAAGTGTGCCCCATAGAAAAAATGATGAATTTCTGCGATGTGGAACTTGAATTCATGTTCACGTCACGTCAGTCTGACAGTGATGGCAAATTCAAGCTCCACATCCCAGAAATTCGTCGTTTTTTCTATGGGGCGCACTTACTAGAGTACCTAATAACTGTATTCTGGAAGAGATATATTTTTTCACCGTGTCGTTGCCTCAGAAGTTCGCAGTATCCCCTTTCAAGGGCCTCATTTCGAGCACTTTTAATTCTTGACCAAATTTTATACTTTAAGGTGGGGCGCACATCTACTCATCAAGACAATTCCAGAACGCTAATTTTTATTATTGTAGGCCCATTGGTTCCCGAGATAGTTCACTCGGAAGTTTGGGCGTGGAAGATTGCTCACGCGTCACGAAATGTGACCACCGCCATCTTCATTGCAAATAGCTATAAACAACGTTTTACTATTTTAATCGCACGAGTAGGCGTCGAGATCGAGCATATCTCTGAGCGTGACGGCGGGGTTTGAATCCGAAATCAACCGTGACCACGGCTGATCTCACAACACGAACCTCCAAACCTCCACCTCCATCTTCCCCTGCCCTCTCTTGGGATGCAGGCTGGCTCTCTCAACTCCTGCCACTTACAACTGCGAAAACACAGCCCACACGCGCCCCTCCCCTCCCACGAGGGATGTGGGCGACGCCTGATTTTATAGGTTGACTGAGGCCCGAGGATATCAAGGGGAAGGGAAAGCATCAGGGGTAGGAAACTCCGGTTCGGGGGGCCATAAAGTAGGAAACCCAGTGGTGCGTCACGAAAAACAGGCCACGAAGAAAGTCATGACCTGTTTTTCGTCCGGTCATCTTTTTCCTTCAATCTCACCAAGTTCCTCCGCCCTCGCCAAGCTAAAGCGATCACAATCGCATCCAACAAGCCCAACCGCAATGGATTGAACCCAACGCCGGCAAGTGGGGTCAACGATGGCGAATTTAACGCAACCAATTTCAGCGAGTGGGGCCAATACGGGAGAATTGAGCGCAGCGAGGGCGAATGCAACCCAACGACGGCGAATTGTGCCCAACAACGACGAATTGTGCCCAACGACGAC
>Ga0307517_10010710_pt1 | contig 12796 bp, 12 predicted proteins | sample 23_EM_MG_FD_194515 | JGI IMG/M metagenome (GOLD analysis project Ga0307517, IMG submission 194515) | Populus trichocarpa ectomycorrhiza microbial communities from riparian zone in the Pacific Northwest, United States - 23_EM | ecosystem: Host-associated > Plants > Roots > Unclassified | place...
AGTCTAACCCCTCGTTTCCAATCAGCACCTCGCTTCTCTGGCGTCCCGCCGTTCGAACTGCATGAAGAGGAGGGTCGGAGCTATCCTCGTCCGTAACAACCGAGTGGTAGGCACCGGGTACGTCACCTTTCAATTCACCCGCGTGCTCATCTAAGGTTGCACGCTCCCTCTTATCTCCACCGGTTGTGGGATGGACAGGTACAACGGAACTGCCAAAGGACTGCGGAACTGCAACGAAGGGGGTTGTCCCAGATGTAACTCTGGCAGTTCTTCGGGACACGCCCTAGATCTGTGCGTTTGCCTCCACGCAGAAGAGAACGCTCTTCTCGAGGCAGGTAGAGAAAGACTTGGTGAGAATACCGTGTTGTATTGCAACACTTGCCCGTGCCTCGGCTGTTCGGTAAGAATAATTCAGTCCGGAGTCAAGGAGGTCGTGTACCACCTGGGTTACAAAGTGTACGTCCGATCCCTCCTTTTTTTGTTATTCGCCAAACCTACGTTACCCCTTCCCCCCATTCACGCTTTACGAGATTAGAGATGAGGCATCCGCTACTTTATTTAGAGAAGCGGGGGTAACGATCCGTCGTCATGCTCCCCCAGATCCGTTGTAACCGTACAATGAAACACCACGACATTTCATCCGTCTATCGAACCAAGAACAAGCGTCACGTTTTCCCCGATATCCCACTTCTCTTCCATCCACTTCGTACGAGGATCTTCGCCCTGTATATCCCCCACTGTACCTTCTAGAACCAACCACACCGCGTCTGCGTTCTGTTTCGCCACCGACGTGTACAACTCCCTCGCGTACTTTTGCAATTCCTCGTGTACCCCCTTCCCCAGGAACCGTCTGAACAATAAGATGACTTCGAACAACGTCGTGTCCTCCGTTCTGACCTTTTGGATTGCGGCAGTGACCGTCCTCAGGATCGACCGGTAGAGTCGGTGAGAGTGGGTGTAAGCTGATTCGGTCCCAATGCCACCCTCATATCCCCGCCGTGCCAAGGCGCTAGATCTGTCCCCCACCTCCAACTTGTCCAACAACACTCTAAACTTTGGCCAAACGTCATCCCAGACCCTCCTCTGCATAAAGCTGCCCACGTTGACAGTCAAGCTCTCGACCAACCCCGCCGCTGCGCTGACGACCCACCCCTCCTTATCCGAAAACCTGTTAAGCACGAACGGCCAAGCCTGATGGATCGACGGCAACACGGCCGACGCGGGTAAAACAGGTACCGAGTTCGTGAGGAGCGTTAGGATGCGAGCCCGAATTAGTGGAGACGAGTGGGTCAGGAAGTATATCGACCGAGAGACTATCTGTTTCGTCAACGATTGTGTCAGAGTTGGGACCGGGTCTTCCCCAGTTGGGTTGGCTGCTTTGTCCACTTGGTCCAATTCGCTGGCCTCCTTTCCCCAGGTTTTACGCGGGGCAGGTCCGTACTCCGTCGTATCCTCTCCTTCTGGGGCCGGAACATCCTTTCGGTGCTCCAACCAATGGAAGAATTCTTCGAACCGTTGATCGTCGGTCGGTGGTCTCGGTTCCGGGGGAGGGTTCTCATTCGTTCGGTCGACTCGGGAGCTCTCGTCCTCGCCTACGATTCGCGCGACCTCCGCTAGAACTTCCACGAGACCTTCCACGAGTAGCTGATATCCGTGGTATTCATCCAGCCGATCGAAGCATTCCTCCACGACGTCACCGGCCTTCTCCACCACGTCCTTGCCGATGAGGCGGACAAGGAGTACGAGAACCTTGGTAGCGTCCAGGTCGAGCCATCGTCGACTCAACCGTCGAGATATCGCATCTAGCGCGTAGTCGAAGTTTGCCAAGAGGAGATTCGCAGGAGAAGCGTAGGATGTACTGTTTGCGATGTATTTCAACCCTGCTAGGGCAGACGACGAGAGGTGGGCGTTGGTGGAGACGATAGAATGGAGGATAGGGTAGAGAACTCGGAGGAAGAGGGATGAAAACCGTGTTTGTAGTATCCCAGAAGATATCGATAGGAGTTGGATCGACAATACTGCGTGTAGATATGGCTGAGATGTAGGGGTACTCCGCTTCTCCTGTGAAGAATCCGAAGCACCAGGGGCCCGAATGGTCAGAAGGCCAACCTTGTGTTCAATGAGCATATTCTCGTCGACTACGTCGACGAGGGCCTGACTTCGAGTTTCTTGAGTTGGCGGGACCACCTCATCTTCTTTCAGCTCGTCCCATAGTTCAGAGACGACCTTCGCCACAGACCGCGCCAACTTTTCGATACGCATGTTTCTCTCTCTGACGATCCCTCCCGGACTCGAGTCCAGTGAAACCTTTCCGGCGCCTTCCAATAAGCGAGCGGCACACCAGAGTGCAGCGATGGCATCATGCCTTTTACTCTTCCGCCCAACACCGATAAACCACTCGATCGCGAAAACACATCCTTCCCCAGTGGCCTGTCCTAAAGCTCGAAGCATGCGGACCAACGAGTTTGAAGTACTGCGGGAGGTAATGTTCTTGAGCGTCAACTCGGGGAAGGGTACATCGACTGGGCCGGCGTATTCGGCATCGAGGATCTGGGCAGCGGAGAAATCTGCGGTACTGAACTCTGGTTCACCAAACTCTAAGACAGAGAGTAGCACCCATCCCCACTTTTCGATGCCGCCCATGGGTCCGGTGAGTTTTTGGAGGCGAGTGGAGACCGCTGGGTTACGCTCCTCTCCATTTGGACCGGGAGAACACAGTCTGCAGATGGCTTCAATTAACCCTGCCGTGTGCTCTACCTTCGATTCCGATTGAATGGAGATAAGATGCGGTAGTGAGGACAGGTATTCGGAAGTCATGCCGGAGAGTGTTTGCATAAGAGGGTGGTACGTTTTGGTTCCCGGTCGCAATAATCCAGTGAGGTGTGATAAAGCTTTTTCAGAGACAGATGTAAATGGAGCATTCGACAACGAAAGGAGGTGAGACAAGAGGAGTGTTTGCGTTTGCGGTAGGGTGAGGGTAGTCGCGGAGAGGACAGAGTAGGAGAAATTGCACAACGCTAGGAGGGCTGAAGGAGTAGGGTGTGATGAGAGCGGAGATAGGGAATTGATGGCGATATGGAGCTGGGAAGAACTCGCGCGTAGCCAGGATTCTGTACGTTTTGTGGCATATGGGATGTCTTTGGAGGATCCCTCTGCAACGGAAGCTTGGGCAGATGTACTGAGCTCCAGGAGGTCCTCGAGGTCGTTTACGTGTCGTATTGCCCCCTCCTCAAGACAAACATCGTCGCCAATCGCTTTCACGACGACAACTTCCATGACTCCGAGTGCTCCAGCGACGGTTTCTCCGTTTGACCACCCCTTTCGTGTAGATACGCCTAACGCGGCTTTGGCCATGGTGCTGACAACTCCAGGCAGAATTGACGGGACAAAGTAAACGGGTGCGTAATCTTCAATCATGGCGCGCAATGCTTGTAAGCAAGCCCGTTGGAGGGAAAGGGTGGCCGTCAAGGATGCCTCCATGACAGATGTCAGGGTTTGACCGAAGATGGGGAAGAATTGGAGGGAACGGGCATGGAGAGCAAGTCTCGCGGTGTTTGTTTCGCGGCGAGGATCTGGTGTGGAACCTTCGTCGGTGGGAGGGCCATGTAGGAGTCGAAGTAAACACTGCACTGCGGCTTCGCAAGTTTCGTCGTCCCTATCCCTTCCTTTACCCTTCTCGCTGAGTCCAATGACGATTGAGCCACAAAGCATATAGATCTGTTCCCAAGTCTGGAGGTCAATGGTCCACCACCATACCTCGAGGAGGATACGAAGGACGATCAAGAGTTTCTCAAGCACTTGATCCGGGATGGCGGAGGAAGCGTTCCTCCGGATGATCGTGGATATCGGGATGAAGACGTAGTGAACCAGGTTTGGGGCGAGTCCGCCCGCCGAAGATGCTGCCTCAGTGAGGGTTGCGATGACTTCCGATAGTAGTCTTGACACGAGCGGGATGGAGGATGGAGACAGTTGCGAATTCGCGAGCAGCGGGACGCATGATGTCTTCAACTTTGCACACCCATCTCGCTTCAGCTACGTCGCTCTGCGGAAGACGTACGCGGACACATACCTGAGCGAAGAGCGGGGACGGAGGAGGTCTGCCGTCGGTATCCTGAGCATGGCCGTGAGTTAAGGCCATCAACGGAGATGAGATCGGTGGCGGAGATCAAAGCTTGGATCAAAGTCGAGCTGGGGTCCGCAAAAAAAGTGAAGGCACTCTCGTCTACATTCCAAGCCCCAAGTCTCCGCCCCTCCTCTTTCCACCACATTCACCTCTTCTCTCTTAGTCAGAGACGTCTCCTCCAAAAATCCTGTTCATAGACTCTCACGATTCATTCACTTTCGAGTGAGTTGTCTCGTCCCATCGGGACGGTCTTACTGCAGGAGCCTCATGTGACCCCAGCATCGCAGCTTTATGCAGAGCATCCATCCCGGGCTGCGAAATCCACATCATCAAGAACGACCAGCTCACAATCCAGAAGCTCATCTTGCACCTCCCCCGCTTCGCCGCAGTAATCGTCCGTCCGGATCCAGGTTCGCTGTCAAATCCGCAGGATATTGGGGTCATCAAGCATCTCTGGAAACTGCCGGATGAATTGCTTCCACCTGCGTTCGTTGTTTTCCCCAGCTCTCCAGAGCCTTTGCCTCGAGGATGGAGTCCGGGCCGAACGCATGTCAGTCGTGAAGCACGGTCTCCTTTCCAAGATTCGCCGCACCAGCAAAGACCCGTTCAAGGGCGTTGGCTCATTGAGCCGGTTCGGTGTCATTCCCTTCGTGCCGACATTTCCGGTTGTCTTGATCTGGAAGAGTTGGCGTGGGCCGACGACGGGTCGGAGAACGGGGTGGGCATTCGTCACGAAACCGTTGTGGGGAGTCTAGTATCATCTTGAATCGATACAAACCGTCCGAGGGGGGAAGCAAGTCGTCTGCAATTTTGGTCATTTGTGAAGATGCAGAACCCAACTCGGGACGCGAAGCCGTCGCGAAGCCTTGGGGCCAGACTCAGCATTCCACCTTCGGACTGTCCTGTCCCCCGCTCTCAGTCCAGGACGCCTCCGTTCCAAAGTCACAGATAATCATTCCGTGAACCGCCACCACCACGGTTATTCGTCTCCCACACTTCTCGACACCAGCAGTTTTCGAGCTCCTTGATGTCAAGGATGAATCATCCCCATTCGTCGTCCTCGATTCTGCTGCAAAACCAGGTCGCTTCGCCATCGTCGCTTCACCATTGATACCCTCTCCACAGTTCATTTGCTACTGTCGCGACTCGTTTGTCACCGTCAAGACGGGCGATAGCACTCGAAAGGAGCAACTCGGTGCCAACGACGTCTGGTCATGGATGAAGTCCTTCATGCGTCAGAGACATGGCTTCGCCGGCTCTCCAGATGTTCCCTTCTGGGGGGGGGGCTTGTCGGGATTCTAAGTTATGAGATTGGCGTAGACAAACTCAATGTTTTGGGTCGGTGCCGCTGGATGGGGTGAAGGCATCCAGATCTTAACATGGTCTTTGTTGAATGGTCCGTCGTGGTGTATTCCATGACGAAAAGTGTCCACGTCCAGTCGTTGCCGAACGACAATGCCTGGGTGTCACATACCATCGCTTCCCTGAAGGAGGTTGTGTCTTGTGGTGTGACGGACACCACTCCCGCGAATCCGGCGCCGGCGATTATTACCCCGAAGGAACCCTTGTATGAATTGCATATCAGCCTTGCCAAGGAGAAGCTCTTTGCCGGAGAGTTGCACGAGCTATGTCTCACAGCTCTCAGTCACATCTCACTTCCTCGCCTTCAGAGCGATTCTTCCTCTTCTTGGAGATTGTTTCATGACCTTCGAAAGGCAAATCCTGCCCCGCATTCGGCCTATCTTTGACTCCACCAGACCACGCTTGTCTCATCTTCACCAGAGCAGTTCCTCTCTTTCCCTTGCTCACACGACCTGGTCTATCAGCCTTGTCCCATCGAGGGGACAGTCAAGAAGGTACCGGGGATCACACAAGCTGTCATGGAGGATGCTCTCATAGGGAGCCCCAAGGAAGTTGGTACATACTTCGGAAAGTCATGTGGCCGGCCGAGTACTTACTTGGTCTATGGATGAGAACTTCATGATCACCGATCTCATCACCCACGGTCTGCATGGGGTTGTAGGCGAGAATGTGGTGGTCAAGAAAATTTGTGGAGTGGAGGAATACGAAATAGTCTGGCAACTCGTCAGCGTCATCGAAGGCATCCTGCCTCGGACAATCCACAGTCCTGGGGCAGGGTGGGGGTTAGGGTGTGACATTCTCGGCAACAGACTTCCACGGGGTGAACCCCTTTCACTTTCTTCCTCAACTGTATATTAACTCTTGGCTGTGTTTTAGGTAGTATCACTGGTGTCCCCAAGAAACTTGGTGTTGAGACCCTCCGGACTCTGGAGGATTCTGACAGGAGTGTATACTAGTAGGGCTGGGCTGTCACAATCTGCGGTTGTTTTAAATATGATGGTTCTGGCACCTCAGATTTGGATAAGGAAGAGTGGAGAATGGGTGCAGGGGGAGGTGGCATCAGGAACAATGGTGTCATCTTATTTGCTTATCATGCTTGTTCAACCTCATTTTTACTAAACCACTGTTATTTGGACCCTTCTAAAACATAAAAAGTTGGATTTGGATTATAGAATGAAGATAACTGGACATAAACAAGCACAAATACAGAATAAGTGAGAAACAAGACTTCTCCACATTCTCTGATGGGATTTGCACAATACCCCAGTGGTTAGTTGTATGATGTAAACTGTGAGTGCTTTTATTTATCTGGAAAGGATTTTTGGGACATAGAAGTACAGGAATGAATGAACTGAATACATAAGCTACAGATCCCTAATGAAGTACATGATTGCACTGTAAAATCAACACCTCTCCAGAGTCATAACCAGCAACCAGATACTGACCATCCCACTGTGCATCTGAACACCTTGTAAGTCTCTCAGGCAGTTGGAAAACTACCCTCCCAGAAACTGTATCTTGACTGCAGGTAGAAATGACTTGTTCTCCCTGGGACCACCAACAAAATCCATGCAGGGCCTATTTCTGGAGGCCCCTGATAGCCTAACAGGAGATGAGCCTGGGATTCCAAAGTCCCAACAGATTAGGCCTTCCATGCCAAGATAAACCACTCCCCAGAGTGAACTACTCCAAACCCAGACTCTTAGACCATCAATGGTCAGGGGGGAATCATGTTGTAAGTCCAGACCCACTGTCACTTTCCCCACAATTTCTCCTGTCCACAAAGACCAGGCCCAAATAGACTTCTGATATAGGCAGAAAACTGTAGATCCATCCCCTGATATCCTGAGATCCATAACCTCATCTATAGGTAGCTGTACTGTTCTGAGGAGCCTCCCCTTCTCAGTATCCCAGATACAGATCTTTCCATCTGTACACCAAATGGAGATCAACCCACCATCAGTCAAGTGGGTGTCCATCCAGTGGGGATCTTTGGCTGGGGTTTGGAAGGATGCCCTGCAGAGGCCAGTTGATATATCCCAGATCCTCACTATCCCATTTGAATGGTTTGAAATTGCAATGCCAGCTTTTTCCTGGAGAGTAACAGACTTGACTGGAGCTGAAGCAAGGGGTGGAGACTTTAGATCAGCTGGAACTGGAACTGTGGATAAGGTCTCAATCTGCCAGAACTTGACTGATTTGTCCCTGGATATTGTGATGAGGGAAGAGGGGGAGGAAAATGCAAGGGATAAAATATCCAGAGAGTGGCCAATGAAGGTCTCCATCAGGGAACAATATCTTTCCTACGTCGAGCTATAGAGCCTACAGAGGACATGTACGGTCGTAGGAAAGTGGGGGTTGATGTAACGAGCTATGGCACCCTCCCAGTAGTCTGTAGCAGTCGGTAGCTATCGTGTAGCTAGCCATAGTCCATATAGTTTCCCTCAGATTTCTCGTAGCACACAGGATAAGATACTACGGATCAGGCATTCAATTCAAAACACAATAATAGTACAGAGTTGTCAGAACGGAACAGTGTCGGAACAGCACAAAGTCAAACATAACTCAAACCTCCTCCTCGGTGTCATAGGCAAGCCTTCGCCCCTCCAACTGTGACCTCTCTTCATTCAACACTTCCTCTGAGATCAGGCCCATGGTCATTTCCGGCTTTGATTTCGCCCCACAAGAATCACTACGAAAGTGTCAGTTAAATGACCAAACAAATTCACTGGGGACCAACAATAGTTTGCCAGAGATGTGCTTGCAGATGAGATCGGTCATTCTTTTATTCAAATTCCTCCACGAGATGGCATTGGCCAGGTGGGTGCGGTAACGGGGGGCATCAATATTTTCGTCGAGGCTGATTTGGACTTGGAGCCCAGATTCCCATTCACGAAGACAGTGTTCAATCTGTATGATGTGGGATAAGTCAATCTCCAGTGCTCCGAGGAGAAAGGGCAGTTGCATACAACAGTGCACACGAACGCGATGGATTCGAGATGGATCGGGTTAAACATCGTGCGGTTGATTGCAGCGCAGCTCTTTGGACCGTTGAAGAACGCACGTTGGAGTGCACGTAGTATAGTTTCATTTTCGAAGCGACGGTTCCCTTGGACTCCATCCTAGATATCCGGTTCACGTTAGGACAATTTCAGTCCGAGCGATGAGATTGCAGACCACAAAGTAGAATGCGTTTTTCGTGAGCAATCGTTTTGCGAGTGCAGCATTCTTCTGAACCACGCTCGCACGTGTCGTGTTCATGTTAAACAGTGCATCAACAACAGGACGGACACGCTGGAGGACGGCACCCCTGCCATGGGAGCATCTCCCTTTTATCTGTTTAAGATCAGGGTCCGGTGGCTGAAGCTGATAGAGTATCGAGTATCACAAACCAAATTCCTCATCTCCTTCGAGAGTTCAAAGTAACGCTGAGACTTCGAGCAGACAGCTTCCCAACATGCAATCGCCCGTCGGATCTGCATGTCAATAGGCGGATAAGCATCTTGAACAAAGAGGAGGTGCTCAAATCTGTGTTGCGCCCTAGTTAGCATACACCGGACAATGCTGTCATAGACCTTATTTGCTGTCTTTGGCGTTTTGGGGTCCACTCCTGGTGCAAGCGGAGCAGGTGCCCATGGGTGATCTGGGAGCACCGCAGGAACCGGGAGCACTGGGGGAGCTGGGTGTGCTGGGGGAGCTGGGAGCACTAGGGGAGCACCCCCCGCGGCAATCGGTGGCGCGTTGCTTGACTGGGATGGGGGAGTGGGAGAGCGGGTGCTGGCGGGCGAGCCGGTGTGCTCTGGGTCGGGCGGGACAGGGGAGGGTGATTGGCCCTGATGTTGAGGAGGCAGGTCCTGACGTTGAGGGGCTTGGACACCTCCATTTGCTATACAAGAGTTCAGCACGTTAGATGTTGATCTGCGAGATGAACTAACCATTATCGCCATGCGGCTGGCGCTTTTTTTGTCGCGGTCCATCTGGATTTGACCGACCAGTAACCGTTATCTGTCCGTAACAGTTAGCAAAGCACATGTACATAGAATATGTAACCAGATATAGATACCTTCTGAGCTGAGAAGAGCATTGGGGAATCATCCCCATCATCCTCATCATCCTCGTCCTCACTGCCATCGCTACCCCTATCGTCATTGGTGCAACGACGAGTGTTCTTTTCCTTCTGTAAAACCCTAACTGTGTCAGTGAGAGCCGCATTAGTCCCAGTCAATTTTTTGATCTGGTCTTCGAGGCCTTTCAACTTTTTCTTCATCTGCTCCTCGCTCCCTTCGTCTGTAGTATTATCGGTGTCAACTAGGGGCACAATGCCATCCAAATATGGATGCTCAAGAGAACCATGAGCTCACCGGCAGCCTTCCGCTTTTCAGTCGCAAGTGACGTGCGGGATGATTTGCGTGTACCCCCTTCGCTCATGGTGAGAGTTGAGGGAAAAGGATGAGGGGGATAGGGGAGACCACACCCCCTGGGTGTATGGCGTGATTCACGTGCCACGCAACATAGCCGGTGTTCATCTGCCCAGAAGACAAGTCAGATCCTCCCACCATGTCAGATAGGTTTGAGGAATACCAATGTCGCTACTGTGGCTTCAAGACAAAGACCAGCGCTCGACTGCATTCCCATATCTCCCAATCGCCCGCATGCCTTGACAAGATTGTTGCGGACAACCAGCCGCCTGCAGATCTCCATAAACGACCTCACTCACCCACGCCAGGGGGCAGTGACTATCCCGACAATCAAATGAATGATGAACCCTTGTACTCTTCACTCCTGAAGGGCCAGCCTTCAATGAAACGAGTACGCGTAGAGGCCGGAGAAGACGTACCAGTCAAGATGGACAACGTGTTTGATGACTTTGAACCCCCTGCAGGGGAGCCTCGACCGAAACCACCCAACATGTCTAACGACTTCGAACGCCTTCGAGAGGGTCAACAAGCATCAGGAAATCAACCCTGGACCCCGTTCTCCTCCGTTGAAGACTGGGACTATGCTCGATGGATCATGAGTTCGGGCCTCAGTCAATGCCAGATTGACAGCATGCTAGCATTGGATCTCGTAAGTATATTTCTTTACTTACGAGCATCACCGTCACTCACAGTAATTTAGTTAAAGTCCGCTTCCCCGTCCTTCCACAACAACCGTGCCCTACTACGCAAGATTGACAACCTTCCAACTGGCCCTAAGTGGGAGCTCATTGAAATGACGATTGAGGGAGGGAGTCTTGACGCCGACGGAACATCAGTGACGGAGAAGGTTGAACTCTGGCGACGTGACCCTGTTGAATGCGTCAAGGAGCTTTTTTCGAACCCAGTGTTCAAAGACAAGATCCAATACAAACCTCGGAGGGTGTACACCAACAAATCGAGGACCGAACGGGTTTACGGTGAGATGTGGATGGGCGAATGGTGGTGGAAAACACAAGTAAGACGTTTCAAAACACGCGGTGTTCGTGCGATTGACACCGGACAGAAAAAATTACCTAACGGAGCAACCATTGCCGCAGTGATCCTCGGATCAGATAAGACAAACCTAACGCGGTTCAGTGGAGACAAGTTCGCATGGCCAGTTTATCTCACTGTTGGCAACATTGACAAGGGCACTCGCCGAAAGACTTCAGAAAACACTGTAATTCTACTCGGATATCTGCCTGTTGCAAAGCTCGACAAAATCCATCCCTCCGAGAGGTCCGCTGTGCAACACCAACTGTTTCACAATTGCATGAAGGAGCTACTCCAGCCACTCGTCAAGGCTGGGACCAATGGCGTCGAAATCCTCTGCTCTGATGGCAACGTCCGACTTGTCTTCCCGATTCTCTCGGCATACCTTGCCGACCACCCCGAACAGTGCCTCGTCGCATGCTGCAAAGAGAACCGCTGTCCAAAGTGTCTTGTCCCCAGACTCGAGCGGGGAAACGTAGCCCAATCACAGTTACGCGATGTCAACGAGACGTTGGAGATCCTACAGGCCGCTTTTCTCAACATGGACGATACGGACCGGTTTGGTACGCATGGCTTACGCCCGGTTGATCCATTCTGGAAGAATCTCCCCCACTGTGACATATTCTCCACGTTCACACCGGATCTCCTCCATCAGCTACACAAGGGTATATTTGGTGATCATGTTTCAAAGTGGGCTCGGAAGACGGTACCTGGACAGGACGAGGTTGACCGCCGTTTCAAGTCAATGACCAGCCACCCTTCACTACGACACTTTCAGAAGGGAATCACGCTCGTGAGCCAATGGACAGGCCAGGAGTATAAGGAGCTGGAAAAGGTCTTCCTTGGTGTCATCGCTGGTGCCACGGACGGAGCGATCGTCTCTGCAGTTCGGGCAGCCCTTGACTTTATCTACTATGCACACTTTGAATGCCATACCGACTCTACCCTCAAAAGACTTGAGGCTGCATGGACGGACTTCCACGAGAAGAAATCAATTTTCATCGACCACGGTGTTCGCGAGCAATTCAACATTCCAAAGCTCCACTCGATGCAACACTATCTCCATATGATCAAATCCCACGGCACTGCAGACAATTTCAACACCGAATTGCCAGAACGGCTCCACATTGATATCGCAAAAGATGCCTTCGACCACACCAACAAGAGAGAATACATCGCGCAGATGCGCCTGCGACTTCAGAGGCACGAAGCAATCCGCAAGTTCACAGCTTATCTACAGTGGACCGTGAAAGATTATGTTCCTGGTGGTAAGAAGAGACGTAGAGGTGACGACATCGACACGGTTCAAGATGCGGTGGACGAACAAACACCGGACAATGACCCTGACGACATTCCCACCGTGATCAATTCCCTGTTGATCAACACCACTTCACCCGAGCACCAGGTTGCCAAAAACCCACCCTTTACCATGTCACTCAACACCATCGACTCCAAGTTTGGGGCCCATCGGTTCGCTGCAACCCTTGAGAAGTTTCTTCGTGATTCCAAATCACTTCATCCCTCGCTTCATCACGCGATCGAGAACGCACAATATCCAGTTTTCAAACAATTCACAGTCAGAATACCCTCGCCGCCACAGGTGACGTCGGAGCCATTCATCCGTGATGTCATCCGTGCCAGAGCGGGTGAACCTGGTGGGACCATGTTGGCAAAGCCGGGCCTGTCAATCGACGACGACCCATCCCAGATTAAGTGGTGGGATATTAAAGGCAAGCTAGAAGGGAACATTGTCTACCAATAGTTTCTGCTCAATCAATGCATTAGTAGTCTGTTTGTTAACAGAAGAGCTATTACAAAAGTGTCTGTCTGTTCAGATTAATACAAAAGTGGCTTCACCCCC